>Ga0209105_100642_pt1 | contig 11199 bp, 7 predicted proteins | sample SedPBSmetaG_FD_184158 | JGI IMG/M metagenome (GOLD analysis project Ga0209105, IMG submission 184158) | Freshwater sediment bacterial and archeal communities from Indian Creek, Illinois, USA to study Microbial Dark Matter (Phase II) -... | ecosystem: Environmental > Aquatic > Freshwater > Creek >...
TTGACGGCTTCTTTTCAAGAAGAATTAGCTTTCAACACAGGTTAGTATATCAGGTAATTGAAGATGAAAAGGCTATAAAGATTTTAAGAATGTGGTCTCATTACGAGAATATCAGATAACACTACAGCGAGATTTCAAAAATACATGACTTTATCTGAAACCAGACTTAACCAAGCCGCTTGAGCGGTTGATGATATTCATAGAGGACTCACCGGAGGAGGTGTTAGAAAAGACAAAGAAAGCGGAACCCGCCATAGCAAAAGCGGAAGGCAAGCTTGAAGGTAAGACAGATCTGCTTATAAAGCAGCTATCAAGAAAATTTGGCCTACTGCCTGTCGATCTACGAAAAAAGATAAGCGAAGCCGATCAATATCAGCTTGATCTTATTGCCGAAAGCATATTTGACTTCAAATCGGCGGACGACACATTAAAATACCTTCAATAAGGACATAAAAGAAGCACCCGGGACGAAGCTTGGTGCTTTCTTATTTGCCTAATAACATCATAAGCTGTGTTCGCAGTGTTAAAGAACCTTACAGTAATTCATGATTTTTTCGATATAACCAATCAGCTTTTGCACAACAACCTCATTTCTCATAGAGCGTCACTCCCGTTTCACGGATCTCGCGCTCAATGAGAGACTGAGGTTCAATATGTGACACATCAAACACATCTACATTTATGCGAACGCGCTACTAAGCTCCTCGGAAAGTCCTACAAAGAGCAAACCGCGCAGGCTAATGTCCACCAGTAAATCTAAATCGCTCTTTTCCGTAGCGCAGGAATTAGCGTAGGAACCAAAGAATTGCTATTATCCTCGTCGCTTTTGCAAGACAAAAGAACCGTCACCGCGTCTTTGCGTCTTTGCACTAAATACGATTTAATATTATTAACACCCGGAAAATAACATCGTCAATTTTTGTTTGACGGTATGTTTCTCCCGTGAAAGCGTATCGCAGGCGACCTAGAAAAGTACTGCGCTCATTTATAAACCGGTCCAGTATGATTTTCTTATCTAAGGGAAGGGATTCACCGTATATCTTGTTAAACTCCTTTGCTTGCAAAGTGACAAACGGTATTCTGCCATGCTTTAAAAATCTCTTGATCCTTTTTGTCCATCTTGCGAGCATACCGCTTTTCTCACCAATAACATTAGCGGAGTGCTGGCGATATAATATTTTTGACTCCGTATCATAGATCACTTTTCCAAAAGCCGAAACAACCATATAAATCCACCAGTCATGCATCACCGCCGATGAAGGGAGTTTTTTCAGGAACAGTCGCCGGGCAGCATTATTTATTATTATCGTGCATCCGGTGGCGACATTTTGCACTAAAGCATTTCCAAAATCCGGTTCTCGCCTTGGCATCTGTGAGAAACCCAATATTTTAAGATTTTCATCCGCTAATGTAACCCGGGAACAATACATGGCCGGCGTATTATCACCATGTTTCCTCAGGATACCGATTGCTCGAGAAACCTTATCTTCTTTCCATATATCGTCCTGATCACAGAAAGCTATATATTCCGCATCAGGCGACGAGCTCTCAAGCAGAGTAAAAAAACTTTTCACAATCCCTATATTATGTCCATGTACTATTTGCAAGTTTTTTAAGCTTGAGTATTTTTCAAGTATACACAGGGTTTCATCAGTTGACCCATCATCCCGGACAAGTAAGTCCAATTCTGAATAATCTTGATTTAACACACTGTCCATAAGCTCTTTTAAATATTTTTGGCCGTTATATGTCGATAACAAAACCTGAACCTTGTCCGAACCCACAATATCACCTCATCAAGTAAGCAATGAAAATCAATAGCGCTCCAATTCCTCAAGCGTCGCGACTCTGGGCGGCCAGGCGTAGGAGAAGTCTTCACGATCTAATGTTAAATTCGCGCTGTAGGCCGGATCGTTGAGCAACAGGCTGCCCCAGCGGTCCTGCATGTATCGAATTTCACCCGCAAATCTTGCCTGCTTCTCGGGAGTGTTTTCGCCACCGCGCGTGGCGGATTCGTTGTGATAAAGTTCGGCATAGGGCGTCCAGACATTACGGTAGCCAGCTTCCCGAACCCGCAGACAGAAATCGACATCGCCAAAGGCGATTTTGAGGTTTTCTTCTTCAAAACCCCCCACTTCGAGATAGATGGACCGGCGCACCACCAGACAAGCAGCTGTGACTGCACTAAACGACTGCTGAAGCATGGCACGTCCGAAGTATCCGGGATTCCCTCTAGGGAGATGGTTGTGACTATGCGTGGCGACTCCGCCCACACCCAAAACCACACCGCCATGCTGCAAGGTGTTGTCGGGATACCATAGTCGAGCACCAACTGCGCCCACACCCGGTTGTAGCGCGATGCTGACCATCTCAGTCAGCCAGTCCGGGCTAATCACTTCGATATCATTATTGATGAGGCCAACCAGTTCTCCCTGCGCCACTCGCACCGCGCGGTTGTTGAGCGCTGAATAGTTAAACGGGCGATCGTCCCGCAGGATACGGATACGCGGGTCACTCCCGATAATGTCGAAATAGGCTAGTGTCTGTGGGTCATCCGAACCGTAATCAACAACAATGATTTCATAATTGAGATAATCGGTTTTTTCCAGAATGCTTGAGAGGCATTGCTGAATGAGGTGCAAACCGTTGCGGGTAGGAATTATGAGCGTCACCAGCGGCGCGGGCTCCGGCAACATATAGCGCACCCGGTAAGAACTGCAATTCTGAAGTCGTTTCGCCTGGGCAGAGATCCCTTTTCGCGCCAGATGTTCATTCAACGCACGTTCCGCAGCCACATATGCATAAGGCTTTGCGTTCGCGTTTTGCGCAGCACTGTTCTGGTGCACTCGCCAGTGATAAAGCACGCGGGGAATGTGAACAATCTGACTCGAATCAAGCTGCTCGATACAACGTAATGCGAGATCATAATCCTGCGAACCCTCAAGCCCCTCACTAAAGCCGCCGATTTCCCGCAAGAGTTCAGCATTATACACACCTAGATGAGAGATCATGTTTTGAGAAAGAAAGAGGTCGTAGTTCCAGTCACACTTAAAATACGGACCTATTCGCATACCTGATTCTGTTATCTTATCTTCATCGGAATAAATCAGTCCGGCGTCCGGATGCCGATTGATGGCTTCAGTCACCCAGAAAAGGGCCTGCTCGGCCAGCATATCATCGTTGTCCAGCAGAGATACATACTCCCCCGCCACCAGCGCCAAGGCGCTGTTAGAAGCGGCGCTGATGTGGCCGTTGGTTGAGCGGAAAACAACTCTGATACGCGCATCCCTGCGGGAGTAATCCTCCAAGATGGAGCGTATAACTGGATCGGTCGAGGCATCGTCGGCAATGCACAATTCCCAGTGGGGATAAATCTGGCGGCGCACCGATTCGATGGCTCCCCTAAGCCATTCCGGCTTAGGATTGTAGCAGGGCATTACGACGGAGATAAGCGGCTTACGGGCGAAGTCACCGGCAATTTGACGCATCTTCACACGGGTTTCATCGGTCAGTGTGTCGTAGCGGTGAACCCATTTTTGATAATCCCATGATGAAAGCTCTGCGATCATCGCAAATCTTCGCCGTAAGCCAGTAATTCCCTCGCGACGAAAAATCTTGATTACCTTTCTAGCAGTATGTAGCCAACCCCCTGCCGCCTGAACTCTGTAACTTAGATTTATCATCAATAACTATCTTTCTATTCCTTCCGGTTTTAAATCACTATTGTAAACCACTTAATCGAAATTGCCCAAAGGTTACATGTTATCATAGGGTGTAACGATACTCGATTCATACAATGCTCATAGTTTCAAGAATAGCATTTCACTGCGTCTGCCATTTATAATTTGTAAGTGCGTGACACTATTCGCTCTACAATTATCTAATATTCATCATGATACGATGATACCTGCGTTAACCTGCGTCCGCTTGCTCAACATTCCTTTTATGATTTTTCAAGACCTGACCTTTCACTGCGCTTCTTCCTGCCCGCTTATGCGTGTTTCTCGGTTAAAAAGGAGGGAGTCATAAGGCTTTTCCTGTTTGAGAACTCCACCGGCCCGCTCTACCAGCAAAAATCTAAGAGCACAGGCAGTCTTTGCGTGCGTTCCACGCCGAGCTGTTAGGTCAATTAGATTGGCTACTTGGTGAGAGTAAAGTAGAATTCAATATCATTTTTTTCGTCGCTTAATGTTTGATGTGACCAAATATTAGACCATCTAACAAAATTTTTATTTACGTAAGCAATCATTTCCATAAAAGTTTGGTAATTCCACACATGAACATGAAGATCTCCACGGCAACGGAATTGATGTTCAACTTTTGAGCGCAATTGGTCAGAGGGGGTTTTAAATGCTAGCCGATAAAACTCTTCGTAGTGACCATAATCTCTCTGGGGGTCGGGTTGCTCGTGATCAATCAATAAATGATCTAGTTCAGTTAATGGCCTTCTACGGTCAAATGTACGATCTCTGTCCGGGATAACCAACACAAGCATACCGCCAAGCCTTAGTGCTCGATAGGCGTTGATCAAAGTACCAATTGGATCAAACACATGTTCAATTACATGACACCCAATAATGAAATCAAGGCTCTGGTCAGCAATCCCATTAAAATCACCAAAATCGGTAATTAAATCGGAACGCACCAACTCAAATTCAACTTGCCCTGGATATAACGATGCAACTAATTGTTCGTGCGGAATGCGATCTCCGTAAAGAACCTTACACCCAATTGGGACCGGAAAAGGTGATGTAGCGGCACCGACTTCCAAACCAATTCCTTTCAGCTGCGCAGCAACATACTCACGCATCGTCATGCTAGATTTAATTGAGTCAGACTTGATATTTTCGTGCGGTAAAATTTCTGGCAACCACCCTCCAATCTGGAAAGCCATCAGTACCTCGTCAGATACCTGCTGCAAATCTTGAGGCCACTTAAAACCATAGTGCTTGAGGCGGTCGACGGAAGGAACGTAGTGTCGTTTTCCGTTTGCACATAAATACACCTTATCTCCAAATTTTCCGCCACGAGCTTGAACCAGTGCAAAACCGCACCTTGACCTCGACATTTCCGCGCCTCCTCACCCCTCCTTCTGAGGGACCGCTTTCACCAGTTGTAGAACATCAGCTCAGACACCCCATGCGCCCATCACATATTCCCATCTTTCTCTCGCCCCGATCTGCCTCGACTAAGATCACCACTACCTGCTCCTCTGTGAACCGGCTCGCCTTCATGCTCGCCTCCTACTACCTCCATGTTCTCAGCCGATTCTATACCTGGTTCGAATTCGCGGGCGCACGCCTCATTTTTTAAATCTGGTATAGTGACCTCTCTGCAATATGCTCCCTATTCTATCTCTCCGGATCACACGCAAATGCATAGACTTTCTCCATTTGCTCTTCCCAATTTGAATATCGTTCCTGTATCATATCCAATGCCTTTGCTGTTATTCTAGCTCGCGACTCTATATCTGTAAGGGCTCGCTCCATCACATCTGCAAAGCAACTTGCACTAGGATCGGAGAGAAGACAATTCACCCCATCCTGAAGCAGCCATGTCGTTGCAGGGTTGTTGTTGGATACGACCAGACAACCACTTGCCATAAGCTCAAACGGGAGATACGAGGGATGCCGCGTGAACATCATCACAAGACCGACATCGCATGTTCGATATAATGCGGCTGTCTCTTCATATTGTAACAACCCCAAGTTCTCGACAATACCATTGAGCTCAAAATCACCTGGGTTCCAATGAGCTCCCGCGTTGAGAATTCTTACCTTCTTGCCTAGACGGCTCTTCAAGCGGCGGAGCGCGGCGGCACCTAATTCAAATCCATTTCTTGGATGCCCCGGACGCCCGTAGAAAAAGACAGTAAATATGCCTTTATCATTTTTCATCTTCGTTTGAGAGGAGGGATGAAAGATTTGGGTATTTACTGCCGGGGTAAAAAACTCAGCTCTAGCGCCATATTCTCGCTCATAGATCTCTTTCAGAGTCATTGTATTAGTAATGCCATAAAAGCCAAATCGATATGTTGCTTCAGCTTGGGCGTTGGTAGAACCAGCCGGATAGAATAGAGGTTCGAAATCTTGGATGAAATAGAATTTCCGCGCCGTTCTGTTGAACTTTAAAACAAAGTAAGCAGTATTCCATAATGTTGCCACGGAAGCATCCGCATCTTCCAGGGTGCGCAAATTCTCTTCTGATTGTATCACAAAAATCCGCTCACCTGAAAGATTTGGAAATGCCTGGCCTATAGCGGTCGCGATCTTTTGCTTAGGCACATCACCTAAGACGACAAACCTGCTCTGAACCCCTTTCCTCTCCTTGAAATATGAAGCAAAGCGAAGAATAGTGTGAATCCCTCCGTAAAAGGCGTGATCGAAGTCGGGGACGAACCAGTTAATGCTCTTAATGTCTAAATGTCCTCTATGGGAGAGTACAATGTTCCGACTAGCTTCAAGGTCACTTACGATAAAGTCGAAACACTCAGAAAGTACCGAGGCATCCAAGCTATACCGTCCCCATAAGGAGGGAGAAAGGGATGTTTCTTCGTTAAAACGATCATTTGTATTTGTCTGCACACTGGCAAATTCAGTTCCCAATAATCTACTGGTAAACTCAAGAGGAGATTTCTCACCACGCCTTTTGAGATGGGGGATGGGCTGCCAAAATGAAATGTTTTCATTGTAGTAAGGATCTCCTTCACGAAGAAATGGTTCATAATACTTGTAAGACAGTTTGAAATCCTGTTGAGGGATAACTTCCCCTCGCATCGTCGCTTCCAAATGCGTGAGTCTAACATAGGGCGTATACACCACACGATATCCATTCTCCCGCACTCGCAAACAGAGTTCAACGTCACTTCCACAGAGAGTGAAAGACTCATTGAATCCCCTGACCTTCTCAAAGACCTCGCGTCTGACCATCATGCAATCTCCTGTTACTGCAAGATAATTTCGACACCATTCTGATCCGCCGAAAGGCATCCCCCAATAGCCTTCTGGAGCTCCTGCAAATATGTGTCCTACAAAACCTTGAAGGCCAATTACTAGTCCTGCATGCTGAATGGTCCCATCAGGATTCAGCAGCTTAGCTCCTACCACTCCAATCTCCTTCTGTTCAATCCACCCCACCATCTCTTCAAGCCAGTCGGAATTGAGGATTTCTGTATTGTTATTCAAGAAAAGAAACGCATCACCATTGGCATAGCGAACACCTAAATTGTTCACAGCAGAATAATTAAAGGGAGCGTCATAGTTGATGATCTGGAACCGGGAGTCTTTGGAGAGATATTCATAATACTTAACGACTGCAGGCTCGCTACTTCCAGAGTCTACCACGACGACCTCAAAGTTCTCATAGGAAGTTTTATATAATATTGACTCTATACATCGTCGCAGTATTTGTATGTTATCCTTGGCAGGAATAATGATGGAGATCTTAGTGCTACCTGTAACCAGCCACCTTACTCTTATAAGTCCGGGTAACTCGAAAGACACTTTTGCCGTCAAACCTCGGCGTTGCAAATGACACTGGAGCGCATTCTGTTGAGCAGCAGAAGCATAAGGTTTAGCGTCTATGCCCCGAGCCACTGATGTTGGACTCTCTCTCCAATGATAGGCAACTTTGGGTATATGCGCTATCCTCTCCGTCCGCTCGGTGATGCGAAGGAATAGATCCCAATCTTGGGCCCCGTCTGTTTCAGATAGGAATCCTCCAATTTCATCTACCAAACATTTGCGAATGACACATAGGTGTGTCAAGTAATTTGCCGAAAGCATGATCTCTGGCGACCAATCTGGCTTAAATAAGGGTTGAAAGCGTCGTTTTCCATCTTCCGTCACAAGGTCCTTATCAGAGTAGATAAAGTCAACTTGCGGATCTTCGTTCAGGCGCTTAACCACCTCAAATAAAGCAAAAGGTGCTAAGAGGTCATCATGATCCAGTAGGGCTATGAACTCACCTTTAGCAAGACTAAGAGCCTCATTGGAATTACCTGATATGCCCAGATTTTCACTCAGAAACTTCACCCGAATTCGTCTATCATTGTTCGCGTACTCCTCCAAGATACTTTGCACTTCTGGATTTTCGGGACTGCCATCCGCGAGACAAAGCTCCCATTTATTATAGGTTTGGATAAGAACTGATTCAATCATTTCTTTAAGAATTTTTAGAGGAGTATTGTAAACTGGTGTGATAATGCTTATTAGCGGTAAATACGAGAAAGTTTCAGCGAAATTCTTTTGTCGCTCAAGATCCTCTTCGCTAGGTTCATTTTCTGCGATCCACTCAGTGTATGAGATTTCCTCTTGACTCTCACTGAAGATGGTCTGCGCTCTTTTTTCAAGTGGGTCCATTCCCGCTGCAGCAACATCTGGATTAGTTGCAAAATAGGCAGAACCGCTGAAACGCGGGCCGGTGTCGCGTCCTTCGTCAGCACCAAATTGTATATAGTGAACAAGTGGGTTTAAGCCCGCCTCAGCAACGTCCAAGTTATTTCTCAAGTACCAGCTCGTGTCGAAGAATGCATTGGGGTTGCGCCCCTCACGTACGCCATGCATCATGAAATGCAATGCGGGGTCGATCCGCGCTGCGGCAACGTCTGGATTTTGACGCAGGTAATAATTGGCGTCGAAGGTGCCTGATATAAGCAGTAAACGTCGTCCCTTGAACAGGCGATACCCATTCCTCAGACCATTAGTACGAGTAACGCCGCAAATCGCCTTTGCGATCGCGACGCAACTCCGCATCATTCTAAGTTTAAATCCGATCGCACGAAGCGGTGCTGTAATCTGCCATGAGCGAGAAGACAGAAACGCTGCAATTTGCCCTTCTCGCTTGGCCACAGTCTGACTAAGGCTTATAATCTGAATGTCTTTCTCCCTTACGATCTCCTCAAGCCTCCCTATGCAGCCTGCCTGCTCCTTCACCGAGGTGTCAAGAGCTGCAATCTGCCCTTCTCGCTTGACTATCTTTACCTGCAGATGTTGCACTGCTTGTTCCTTCTCCGTTAGTTTCTCTTGCAACCTATGGTTAGCATTTATTACTTCAAATACATCCAGCCTAGTATCGTCCTCAATATTTACTAGCACATCATGGATTAATGTCTGGTTTACCTTCTTGGCTCCACTTGTTACAAACTCTTCAGTTCCAGCGACTATTCTCTTTCCTAGTACATTTCTTCCAGGCACAGCTTTCTCTATAACACAAAGTGAGTTTATAAACCCAACCGAATGGATCCTAGCAAGATCAAGATTATCGAAATTGACTTCATATTTTGCCGAAAACTCTCTTAGCAGATACTCTCTGGACCGATTATTGCGCCAATGTTCATAATTGGTTATATCTGTTAAACGCCTAAAGAATGCCATGGCTGATAGTGGGTTATGAAGACCCCCTTCATGATCAGCCATATAACTACAATGCAGATCTTCAACTATGTAAAAACCGCTTTCGTTCAATAAAGGGAAGAAACATCCGAACGCTCGTACAATGTCGCTTGATTTATGTGATCCATCGTCTATGACGAGGTCAAAAGTCGAAACCTGTTGGAGTACTTTTCTTTTTCCATCTTCAGAAGCAGCATCACCAACAATGATAGAAATTCGAGGATCTGCAAAACGCAGTTCCCCACACTTAGGATCTATATCAATTCCAACTATTTTTTGTGCCTTAGGGAAGTACTCGCTCCATATTTCTAATGAACCTCCATTTTGCACGCCGATTTCAAGGATAACAATCTTTTGATCACGCAACACTGAAAGAACTCTGTCAAGTTCTTCTATATAAAGATGCCATTTATCAGTAATCTTGCCGACATGCTTATCATGGAGATCTCTAAGAGACACTATCTGAGTTCCTTCTACATTCTTTCGCTTTAAGCCACTATCAATTGTGTGTTCTCTGATTTCATCCATCAATATCCCCTCCCTCTAGCCTTGCGTCTTCAAATACTCTTCCACTACAAGTCCCGTTTCCCCTTGTGCCCTTATCTCACCATGCTCAAGCCAAATTGCACTGACGCATGTTTTTTTTATTGCCTCCATATTATGTGAAACATACACAGTTGTAACTCCACCATTTAATAGATTAAGCAATGCTTTGCTGGATTTTTTCTGAAAAGACTCATCGCCCACAGCCAATATCTCATCTATCAGTAATATTTCAGGTGAAGTATGTATTGCGATAGAGAAGGCCAGTCTCATAATCATGCCGCTTGAGTATGTCCTGATCGGCATATTGATAAACTCACCCAGTTCAGTGAAGGCAATTATCGAATCCATGCGTTCTCGCATTTCTTTCTCCGTATGTCCCAGTAGAACCCCGTTAATTATTATATTTTCTGTTCCGGTCAAATCGAGATGAAAGCCAGCGCCAAGATCAAGCAATGGTGTCCTATTACCGCTGACATTAATAGTACCTTCAGTAGGCTGCGCAACACCTAAAAGCAAAGAGAGAAGGGTGCTTTTCCCAGCTCCGTTCCTTCCTATAACTCCGAGACTCTCTCCCTTGATAACCGAGAAACTAACGCCCTTTAACGCCCAGAAACGATTATTGTTATCGTTTAAAAACTTTGGGGATTTGACAATAAACTCCTTAAGCCCTGGTCTGTCTCGCCGAATCGGAAAACTCTTCCATAAATTTTCAACCTTAATCACTATAACACCTCATCCAGTTTTCTATCGAGTTTTTTGAAGACTAAAAGCCCAACTAACAACACAACAGCCGCAGTTATCATAGAAACAAATATGTTATGCCAGTTCAGCATGTTACTAAAGAAAAGATCTCGCCAGGCTTGTATCAGGTAAGTAACCGGATTCAAGATCAAAAGCAATCGGAATTGTTCAGGTACAGCCTCAAGGGGATATATAACGGGCGTCATCCAGAAAAGCAGGCTGATTAACACATTAACCAGGTATTCCAGATCGCGAAAAAAAGCGTTTGCTATTGAAATCAGGAGAGAAAGCCCATAAATAATAGCAAATTGAACCACAACAAGCACAGGGATTCCTATGAGCCAGTTCAATGATGGTGCACTTCCGTAAAATAAAGTAAGTCCAATTAATACGGGCAGCGAAAATATAAAATTCACAAGTTGAGCTATAATTGTAGAAAGCAGCAGAAAATGCTTTGGGAAGATAACTTTTTTAATCAAAGAAACATTGCTAATCAAAGTGTTTGCAGACATGGTCATTG
>Ga0209105_100643_pt1 | contig 11192 bp, 10 predicted proteins | sample SedPBSmetaG_FD_184158 | JGI IMG/M metagenome (GOLD analysis project Ga0209105, IMG submission 184158) | Freshwater sediment bacterial and archeal communities from Indian Creek, Illinois, USA to study Microbial Dark Matter (Phase II) -... | ecosystem: Environmental > Aquatic > Freshwater > Creek >...
ATGGATCCATTTCGACATAAAAAGCAAAAATCCTTTTGGTATAATATGGTATTTTTTGATTGTCCCCTCTATGCTTTCACTGAAGCAAAATGTGATTACCATATTATGTATTCATGATTTTGCCCTGTTATTAAATAGTAAAGGTTAAGCATTTATCTTGAAGACTGCAATAGGTATATGGATTTAAAAGTAAGACATAATCGTTATTTCTTTACATAGTAAGGCTTCAATGCTAAAATATTCATAAACTACACTGAGAAGGGACAAAAGCATGAAACCAAAAAGAAGAATATTCAGCGGTATCAAGCCATCAGGAGGCTTAACAATAGGAAACTATTTGGGGGCGATAAAGAACTGGCTAAAACTGCAAGAAGAATATGACTGTCTTTATTGTATAGTAGATCTTCACGCGCTGACTGTAAGGCAAGATCCTATTGAACTACGGCAAAGGACTATGTCTTTGGCTGCGCTCTATATCGCAAGCGGCCTTGATCCTGATAAAAACACCTTGTTTATTCAATCGTCTGTGAGCGCTCATGCGGAACTCGCATGGATTCTCAATTGTTACGCTTATGTCGGTGAGTTGGGCAGAATGACTCAGTACAAAGAAAAAGCCCAAAAACACAGCGATAATATCAATAGCGGATTGTTTACATATCCTGTACTGATGGCTGCTGACATCCTGCTTTATGATACAGATCTTGTCCCGGTAGGAGAGGACCAAAAGCAGCACCTTGAGCTTAGCCGGGATATCGCTTTAAGATTCAACAACATCTATGGAGATGTTTTTACTGTTCCTGAAGTATATATTCCCAAAGCGGCGGCAAAAGTAATGGATCTTCAAAATCCTTTGAAAAAGATGTCTAAATCTGATGACGATGTGAACTCTTACGTACTATTGCTTGATTCTCCGGATTTAATCATGAAAAAATTCAAACGCGCCGTTACGGATTCCGAAAGTTGTATCGTTTTTGACAAGGAGAAAAAGCCGGGCATAGCAAACCTTATGGAAATTTATTCGGCTATAACAGGCAAAGCGTTTGAGGAAATCGAACATGAATTTGAAAGCAAAGGTTATGGGGCATTTAAGACAGCAGTGGGTGAGTCCGTTGTTGGAATTCTAAAACCTTTACAAGCAAAGTATAAAGAGATAATGAGCGATAAGGACTCTTTGGAGAAGATAATATTTGAAGGCTCTCAAAAGGCAAAAAGCATGTCAGCTATAACTCTTAAGAATGTTTACGAACGGTTAGGACTGTATCATAACTCCTGATGGGGGGTGTATGCATTGGGCTCTGCTTTTTTAAGAAGTATTGTAAAGCTGTCGAGAGAAGTTTTGGGTTTCTCGGATATAGGGATAATTTCTTTGAACGAGAATTTGATCTGTGATAATGATCATGCCTTGAAAAGTAGAGAAATTTTTGAACACCTTAAAATGACTACCAGAAATAAACATAATTGGGCAAGAACCGTGATAGTGCTGATTCGTCCTTATATTCCATACAAAGTCGATTTCCCTCATGGTTTTGGATACTATTCCGCACATTATAAACAGTATCCTTTGGGCAGAAAAGCTACGCAGCTTTTAGCGTCCTTCATTGAAGATGCAGGCTTTCGCACCACTTTTGATTCCGGTATTCCTGTCAAGGCTGCGGCGTTTTGCGCGGGTCTAGGTAAATATGGCAAGAATAGTCTTGTATATACAAAAGAATATGGCTCGTTTATTACAATCCATACTGTAGTTACCGATGCTTCGTTTGACTGCGACAATGTTTTAACAGGTGATATTAGCGATTGCGGAAATTGCAATCTTTGTATTGATGCCTGTCCGACCAATGCGATTTCAAATGATGGCGGATTGAGCAAAGGCCAATGTTTAAGAGAGCATATGCTGCCGAGAAATTATGTTCCTCTTGAAATGCGCAAGTTATTGGGTAGCTGCATTTTAGGCTGTGATATATGTCAGATTGTTTGTCCTGTGAATAAGGACAGATATGCAAAAGCGGTATTGCCGCAGGATGAAGAAGTGAAAGCATTTGATATTGAAAAAATTCTGTCCGATTGCAATGAGATGGATGGTATAGCGGATTATATCGGAAGTATAATCGGAACAAACTATGCAAAGAAAGAACAAATACTGTCAGCAGCCGCAATAACAGCAGGTAACATGAAGGAGATTAAGTTAACGGCATATCTTACAAAACTTTTGAAATTTCCGCATCCTTCGGTAAGAGTACACGCCGCATGGGCTTTAGCCGAAACCGATGCGCAATCGGACAAGGATGCGCTTAAAGATGTGATTACCGAAGAAGCCGATGAAACTGTCAGATTTGAGATGGAGAATTTGATATCGTAAAAAGAGGCAACATGTACGTAATAACACATTTAGTGTTTTTGCGAGTTCTTGAACTCGGAATTTGAAACGCCGCTTAGTTGATAAGGATCGATTAAAAAAAGTTTGTGAAAACATGTTTTTTTAGAAGAATTATTTTAAATTGTGAAATAATATGATTAATCGAAGTACCGGATTCAGAAAGGAGATCGTAATATGGCAATATTTGAAGATCTGAGCAAAAAACTCAAAGAGGTAGTAAAAGTAGCCGGTGAAAAGACAGATGAGCTTATCGAAACCGGAAAAATCAAATATGATATTTATAAGGAAGACGAAGCGATCAAAAAGCTTTTCTCGGAAATAGGCAGAACCGTCTATATTGACTTTCAAAAAGGAATAAATTACTCGTCGGAAATGGAAAAGCTATGCCGACAAATAGCATCACACCAAGAATCGATTAGTCTTCTCAAAGAAAAAGAAGAAGAAGTTAAAGGTAGAGGACAAGATCAAGAAGTTCAAAGGAGCGATGAGGAAACAGGAAAGCAATAAGAAAAAGCAACAGGCTGCGTCCCCAATGCTTTTGATTGACTTTTTACTCATGATTGATTAAGCTATACCAGTTAATTGTGTATAAAAAGTCAGGAGGAAGCACAGCTTAATGCTTAATGACATAGAGATAGCCCGAAAAGTCTTGTTAAAGCCAATAAAAGAGATTGCGAACGGTATAGGTATCGCCGAGCAACACGTTGAGGAATACGGTAGATTCAAGGCTAAAATTAATTTAGAAGCCTTTGATGGCTTAAAAGACAGACCTGACGGCAAACTGATATATGTGACCGCTATAACTCCCACTCCTGCGGGAGAGGGGAAAACTTGCACTGCGGTTGGAATTACACAAGCTTTAGGGAAAATTGGCAAAAAGGTTATGCTCTGCTTAAGGGAGCCTTCGATGGGACCTGTTTTCGGAATAAAAGGAGGAGCTACCGGGGGCGGTTATTCGCAGGTGTTGCCTATGGAGGACATTAATCTTCATTTTACCGGTGATATTCATGCTGTTGCGGCGGCGACCAATCTACTTGCCGCAATAGTGGACAATCATATTGTCAACGGAAACGAGCTGAATATTGATCCCATACGCATATTTGTGAAGCGAGCGCTTGATGTAAACGACAGACAATTAAGAAATGTTGTGACGGGTTTAGGTGGTAAATCCGATGGCTATCCTCGGCAATCAGGCTTTGATATAACAGCGGCTTCCGAGATAATGGCAATTCTATGCATGTGTGCTGATTTGACGGATCTGAAAAAAAGAATCGGCGATATACTGATAGCGTTGACATATGATAAACAACCTGTTTATGCAAGGGATTTTAAGGTGGAAGGCGCTCTGGCGATGATTCTTAAGGATGCCGTAAAGCCTAATCTGGTTCAGACCATAGAAGGGCAACCGGCATTCATACATGGCGGTCCGTTTGCCAATATTGCTCATGGAAACAATTCGGTAATAGCGACTAAATTGGCGCTTAAGCTTGCTGATTATGTTGTTACCGAGGGCGGATTTGCCGCAGATTTGGGTGCTGAGAAGTTTTTTGATATCGTATCTCCTGTGACCGGTATTACTCCTAATGTTGCGGTTCTGGTAGTTTCTGTACGTGCATTGAAATGTCATGCCGAAGTTTCGCCGGATACTTTGGACAAAGAAGATACAGATGTTGTAAAACGTGGATTTGCAAATATGGACGTGCATATCGAAAATCTTACAAAGAGATTTGGATTGCCCGTAGTGGTAGCGATAAACCGTTTTCCGTCCGACAGTGCTGAGGAATTGGAATGTATCAAAAGGCATTGTGCCGAAATGGGAATTAAGGCTGCGGTATCGGAAGTAGTAGCGCAAGGCGGTGAAGGTGGAATTGCTTTAGGAGAGCTGATATTAAAGGCGCTGACCGATAAAAACAGTTTTTCTTCTCTTTACAGTTTCGATATGTCGATTAAAGATAAGATTGACACGATAGCAAAGGAAATTTATAGGGCTGACGGTGTATCTTACAGTAAAGAGGCGAAAAAATCGATTGACCTTCTAAGTGGGATGGGTTTTGGAAGTCTGCCGGTTTGCATAGCCAAGACACAGATGTCTTTGTCTGATGACCCTGCGCTAAAAGGAGCGCCTAAGGGATTTAAGTTGAATGTGAGAGATGTCAGGGTATCGGCAGGGGCAGGTTTTGTCGTAGCTATGACAGGCTCGATTATGACCATGCCCGGGTTGCCGAAACGTCCCGCTGCGGAAAATATTGATATCGATGCGCAAGGAAATATAACCGGATTGTTCTAAACCGGTTATATTGGCGGGTGCGCTTGCTTGTTGCAGATCAAAACCGCTGTATTATAGGCAGGCGGAAGTACTTCATGTCATCATTAACAGTTTTTCACCTACAACATGCACATCGCCTGCTCCCATAGTTATTACAAGATCGCCGGGTTGAGCGTTTTTATTGAGGTGCTCGGCGATTTCGTCGAATGAAGATATGTATGCGCAATTTTCACCGGCATTTGATATGGCGTCGGATAGATGGCGAGAGTGGATTTCATGTGTGTCTTTTTCACGGGCCGAGTAAATATCCGTTAGAATTACATGATCAATTCCGCTTAGTGAGGAAACAAACTCGCTAAACAGTTTTTTTGTGCGTGTATATGTATGGGGTTGGAACACGCACCATATTTTGTTATAGGGCAAATTCTTGGCGGTTGAGAGGGTAGCAGCGATCTCAGCAGGATGGTGAGCGTAATCGTCTACTATTGTTATACCATTATAGTTCCCCTTATATTCAAATCGGCGCTTTGTTCCGGTGTATTGTTGTAAGGCCTCGTTTATTTCGCTTAAAGGTATTCCCATTGCTTGAACTGTGGCTAAGGTGGCAAGCGCATTATAAATGTTGTGGCGTCCGGGAACTTTCAAAGATAAATTGCCTAGAATACGGCCTTTGTACCTGGCTTCGAATGAGGCGCAGGCGTGCAAATCAAACTCAATGGTTTCGGCATTTAGATCCGCCTTTTTGGTTATCCCATAACTTATAGTATTGCAGCTAACCTCACTCATAAGCTTTTCAACTAATGGATCGTCCGTACATCCCACTATATACCCGTCAGGTGGCACTAGTTTTGCAAATTTCATGAAAGTATCATATATGTGGTCGATATCTTTAAAGTAATCGAGATGATCCCGATCTATGTTCAATATGACTGCTATGTGTGGATGAAAATGCAGGAAACTCCCGACATATTCGCAAGCCTCCGTTATAAAGTAGGGACTTTCCCCTATACGTACATTGCCTCCTAATTCATTTAATTCGCCGCCTATTAAGACTGTAGGATCAAGCCCGGCTTTTAACATAGCCATCGAAATCATAGAAGTGGTAGTAGTTTTACCATGACTACCCGATACGCCTATTGATACAGGAAATGTTTGCATGATCTGTCCGAGCAATTCGGCACGCTGCAATAAGGGAAGATTCTTGCGCAAAGCCTCGTTCATTTCGGGATTGTCAGCTTTGACAGCGGCAGTATATACTACGACATCGGCATTATCTACGAAAAAAGGATCATGGCCTATGTGAATTTCTGCTCCTTTAGCGGCTAATCTTTTTAGCAAGTCTGAATCGGATATATCGGATCCACTGATAATATAACCTCTTGATATAAGTATTTCAGCCAAAGCGCTCATGCTTATGCCCCCGATCCCAATAAAGTGCACATTTTTGCCACGATAATCTTTTATGTGTAAGCTATGGGAACATTTAGCTGCGGTATGTCCCCGATTAATAATCTCCATTTATAAATATCCTTTCAATCAAGTATAATAGTATTATAACCGGGAAATACATACCATACAATTGATATATACCTGGTTTTAAAAGAAAAGGCGGAGCTTTATGCAATCATCGTTATATAAAGTACTAAAGTTATGAATGCTTATGGAGGATATAAGAGCGAAAGCAGGGGGATCCACCTGATGTAGCGATATTGATATATATTGCCTTAGTAAAAATTACCAGTTCAAAATTAAAGTTAAGGAGGCATTTAACATGCTTATAAAAAAATTAATTGCTGTTTCGCTTATAGTTTTGTTGCTATTGGTTTCAGGATGTGCTCTATTGGAGGAGCCTGAGAGAAATCTACCTCAGACACCGCCTCAGGAAAGGCCCGAGCCCGAGCCGGAGCCGGAGTTACCAGAAAAGCCAGCCGAAGCGCTCGAAGAGCCGGGGCTTGCGGGGTTAGGAGGGATATCCTTGAGAGATTTACCGGAACCGGTTGCCTCGTGGTTTGAAGAACGTAAAGATATTAAAGGCGCATATGTTTATCAGCACCCAAACTATGTGTATGTAATGATTGCCGCAGGTGAAAAACCTACAGGCGGACATAAAATAGACGTAAAAGACATGAATCTCGAAGATTTCCCTCGGGTAATAACTGTCGAATTTGTTTCCCCTGCTCCGGATACGGCTGTCACACAAGCCATAACACACCCTTCTTTTGTAATGAGTATTGTTACGGACACAATAGCTGATTACGTCGTTAAAACCGTTGACGCCCAAGAGCTTAATGTTGAAGATAAGATCATTGTTGCGGCAATAGATATTCCCAAAGGAGGAGAAATTGTAGGTAATCCTTTGAGGCTGAAAGGGAAAATTGCTGCTTTTGAAGCGATGTTTGTCGCAAGAATTTATGATGCCGACGATAATCTTTTGAAGGAGCAAATTCTGATGGCTGACGGCGGAGGTCCTATGTGGGGGAAATTTGATGTAGAGATAGAATATCAAAAGTCCGATACAGATACCGGCAGAATAGAGATAGGGGAATTCAGCGCCGAGGACGGGTCTTACAAGTTAAAGGAATCAGTTGAGGTACACTTTAAATAAAAAAATTGCGAGTAATGCCATTTTAGTGTATAATGGCATAGATTCAATCGCATTAATATTTGAACCAAGATACATTGGAGAATATGAATTTAAAAATGTCGGAGGATTAAGTCATGACAAAATGGTTATGCACAGTATGCGGTTACATTTATGACCCCAAAAAAGGGGATCCGGAGAGCGGAATTGAGCCGGGTACTTCGTTTGAAGCTCTGCCGGATGATTGGGTTTGCCCCGAGTGCGGTTTAGGAAAGGAATTTTTCGAGGAGGTATAGAAGCCCCAAATAATTCCCGAATCTACAAGCTGTAAATGTAAAAAAATTTTACAGAACTGTACAAAAATCTCTTAGCAAAATCGAGTGATTGTGTATGCTGTAAGCAGCGACCAATGGCGTTTGCTTGAATGTGGCTGTTTCAATGAGCTTTTGAAGCTTAGGAGTAGCTGTTTTTGTCAGGGATACATTTAGTGTATAAGTCATTAAAGCTGATGCTATCATTAAGAGATTAGACAGTTTGTTAGATCATTGATCATTACAGATTAATACAGTACAATTTTCTGCATAGATACGAACAAACTAATAATCCTTATGACTCGCGAAAAGATCTGTTCGGGGAACATCGAAGTAAATTTAGGGTCATTATTAGAAGATTACAGAATTATAAGGGAGAAAATTTATGGAGCTATCAGCCATTTTGACTCCAGCCCCAGAAGGGGGATATGTCGCATTCAACCCTGAAACTGGCACGACAACCCAAGGTGAAACCATCGAAGAAGCTTTGGCTAATTTAAGTGAGGCGACAGAACTTTATCTGGAAGAATTTCCTCTCGCCGTTTCTGGTAGACCATTGCTGACTACGTTCGAAGTGCCAAAACATGCCTAAGTTACCTGTTGTATCCGGGACAGAGGTCGTGCGGGCATTAGGGTGCCTTGGATTCAGTACAGTTCGTCAACGTGGTAGTCATATTGTAATGCGTCGCGGCTCAATGGGGTGTGTCGTACCAAATCATCGTGAGCTGAAAGTTGGCACGTTAGTCGGCCTCCTTAAACAGGCCGGTGTTTCTGCCGAACAGTTCATTGAGGTGCTTCATACCTAGTCGGTGTTATAGGAGAAATGGCTTATATTGTACATATTACCGAATCCTTGTTTTTGTTGATATTAGTGGTCTGGGTGACAGGAATTGAACCTGCGACCTCTTGAACCCCATTCAAGCGCGCTACCAAGCTGCGCTACACCCAGATAAGTTATTTTTACGTACATATCCTATCACAGTCATAAAAAAACCGCAAGTTATTTTCAGCATGTTCTACATAATCCTTCATGGTATACGGCTTAGAATGTTAAATAACACATGAAGTATCAGACTTCCAATAGCAATTTTTCATGTGTCGCTGACTCTTGCAATATATTTGAAATTGTCGTAGAATTTTGTGTATGCTTGAGTATCTGCGTTGATTCTCAGATTATTACTTGCTGCAAATTCTATTCTAAACATAAAACAATTCGCAAGCTTAGGTCACATGATTGATGGAGGTTTTTAAATGGCAATAAAATGGAAATGCTTGGTTTTTATATTTGTTTTTATTATGAGCAATACTGTGGTTATGGCACAAAACGAGATAGGAACCGGGCAGGAAGAGATTACTGCTGAAGAAAAAGTTCAAGTCGAGAGAGGAAGAATCATCAGAATTATCGAGGATACTCAAATAAACCTTGGTGAATCTATTGACGACCCGGATGGAAGCGGTTTTGAAGTCAGATATCAACTGGTCGAAATTGAAATTACTACTGGACAATTCACGGGAAGAGTTGTAGAAGTTGAAAATTATATCGATGTTCACAACATGGTGGTTGGAGAAGGCTATGAAGTTCTGCTATATTTGGAAGAAGATGAAGGCGGGGCTCTGGCTAGTGCGTTTATAATGGAGATAGCAAGGGACAAATATCTTGTGTATTTGGTGATCGCATTTGTTTTAGTTCTGGTTATCGTTGGGGGGCTTAAAGGTTTTAAAACCGTGATTACACTCACTATTACCGGAATTGCTGTAGTTAAGATATTGCTTCCGCTACTTCTTAAGGGTTATAGTCCGATTTTGTTATCGATTGGAGTATGTGCGTTAATTTCATTAATCACGTTATTAATTGTAAGTGGGTTTAACAAGAAAACTTGGGCGGCCATAGCAGGAACCACGGGAGGGGTTCTGGTGGCTGGAATAGTTGCTTGGACAATAGGGTCTATGGCTAATCTTACCGGATTGGGGAATGAGGAAGCCCAAATGCTAATGTTTGTCCCTTCGGAAGTACAGTTTGACTTCAGGGGACTGCTCTTTAGTGGCATTATTCTTGGAGCTTTAGGTGCAGTAATGGATGTCTCGATGTCGGTAGCATCAGCTATGAGTGAAATACAGGAACACAACTCGGGAATCAGACCCACAAGCATGATTAAGTCCGGCATGAATGTAGGCAAAGATATGATGGGGACAATGTCAAATACCCTGATTCTAGCCTATGTAGGGGGATCGCTGCATCTGATGTTATTGTTTTTAGCTTATGATGTACCTTTTAGCGAAATTATCAACCGAGATATGATAGCATCCGAAGTTGTGAGAGCTTTGGCTGGAAGTATCGGACTTATATCTGCGATTCCAATAACAGCTGTTGTGATGGCAGGTTTGGGAGCTATAAAAAACAGATTAAGAGGGGCAAGGTTGTAGTGAAATCAATTGAAAAATCAGAGTGAGTGGCTAATGAGTAATCTGACTTTTTCAGGTCGTTTCGTGCTAGGAATTTGGGAATGAGCAAGGAGGTAAGAATAGTGATTTTGACTGTTAAGAAGAAAGTGATGGCGATTGTGATGGCGGGGGTATTGTTTGTCATGATTGTCGGTGCAATCATGATGGGACGCACAGAACCCGCAGTAGAAGTACAAGTAGCAGAACCAAGAGAGCAGCTAATCAGTCTTCCTTCTCCGCGGCATACTGGCGAATTGTCAGTTGAAGAAGCGATTTTTAGGCGACGCTCAATACGTTCTTTCCCTGATGAGCCGTTGACCCTACAAGAAGTATCCCAACTTTTGTGGTCAGCCGGAGGAAAGACGATCGATGGGGTAACCGGAGCAACACGTGCTTTTCCCTCTGCCGGAGGGGTTTACCCATTTGAGATATATCTTGTTGTCGGCAATGTAACTGGCCTGGCTGATGGGATATATCGATTTGGATGGCGTGAGCACTCGCTTGAGATGATAAGGGAAGGAGATTTTCGCGAAGTGCTGATGGCAGCCTCACTTAGACAGAACTTTGTACAACAAGCGCCGGTAAACATCGTATGGGTTGGTGATTTCGGCAAAATCGAAAGATTTTACGGTGCTAGGGGAGTGGAGCGTTACATTTCTATGGACGTTGGCGGAGCCGGTCAGAATGTCCATCTTCAGGCCGAGTCACTGGGGTTGGGTACAGTCATCGTGGGAGCATTCCGCGAGGACGAGGTGAAAAGTATTCTGCACACAGAGCTTACACCACTTTATATCATGCCGGTTGGAAGAAGATGATAGGGGATTGTGTTGTTGCCGATGACGGCACATAGTGACAGGAGCGGTGACAGGGGACGGGGTTAGTGTCACACTAAAAAGATAAACACTAAAAAAGCTTGATAAATAAGGATTATCAATATTAGATAATGTTAAATAATGTTAAATAACACATAGAGCACCTGACTCTTAATCAGGTATTAATCGGAATAAGCTATAAAAAAAGTGATATAAGTTTTTACTTATATCACTTTAATAGCACACTCTTTAACCTAATGAGATCTTGACTGGAGTTAGATTTGAGATATTGTCGCTAACCGGACATCTGTCTTTTATTATGGTAAGCCATTTATCTAAGGTTTCCTTGTCAACATCTGTGTTAGGCATTATATTTATTCTTATTTCTTTATATCCTGCTCTTTCA
>Ga0209105_100644_pt1 | contig 11188 bp, 11 predicted proteins | sample SedPBSmetaG_FD_184158 | JGI IMG/M metagenome (GOLD analysis project Ga0209105, IMG submission 184158) | Freshwater sediment bacterial and archeal communities from Indian Creek, Illinois, USA to study Microbial Dark Matter (Phase II) -... | ecosystem: Environmental > Aquatic > Freshwater > Creek >...
AATACCTTTTAAGCTGTATATTTCTTGTCTTGTTAACCCTTTCACGAATTTGCTCCGAAGTTTCATGTGTTCTTGCACCGCTCAGTTTTTCGAATGGAACGGCCGAAGCCTCAACCTGTATATCTATTCTATCAAGCAAGGGTCCCGAAATCTTTGAAAGGTATCTGGTTATTTGTAAAGGAGTGCACGTGCATTGCCTTGACGAATCGGAAAAAAATCCGCATTGACAAGCGTGCAGATAACAACCTTGACCTTTTTATAGTAAGACGGACAAACTCGCCTCCGTGGTTATTGGGTCATCAATGGTCAGGAAATAGCCCGGGTGCTCGTTTAAGACAGGCTAGGGTAACGAATAATATGACCATTCGTGACCTGTGCGCGGTTACAGGATTATCTGATGTTGCCATTAAGAACTTAGAGTCGAATAAGTTTAACGCATCGCTGCCGAATTTGCGAATGTTCGCCAAAGTTCTGCGCGTTTCAATCGGATACCTTGGTTGTTTTGAAATGCTGCCTGAAAACACATTGGCTCAGCGTGTTACGAAAGCCCGTTTGTTTCATGGCTTAACAAAAGAAGAATTTGCCCAAATTATAGGAGTTGATGTTAAAACTCTACGGAACTGGGAGCAAGGAAAACATGTGCCTTTGCCTCGATATTCTGACGTACTTAATCAGTATATGGAAGTGCTGAAAGGATAATATCTCTCCCTCTTGAATGTGGAACTCGAACCTGCGACCTTTCGAATCGAACTCTGAACATTCGTTATCTCCTTTGTATACCATATTTGCTATTATATGCTACATATAGAATATATCAAAAAAGCCTTGAAGTCTAGTATTTTCAACATTTTTCAGCATTATATGAAGTTTTCAAAGTGCGAAATTCCATTATTTAGGATGCGGAGTCGGGAGTTATTGCAGTGGGATCAATAGATATATTATTTTAGAACCTCAATAATTTGTTGTTTATTACCGTGTAGTAATAAGTTAACTAACTCGATATCAGAAATACAATGTAGGTTTATATCATGTTCTTCAATGATTGAATTCATAACTGCAACATTTCGTTCATGAATAATAGGAGCACAAAAAATTCCAATAACTTCTTCGCCTTGATCCTGTTTATACAATCTTATGTGATCAGGTACAGAAGCTAACTCTGCTTTCTCTTGACCAGATTTTGATTTAATCGTTGTGAGTTCTAGTACATAATGTACATCATCTATTATAAACGTCATATCTGCTGTACCAGTTCTACCGCCAGGCGCTTGTAATGGTAATCCATATTTCCCTATCTTTCCATTCCATATCACATCATTAATTTTGCCTATATCTTTTAATCTGCTTAATAACAGATAAAATAGATACTCATAATAAGCACCTCTTAACGCTTTATCGTTTGTTTTGTCGATATCTATAACTTTCTTTAAAATAGTTAAGTAATTTAACATTTCACCAGTGAAAGAATTACAATTCGAGTGTTCTAAAATCATTTCTGCTATACGCTCAATAGTTTTAGGTTCTGAAGATTTAATAATTTTACCTTTTATCTTAAATCCGGCTATGCCATTTTTAGGCATAAACCTTTCTATTGAAATTTCTGAACCGTCATGAGCATCTATTAATACTATTTCGTATTCTTCTTCTATAAACATAGGATAAGTAATTTCGCTATCTATACCTAGCAAATCTACATTTAATATTTTACCGTCTTTTTTTAATTGTATCAGTAAGTCTTTGTTTGAATTATTTTCTATATTTACTTCAATTGGCGGATACAATCTGTTTGGATTACCCATATATTCAATCCACAAATTAAGATTGTTACCAAAACCATACGGAGCCACATCGAAGTATTTATTGTTGATTATGTCTTCAACATAGGATTTATGTTCATCTTTTATCTTTATAGCACATATTTTTCTGTTTAAATTAATAGGTCGTATATTAACCTTATCTATAATACCAGTAGTTTGACATAAAGATTCATAATAAGATGCTGATGCCGCTTGAACTAATGTTATATTACCAATATGTGTTTCTTTATATAGCTGAATTATCTTTTCGCGCTCTGCTATGTCTAATTTTCTAAAGTTTTGAATTTCTTTCAAAGTTAATCCGAATTCAGATTCGTCCTTTATCCTGAGTAAAAAATATGCAACTTCTTCTCGATCTAGATAATCAGTCTTTAGCAATAGTTTCAATGTCATTCTAAAAGGAAAAACTAATATATTTTCACAATCCTTTAAATATATAGGATTTGTTAATTGTAATTTTTCCATTTGATTTAAAACAATTTGTGATTGTTTTATTAAATTCGCATCCCCTTCTGCTAAATTAGGTATTTTTTTTAATTCTGCTTTATGTTGAGCATGTAACAGCTTACCTACATCTGTCAAACAAATAGAATTGGGAGTAGTATTAGTGTTAATATATAAAAAACCCAAATACTGTGGTACAGCCGCAACTAAGGTTCTAATTGATTGGGATGATATATTTTTACCAGATTGAGTAGCGCCCCAATTTTTCAAATTTACACCTAAGTTATTTTGTTTTTGAGAATTCCACGATGTACCATCATATTTTCGTTCTATAATACCATCAATTAAGCAAACAGCTTGATGTAGACTACCTCGTTTAGGAACTAGCCAGACTTCTTTCGAGCGGTTTTTTTGTGCCAATTTAATGTTCCCCCTTCTTTAATACTAAAACATTATCCTTATTAATTTTACCGCCTTTATTACTTCTTGGTATTCTTATATAAGGATTTTGTATTACATAATTGAAATATGTCTCTGTTTCGAAACCTATTGTCTGTGCTATTTGCTCAATCACTTTCCAACTTTCTACTTCAACTTTGCGAATATTACTATTACCAATGACCACTACATAATGGCCATTAGGAACTAAGGTATCATATATCTCCTTTAAATTACTTTTCATATCTTCAAAGAACTTTTTAACTATTAATGCCCTTTTATTATCTACCTCTTTGATGAGATTAAAGTAATTTAATAGCAAATCACTATCATTGAGGATATCTAATCTAGTTTCTTCAGCTATTGTATTAAAGCTTTCAGTTCCTACATATATTTTTTTCTTCTCTCTTAATTCATCTTCTGAAAGTACCCCTAACCACAAATTTTCTAAACGCAATGTTCTTGCATAGTCGAAAGCATTTATATATGGTGGTGATGTTATTGCTAAATCGATTTTTTTATCAAATCTTATATTTAAAGCGTCTCCTTTTGTTAAGCTACTTTTACTTTTAATATTTAAACTGGAAAGTTGGGTAATTGCCCCATAATAACGTTTAAATATTTGCATGAATTCTTCTAAAGCATTTGGCGGTATTTTAGCGAATTTTGATGAAACATAGGGTTTTGGTGATATGTCATCTGCATTAGAAACTTTCTTAATAATCGAAACGAAACAAACATCTAAAAAATCTTTTATATCTTTATCTAATATTTGATTAATTAATGTTCTTATTTTACCTAAAACACTTAGATTGTCTTGGTTAAACCAATGATCTAAATTGTTTATTTGTGGTTTAGTTATTTCAATGTTCTCATTTTGCACACCATAGATTATTGTTTCATAGATTGTACTCAACGAATTTAACTGAGTATTAGTCAAAGATGTTGTTTTTACTTTTATTATTAATTTAGCAATAATATCTACCTCAGTTCCATAAGCATTATAACCCAATATATTTGATTCTAGCAAAGTTGTACCACTGCCCGCAAATGGATCAAAAACAATAGCATCTTTTTTGTTTAAATATTTCTTTATAGCCCATCTAGGTATCTCTGGTATAAAACGACAAGGGTATTTAAAATAAATGTGGGTATACGTGTTTGGGTTCTGTTGAGCAATAGAATAGGTGCCCCCGTACTGTATATCCAAAGGTAAACTATTCACTATTATCTCATCTGTCATTTCTTGATTAGACATACAACACTCTCCCTTAGGTATCTCTTATTTTTTTCGGTTGTTTCATATTGTTGTGAACTAGTTATTAAATAACGATCTACCTCGATTTTATCCACATAAAAGCCTATTATTTCAGCATATTCAGCAAGTAGTAAATCCGTAGGAAATATAATATTTCCATAAGATGAGTTTCCAACAACAATACAACAAAATCCATTGTCTTCTAAGACTTTATAGGCATTTTCAATAATTGTAAACATATCATGGAAATACAACTTCAACATGGTTGGTATTTTTTTATCCCAAAGTTCTTTTGACTCTAATTCTTTTAATAAATCATCTAATGATTTAGTTGATTTTTCTTTCACAGCAGAACTCAAATCACCATTCAAGTGTGATCTTAAAGATAAATTTCTCAGGACTTTTAAATCCTTATATTCTGACACAAACCCACCAAACCATAATTCTAATTTATAGATTTCAGTGTAATCAAAACAATTTGCATAAGGTGGCGAGAAAATAATACCACTTACACTTTTACCTTTGATATCATCTGCCATGCTTAAACAGCTCTTGTTATACAAAGACACATTAAAATCAATAACATTAGTTGAGACATCAATTTTTATATTATTATATGTTTCAGTTATCAGTTTAAAAACATCTTCCTTGGTAATTAATCTTGGTTTAACATATTTGCGCTTTTTAAGTCCATTTCCAGCTTTTCGGTAAATTGAAAGTTCTTCAATACACGCCAACCAACCTAATACTAATAAATCTTTTGTTTCTGTGTAATCATAATTACTACCTTCAATTAGACTTTTAAGCGTTAACATATATTCTTCAATATGTTTTTCGAAAGTTTTATTAGCTATAGATAACTGAGGAAGTTTATAATCTACAATATTTAGCAATGCCTTTTGTGTGAGTTCCATGTATTTGTTATCAAATTCCTTTATACATAAGTCTTTATAATTTCTTAGTTTACATTTTGATAAAAAAAATGAAAATGGATTTACTTCATATCCAATACCCTTCAATCCTAACATATTAGCTGTTAACAATGTTGTACCGCTACCTAGAAACGGATCCATAATTATGCCTTCGGTATTTTTGTTATACTCATTAATTAAGTTTTTAATTAGCTCTATTGAAAAACCTTCTTTATATCTATACCATCTTTGTAATGGTTTTTTTAAATCATCCGAATAATTCATTAAGCTTGAATATGTAGCGTTATCACTAGTAGGGTAAATTACATTAAATCTACTTTCTAATTCTTGATACATCATCTAACCTCTCTTTTGTTTATTTTTCTAGCATCTGAAGGTTTTTCAGTATCACTAGGTATTACCCACATAACCCCTATTTTTTTTGCACCTTGAATTCTGCCTTGAGCACACAATATTTGGACCCTTCGTTTCGTTATGTTCCATTTTTTAGACGTTTCATAAGCGGTCATGTAATCCATATTCTTCGCCTCCAAGCTAATGATATTATATTCCCTTTTGCGAACAATGTCAAGATGAATAATTAAACAGAAAATCTTTATACGTTCCCTGTATTCTACTACGCTTATAGATTCAGTAAAAACAGATTACAAGTTATCGAATGTTTTCTAAATTGCAGATTAAAGAACTCAAAGTTATTCAATTCTAAGTGTTTTCTAATTAACCATCACTCAAAGTTCCAATAAAAAGATAGCATGTTTTCATTCAAACATGCTATCTTTTTATTGTTTTACAACCTTCATTCCCGATCAGTAAACTTAATCCCTTCTGCTCACTTCCCTACCCTCATCATCAAGCAACACCGCCGGATCGCCGTCATTGTTCCAGATATTCGTTCTTGTCCATAGCAATCTGCCCGCTTCCGCTGTCGCATCAGGACCGCTGACTACTGCAATACTTGCACCAGCAGGAATAACAGTTCCGACGGGAAACGTGAATCTTTGATCGCCTATTTCACTGATCAATACCCAACCAGAAACATTTATACCATTTGTGCTTCTATTTTCAATAGTGACTGATTCGGCACGTAAATCAACCGAAGCAATCACTATTCCTGTAACAGGTTTGACTATCGGCGCAACAGTCGCCCATAACCCTTTTCCGCCACTTCTAGCCTCTCGCTCAAACTTTAAGAACATGTCAGCATACTTTACATTTGGGGCTATCGTCATCACTTGTGCGTAGCCCTGGAGCATAAGCTCCGCATTAAACATCTTCGCTCTGACTTCGACTTCGTTATCGTTTGTCGGTTTTGTAAGCCAAACATACGCTAAAAGACGTCCAAACCTATCACGTTCGGTAACATCCATTTCAAGAAACACTGTTTTGCCGTCAAGCCGTCTCTGAGTGAAAGCCGCAGCTTCTTTACCGAAGGGTTCGACTTCCCGGGTGCTTTCAGGAGTATCAACACCGATAAGGCGCACAGCTTCTTCTTTTCCGGATTCAAGACGTACTCGGATGGTATCGCCGTCCGTCATACGAATTACCTGAGCGGATATGCTTCTAACCGTAACTACAGCTGTTTCATCAGTTACAACCGATACAGTTCTCGTTGGACCGTCCCACCTTACCACCGCACCGAGGCTTTCAGCAATAAACCTGGTTGGGACCATAGTTCTTCCACCTATGACTGCGGGAGGCACATCAAGAATAACCACATTATCGTTTACTCTTGCCGTAGGATTGTCGATTTGCAATATAATTGTTCTTTCGTTTCTTCTGCCGGTTATGGTTCTTGTTCCGGCATCCCACTCGACAGATGCACCGAGCGCTTCAAATATAGCCCGTAAAGGTACAAGCGTCCTGCCGTCACGAATAATCGGCTGTGTGTCCATAACCAAGGCGCGATGATTGACAGTTACGCTTATTGGTTGGCTTGCCATAGTAACGGCAGGGAACAACAGCACTATGGAAAGCATCATAAGAAAAGCAATAAACCTCATTTTACTCATAACTGACAGCCTCCTATTCTTTGAATCCAACTCAATCAAGCGGATTTTCCGCAATGAATTTCCTTTTTGCGGCATCAAAATCTCCACCACTGGTTAGGTTTATGATCTCATGTGATTGTTTAATAATCTCCTTAGCAACGTTACGATTATTCGAACTCCACGATACAGCAGAAAAACGGACATAATGCAAATCCTCGTCATACCAGTGAAAAACCAAGCATTCTTGTTCACACAAGGCTTCTATTGAAAAATTTTACTGTTTATCCTGAATGTTCAGAAAACAATCCATATGGGGCGGATTTTGAGGGTCGTCATACACCTTATAATATAAATCCCGATCATTCCCTATTGCTGTTTCTATAATAAGTCCATTCTTTAATTATTTATAAAATTTGATTACATGGTAGTTAATATCGTTTAAGCTCACTTTCTCCGGCATCAATCCTAATGTAACCGCTAAACCGCCGCACAAAGGCTCTACCAATCGCTGGTGCTTATTCCCATAATACCGAGAGATGAGGTGCGAGCCATGGTTTTCCACCAGCCCACTTAAGAGGGGCTTTATTGTTTTTACGAGAAAATCGGATTTAGAACATGCAGCAGTTTTAATCATCGCTGTAATCCTTTCTGTCTGGTGCTCCATTTAATATGTCTAGCGTTCATTACTATTCCTTTTATGTTGCTCATTTTGCCGAACTACCAATAAACCTAATTTATCATACATCTCAAGAAAATCAATTTCCAGTTTATCTTTGTCTATCAAGGGATCTTGTTGGTACTTTATGACATAATCGAATTGCTCAATTCCCTTATGTTCAACAGCATTACGGACAACAGTTTTTGATATATCCGACAATACGTCCCAATAACGGTTGCACAAAAAAGACAAATCATATAAATCTCTTATCATATCTCGTCCGGCATAAGCATTGGCCTTCATAGCACACAAAACATCAATCGTATATACAACAATACCGTTTATTTTGACAGTTTCGGCTTTCGAGATTAGTTTCTTTCTGAAAGAAACTTCGACCTTCAGAGGCCTGCTTGTATTGCCATAATTAATCATATATCGCTTATCAGTATTGGTATCTTTCGCAATTCTGTAGGAAAAATCTTCATTATCGCAAAAATCCGAAACAATTTCACTGATGAACTTGTCTGTTCCATCCAAGTCAATATCTTCCGAAAATCTGTCCAATCCATAACAAAACTTCAGCGCTGTCCCGCCTTTGAGAACATAATCATCGGTTAAGCTATTCAAGTATTTAAGAAACGAAGAAATTACCTCAATATGTTTAGCTTGCCATAATACGTCATTAGTCATAATCCCTCACGCTCCTTAAATTCCATCCATTTGGAATAATATTCCCTTGTCATAAACCCATCAATATCTGTCCAATTACTGAAATTTCTCATCACGGACACCTTTTGAAAGATTTCCTGAGTATACGACTCGTTACAGATATAATTTTCCTTCATACCTTGAGCCGTGCAGAAATTGCCTTGTTGAATCAGATCCAGCAAGGCCCTGATATGATTAGCGACATTACAAGTATTAGTATGTCCAGGCACTTTCTTGTTGGTTTCTATTCCATAATCACCATATATACTCTTTTCACTATCCAGCAAAACAAGATTACTCCATTGTATTCCCGATTGATGCCAATCGCCGCAAGTCTCCAAATCACAATTTATATTGAGTGCATGTATGCCTGATAAATAGTACATCAAATTTTATCCCTTCTACGAGAATTTGGTCAAATTTAAGTTCTCATATTCTTTAACACGTCTATAAAAGGTTTTCTTTGAAAGATTCAATCGCGCCATTGCTTTTACAGCCGTGATTTCGCCACTTTTCCATGTATTATAAATTGCTTCAAATTTCTCTTTATCAACAACAATTTTCTTTCTGCCTTTATACTTTCCGTTTTGTTTGGCGATTGCTATACCTTCTGCCTGACGTTGCAATAAATAATCGCGTTCTAGTTCTGCTATTGCACCAAAAACGGTAAGCATGAATTTCCCCGCCGGAGTAGCTGTATCTATGTTTTCTTTTTTACTGACGAATTCAACTTTCTTCTCCTTGAGAATGCTGACCGTATACAGCAACTCTCTTGTATTTCTTGCAAAACGGCTGATACTCTCGACAATGACAGTATCACCTTCACGGACATAATCAAGGAGTTTCTTAAGCTCAGACCTGTCGATAGTTTTCCCACTGGTCTTATCTATAAAAATCTTATCGACACCAAGCTCCTGCATCAATACTTCCTGACGAGCCGTATTCTGTTCAATCGTGCTTACACGAACATATCCAAATTTCATCTGTCAATACTCCGATCATTTTGTGTGACTCTAAATCTTCGAGAAGTTCTTTTACTACCTTGCATCGCGGCACAAATCCGGAAAGAAATAAGCAATCATTGCTTCATATTTATCCTGAGCCGAAAGACAAGTTTCCATAAGATATCCTTTTTTAGAATTAAATTCTCTTAAACCGCGATAATAAAAAAGCTTGTGTTCATGGCCAATTATAAACGGCATAACATCGTATTTGAGGCATTCCTTGAACATGATTATCCTTCCCACACGACCGTTTCCGTCCTGAAATGGATGGATAATCTCAAATTTATAATGAAACTCTACTATATCATCGATATCAAGATATTCTTTTTTGAGATAAGAAATAAGTAACTTATTCATTTCAGAAGCTACTCTGTCAGGCGCAATAGTTTCAAGATCCCCGACCATATTCGGCCTTACTTTATAATCACCAACCCGAAACCACTTTTTTGTTTCATCAGAAGTATTTCTTTTCAGGAGTCTATGGAACTCCTTGACCATTACTTCTGATAAATTTTCCATAGCGTTTTCAAGCATAAAATCAAAACAGGCAAAGTGATTAACCGTCTCTATTATATCATCAACGTCTGCTGTCTCGTCCGCTGCGGTATCAACGGTATTAGTTTCAAAAATATACCTGGTCTGATCTTCGGATAAGCGGCTGCCCTCAATGCGATTAGAATTAAAAGCAAATTTAATCTGTGTCTGATGATAAAGTCCGCCCTTAAGACGCATCCTCTTTTCTTCCAACAATAAATCTAACAATCTTTCTTTCATACCATCCTCCAAACAAACCAACTGTAATCTCTGCTCATTTTCTTTAACGTCAGCGAAAGTCAATCTTAAATCTCTTTACGTTGAATAAAAAGCATCTAAAATAATTATACCCAAATAGTGCCATAAAGTCAACTGCTAATATGACACGTAGCAAAAAAGGAAAATCAATTTGTATGACACGCAAAACAAGAGTATCAATAGAGTGTACCCTAACGAGACAACTCCCGGGCCTTCTCTAACACTTGAATCCGTTGGACTAAAACATTTTGTATATATTCCTCTATCATTTGGATCATCGGCATTTCGTTTTCATCATTCCCCTGATACGATTGTAAACAATAATAGTACCGATTTTTATCTTTAAGTTTTATATCAATCGGAGGATAACCATGACTCAGCAAATCAAAATTTGTAAGCAAGCGCCCCGTTCGCCCATTGCCATCAATAAATGGATGTATGCTCTCAAACATAAGATGGAAAACGGCTATCCTTTTTACAATATGCCAATCTTTCATTGTCTTTTCGTATAATTCCATTAGGTTTCTCATTTTACCGGGCACTTGTTCAGCTTTCGTGAAAATTACATCTGCCCCGCCTATATACACATCAACGTCTCGGTAGCGCCCCTTTCCCTCGAAGTCATTCAATAGAACAAGGCTATGAATATCTTTGATAACACCTTCCGAAAGAGGTATTTTGCCGGCAATTAATTCTTGAATATAAAAAAAAGCGTCCCTGTGCCCAATGGCATCTAAATGATGTCGCAAGTATTTATCAGCTATGGGCATATCCTGTTTTATGACCAAATATGTTTCATATTCGCTTAAACTATTGCCTTCAATGGCATTAGAGTTGTAGGTAAATGATACCAAAAAATCATCCATAATTCTTTGAAATGACGATATACCAAGAGGCGGTAAGTCCGATAATCTCCGATAAAGCATATCAATGTTTTCAAACATATTTTCTCCTTTTTTATGTCTTAACGATCCACCCAAGCACTCTTTCTTTGTTCCTCTGCGTGTTTATCACACAATGTTTGAATATAGGCATTATCTTCTCTGGTCTTTCCTTGTTTACCACATTCCTCACAAACTCTTGCGCTTTCTTCCTCTGCTTCTATTGTAAAATGCTCAATTTTGTTATAATCCACGCCTGAATAATAAA
>Ga0209105_100645_pt1 | contig 11169 bp, 18 predicted proteins | sample SedPBSmetaG_FD_184158 | JGI IMG/M metagenome (GOLD analysis project Ga0209105, IMG submission 184158) | Freshwater sediment bacterial and archeal communities from Indian Creek, Illinois, USA to study Microbial Dark Matter (Phase II) -... | ecosystem: Environmental > Aquatic > Freshwater > Creek >...
AATAAAGGCTCAACGGAGCGGAAAACGGGTAACGTCTACGATTGATTCTAACGGGGTTTTATGAAGTGGTTGATATATTACCCTTAGAGGGTTGGGGTTCAGATTGCCATTTTAAGCGAGTTTTGAGGGATAAAAGCTAAAATGGGAGGTTTGGGAAGGGGAAAGGCTTAGAGGGGCGTAGAGATGTTACGAAAGTGTGACGGGATTACGAAAGTGTTACGGGGATGGAGAGGGAGGTTGAGCCGTTGGACAAGCTAAAATTTAATACCTAGCGAATGTTGTTCTCCTGCAATTATAAATTTCCACAAATTAGTTCCTATTAATGTTGGTAGGAGTCGTGTTGTTGTAGTTCCATCACCAAGTTGTCCATGGGTATTTACACCCCAAGATAGCAATCGTCCATCTGAACGAATGCCAAGTGAATGATTAAGTCCTCCTGTAATTGTATTCCATGTACTAGTTCCGATCAATGTTGGAGTAAGTTGATTTATACCAGTTCCATCACCAAGTTGAGCTTCTGTGTTCCTGCCCCAAGCAAACAATTGTCTGTTTGAATGAATACCAAAAGAATGATTATTTCCTACTGCTATAAATTTCCAAGTATCAGTTCCGATTAATGTCGGAACAATTCGATTTATTAATGTTCCATCGCCCAGTTGTCCATCGGTATTTACACCCCAAGATAGCAATCGTCCATCTGAACGAATGCCAATTGAATGATTTGCCCCAGTAGCAACAATATTCCAAGTATCAGTTCCGATGAGAGTCGGTATAAGTCTTTGAATTGTAGTTCCATCACCAAGTTGTCCATCACCATTCCAACCCCATCCGAATAATTGTCCATTAAATCTAATTCCAAAAGACCTTCCTGAACCTACTGCTATAAATTTCCAAGTATCAGTTCCGATGAGAGTCGGTGTAAGTCTATCGGTTAATGTTCCATCGCCCAGTTGTCCATCTGCATTCCAACCCCAAGATAGCAATCGTCCATCTGAACGAATGCCAATTGAATGATTTGCCCCAGCAGCAACAATATTCCAAGTATCAGTTCCGATGAGAGTCGGTGTAAGTCTATCGGTTATTGTTCCATCACCAAGTTGTCCCATTGCATTTCTACCCCAAGCTAACAATCTTCCATCAGATCTAATACCAAGTGAATGATTTACTCCTGCTGATATAAATTTCCAAGTATCAGTTCCGATGAGAGTTGGTGTAAGTCTTTGTGTTGTAGTTCCATCGCCCAATTGATTAAAAATATTTAAACCCCAAGCGAACAATCGATTACTTTCTGCAATTGTAGCAATAATTGGCATCCAATAAAAATTATTAGTCATAGGCATGTTACATCACCCCATAGATTGATCCGTGTATTGTGCCTGTGATATGGCTTGCGACAATTGAATCGCCTGGCTGTAAAGCAATAAAACCTAAGCTATAAGTCATATTTCCTGCAATTGACAATCTGAAAATTAAAGAAACATCTACAAATGTTGGTCGTCTATGTGAAATAGTAACAATTCCTGCCGTTGTCAAAGTATTACATAAATAGAAGGAATTAATCGTTACATTTCTTGTTGCAGTAAATAAGACTGCATTTGTAAGTATCCCTCCAAAAAATCTATTGGAAGTAGCGGGTGTGATTGAAACATTTATATTTTCACCTCTGCTTGTAAAAGAAGGAGAATAACTTGCGTTTTGATTAAGATTTTCAATAGAGAAGATAACTTTTCCAAGTTTTATTTCAGTTGGACGTGTTCCTAGTACATTTATCCATGTAGCAACTAATCCCAGTTTCATATCTGGTGAAATTGGCAAAGTGATTGAAGAGTATTGTGCCAATGCTACGATCTCATTACCGGGGATTCGTACTGTTACACCTTTAGGAAAAAGTAACATATGATTATCAGTTAAATTTATCAATGTAACAAATTGATATTCATCCATAAAATGTGAAGGTACATCTATATTTTGAAATCCTCCGCTTCCTGTCATTCGTACAACGATTTCCTGAATTTGCATTACTTTACCTCCTCTATTTTTGACGGAACAATTTTAGATATAGCTTGCGAAACAATTCCTGAAATTGACATTACTTTAAGATGCGCTAAAATTAGGATAATACCGATTAAAAATAATGGTATACCAATACTACCATGTATAATTCTGTCGATAGTACCTAATAGTTTTACTTCTTCTTTATCTTCAATCGGATGTCCTTCGGGAGTTAAATCAAACGCATCCTGAATAAATCCTGGTATAACCCCATCCGGATGATCCGGACCGAATCTTTCTTCGATTTCTTCCCTTGTTGGAGGAGGTATATTTTCCCACCAAGGGGATAATCCCCTTTCGAAGTTATTAGGATCATCTTGGGGATAATTCCCCTCGATAGGTGTTGTAAAATTCCGAACCGGTTTATCTCTAAAATTATCAATAAAATCTTTCCATCTCCCTGTTAAATATACCGTCCATGCCCTCAAGCCTGACCTATCAAATGTTTCTCTTTCCCTATAAACCTCAACCGCCATTTTGATATTATTAATCGGATTTTTCAGCCATTCAATCCACGTGTTAATATCGGTTGAGCCTGTGGCTCTTTCCAATTTATCGCCATGCACATCCATGTTGATTTGAAATAACCCGATTGAATGCTCAATTGCACTATGGTTTACCGCCCGGGCATTGAAAGATGATTCGCCAAATGCGGTTGCAGTTAGGATTTCAGCATCTCTTTCAGAAATTCCATGTGAAATTAAAAGATTTTCAATATCTCTGCCTGTCATTGTCCTAAACCTGCCAATCTTTGTCTTTGCGATGCCAAATAAGCGTCAACCCCGCCAAAATGTTTTTGTAGGTAAGCTTGCGTTTCCGGCAAATGTCGTCTACCTTCAACTCTTGCTATATCTGCTTCGAGCCTCCGTCTTAAATCAGGATCAGGCGGTTGCACTGTTGGCGGCGGTGTGGGAATAATGGGAATAGGAGCAGGAGCAGGAGGAGTAATTCCTGTTATTTCTGCCAATCTTTGCCTTTGTGAAGCTAAATAAGCGTCAACCCCTCCAAAGTGTTTTTGAAGCCATGCTTGTGTTTCCGGCAAATGTCTTCTACCTTCCACTCTGGCTATATCTGCTTCGAGTCTGCGTCTTAAATCAGGATCAGGCGGTTGTACTGTTGGCGGCGGTGTGGGAATAATGGGAATAGGAGTAGGAGCAGGAGCGGGAGTAGGAGCGGGAGTTTGAAGCCTTGCAATTTCAGTCCCAAACGCTCTCAATCTTTCGTCAACCTGTCGCATAGCGTCCCTAAAAAATCCTTGAGTTTCTCTTATCCTATCTTCATCCTGCCTTTCTGCGTCCCTTCTCATCCTGTCAATATCTGCCTGTTCTCTGCCGGGGACTGGTGTAACGGCTTGCGGTGAAGGTTGATAAATCATCCCCGTTGGGACTGGTTGACCGTCTAGATCCGCCCTCCTTCTTCGTCTTGCCGCAATGAACATCAAAATAGGAGTAACAGGGATGGCAATTAGGATCATAATTATCCAGGGACGCTTTTTGACTGCTTCTTTTAGTCGGTTATATAATTCTCTAATTTTTCCCATGTCCTCACCTTTTCCACAAATGAAATACTGCTAAAACCGTTACTATTCCCGTTATCCATGCAAAAATTGGACGGTGTTTATACACAAAATAAGTTATACCCGCTCCAATTGCTAAAACTACAATTGCATCCCATTTAATATTCATTCTGCCCTCCTAAATCTTTGAGGTAAGTCGACCAATCCCCCGCTACGTGTGATTTGAAAATTTTCATCTTTGACAGATGTTTGTATTGGTTTTATGGAAGTTTTAACCATCATAGGAATTTCCCTTTGTGAAAGTAACACATGAGCAGGATCAAGTCCCATTTCAGGTATTTCTTCACGTTGGAATACAAATCGGTTTAAAGGATCATCTGATTGATGATCTCTTTCGATGTGCATCCCTAAAATATCGAGTTTATGACCTCTCATTAAGACCTCCTTGCAGGCTCACCCGTTGCCGCTCTGATAACTCCGCTAAATCCATCGGCGGTTGCGTTGATAATATCAGATGCCTGTGCTCCGCCTGTCCGACCTCCCAGTTCACCCGCTCTGACAAAAACTATAGTTAGAATTATCCCTGCCATAACAGCATAGGCTAAAATTTTTAAAACTTGCATTTCTATTCCTCCTTAGGGGATAATCCCCTGTTAAAAATTTCTAAAATGTGTCGATGATACCTCATCCACGCTAATAAGACGATTGGGACAGCTAAAATCAAACCAAATAACGGTGCAATTAGTAAAACTAAAAACACAACCATTAGCGCAACAAAATTCTCAATTCCTAATTGCTCCTCTTTTAAAGAAGCGATAAAAAGAATTAATGCCGCAATAATAACCGCCCCAAGCCCGTAGTTGAAATATTTATCCATTTCCATCATTCCTATCGATAAACTTTTTCCAATTTATAGCACGTCCTGAAAAAGCTTGATACATTAAGACAATGCCAACAATTGTAAAAACGAATCCTAAAATGTGCATTTAAAATCAGTCCTTCCTTTTACAATTTTCTGAAAGATTGACTATGACATTTTTTAAATCTACTAGTATAGCTTGTGTTTCCGCTTCCCTTTTGTCGCTTCGTAGCAATAGCCAAACCGCTACGAAGATCGGAAATCCAATGCTACTTATTAGATTAGTTATTACATTTATATCCATTACTATCCTCCTATGGTATAAGCGGAAGCAGATGCCCTGCTATCGGCGAAATAACGGGTATGCGCATTGCGGCGAATTTTGTAAAAATCACCCGTCCAATATTTATACCGATAACTGCCGCTAAAAAGATTACAGCCAAATTATGAGCATTTGCGGCAATGTTTTTAGGCTCGACCGCTTCCTTAATTTTCGTCCTATTTTGAAGATAGTTATAAAGGAAATACAGAACGATAAAACCCAAGAATACCCATACAGTTGTATATTCAACTCCTCTGGTATTTTCTACCAACGCTCCATTCCCTTCCGCTTGTGGTATTTCTGCAATATTATTTGTCGGTTTAATTTCTCTTATAGGAGCAGTTCCCGCCCCTCCAATATTTGCTCTCATTTTTTACCTCCTTAGATGATAATCATGTTTACAGTAGTTGAACATTTGCCGGGACTAACTGTTCACGCAATACGGAAAAACTTCCCGGTACTGTAACCGCCTCCTGAATATCTGCAATAAATTGCGGATTATTTGCTAAATACATATTTAGCCATTTTGTTGTATTTGTCGAATTAGGCTCGTAATGAACATCCGTAGCGTCCCATAGCAGTTGACCAAGCGGTGAAGCTATCGTTTCATAGTGCATTGTTTGTCTTGCGTTTCGTGTGTGGATGTCCCTTCGATCTACTCGTATTGTTCCGTTATAGTTGATGTGAGGATTTTCAATTGCAAGTGGCACATCTACAAGTACATTCCCGGCATTTCTGATTGTTGCTAATAAGGATAAAAGGAAGAAGTTATTTCCAAGATTATACTGCATAGCTTCAACTCCGGTCCGGGGAAGGTGATTTGCTACTTGTGAAAGCAACATATAGTTATAACTTACTAAATAAGCGTAAAGTGTCGCATCATTAGGGACAGGTATTGACCAAAAGTTATATGTGGGTTTTGCTGTTATAACTGTTGATATAACATTTGCGGTTGCAGGTGCTCCATGTAACGGGACAATTGGGGTTGTCGCTTGTAAGCTAAGTGCGGGCATTGTAATACTAACATTACAATATACAGAATTATTCTGCATGGGGATCATTCCTAGAAGCAAATCTTGTCTTAATGTAAAAGGAAGATTTACATACATCCGGAATGTGAGTACCCCGGTACTTGTTGCGTTAACTGTAATACTTGATACCCCGGTTAGTCCTGTTCCTGCAATGACTGTTCCGTTTGTTATGCCTAATGATGCAAAAACATTCGGGATTTGAGTGTTATTTTGTGAAAATACTGCCCCGGCGCTCGTCCTTGCGCCTATGAACATCCCTTTAGAACGTTTTGCCATTATGCCCAAAAGCTCATATCCGGAAAGAGAATGCAGTACCGTTTGACCGTTAAACTGTACTAGTAAATTAGATATGAGATTAAACGGAAATTCCGGCGAAACCTGAATCGTTGCGGCGGTGGCGGCTGTATTTTGGATATTGATACTACCGCTAATCATAAGTTCCAACGACTCGCCAAGTCCTACGTTTTGGACTATAAAATTAGTCGTCTGTCCCGGTGTGAGGGTTACATCGTTTAGTTGTATACAGTTTTGTTCACTTCGATTCATAAAATTTTCTGATAGCTGTAACAATGTAAAAGTATCAGCTATCAACGGTTGAGCTTGCTGAACATTTGCTGTTTGTGTTATTCCGCCCGGCGGTGTTTGATTCCCTCGAATTGCTGTTTGTTTTGCCATTTTTAAAAATCCTCCTTAAAGCTTTAATTTTGGGTACTTTTGCCAAGTTCCTTTCCTAGCATCTATCTCTATAAAACTATAATCGTCCTTTTGCTCATATAGAGATTGTTCTAATAATTTTTTATCCGTCCTTGCGAAGCTTGATACATATTTTACATCATCCTCCTTATTAAGATAAAATACATAAATTTTACTTGCTTCCGAGAGTACGGGCATCGGAATACATCTTGGTCTTTGAGTGCTAATCCAAAATGATAATTGACGTTGCCTTGCTGTTGCTATCGATTTTGGAAGCCATGAAGGGAAGCTTTGTCCGAATCCGATATGGAAAATTTCATCAATATATATTATCCGGGGATTCGGATGCCGTTTTGTGGATGAGCCTAAAACCTCCTTAAAGATCCTATTGAAATATCCTGACGATATAAAATCAGGTTGCGGGGTATATTTTATCCTGTCTTGAAGTTTATATTGAAGCTTCAAGCTTGCAGGATTCTTTATAACTTTACCTTTGATATCCAAGGAATCTTGTGTATCAATCGCTAAATATCGTTCGTACTGTTCCAGCATTTTACATGCTAAAACTGATTTCCCGCTTCCTGTTGCGCCCAAAAAGGTTATATGTTGTCCATAATTAGGAAGTAAAAGTTTTGGCATTTTTCACATCTTCTTTTTGGGGATTATCCCCCTTCACAGCCTTATCTTTCAGTCTTGTCCACTTTACATACAGTCCCAAAATAGCCAAAATCGGATCGATTATTTCTATTACACTTCCAACAACCGGAAATTTTTCTGTCAAACGGATTATCGCTTTACTTTCTTGCTCAAAATCATCTGGACGAAAAATATACTCTTTCCCGAAAAACTTAGAAATAGTCATAAACATGATATCTAACTTTTCGTTAATCTCAGTAACGGTAAATTTACGCTCCTTTGCTTTAGGAGTTTTTTCCTTTTTTGCTTTTTTATCGTCCAATTCGGTAAATTCCTTTTCTACCATAGGAATAACGCTCCTCTCTTTTTGGGTACTACCGGAGGATCGGCTAAAACTGTTGGTGAATCATCTTCAACAATTAAATCCTCATTAAGATCATCCTGTTGGAGATGATCCCCTTTTGTTAATTCAATATTTGAAACTTTTTGTTCTAATTCACTCAAACGTGAATATAAGTTATTTATATCCTGTTGTGTCCATTGTATTTTTTGCTCAACTACTTCAATCTTTTCCTCTGTAAGCTTTGATTCTTCTTTTATATCTTCGGTTGTGGCTTTTATTTCGCCTATCTCGATGAGAGTATTTTCTTCCATATCAAACCCTCTTTCGTAAACAGGATTATCCTGTAATAGATATGTAACAATTATATAACACAATTGTAATAATTGCAATACTTTTGTAATATATTACATAAAAAAATATCCCTATAAACAGGATTATCCTGAAACAGGATTATCCTGAAATAGGGTTTATATTATATGAAAGGAGAGTGATTACATTATATCATTTTATTACGATATTATCCAATTCTCTTTATTCCATATAGCATAAAAATAATCTCCTTCTACCAAATTTTCAGAATTTACTGATACATCAATATTTTCATTACTTTGTGGCATAATATAAATATTAACTCCTCCTATATCAATTTTTAAAGTTTTACTATTAAGACCTGTTATTTTCAGTTTTGCAGAATGTAAACATTTTTTGCATTTACTCATCTTAAATATTCCTCAATTCCTTTCAAAATGCATTTTGCTAGAAGTTTTTGAGTAGCAGGTCTTACTAAAAGTTCCTCCATCCTTGGATTTGTTATAAAGTCAAATTCCACAAGGCAGGCAGGGATTGAAGCGTTGTAACCTCTTAAAACTGTAAATCTTGAATGCGGTTTAACACCCCGGTTATGCCAACCTGTTTCTTGTATTATTTCCCAAAAGATAGCTTCTGATAATTTTTTACCTTCAGGATTTCCGGTTAGATAGAAAATCTCGCTCCCGTTGACATCTGGATTATGAAATCCGTTACAATGCAAACTTATAAAAAGATCTGCATTATTATCCTTTGAATATTTAACTCTATCACGTAAAGGGATAAAAACATCCATCATCCTTGTAAAAAAATAATCATTTTCAGTAATATACAATTCGGATAATTTATCTCTTTGAGATGCTAAATAGGCATCCACACCTCCAAATCTACGTAAAAAGTTAATCGTATTCGGATTGTTTCTGTTTCTTTCTACCCTTAGGATGTCTGCTTTTATTAAGCCTGCTAATGCTAAAAATTCAGACATATAATTAGCTACATTAAAAACAACCGTTTTTTCAAAATGTCCTCTTGGACCTACTGCTCCGGGATCACGTCCTCCATGCCCGGGGTCAATTAATATTGTCTTAGAATAATTCTCTATCATTTTTTTAGTCCTCACTTTCTTCATTTAAGATTATCGCTCTGCTTGTATTATTGATATGGTCATATACCCTTTTATGCAACATATTAGAAAAATCGTACTGCTTACACAATCTCACCCTTTCATTTATATTTTTACCTGTCTTTAGTGCTGTAACAATTTTCCTCCTCCCCCAAAAATCTTTCCCTGTATTGTATCCATACAGTTTCAGATTCACCCCTTTCTTTAGATTTTCATAAAATTTCAGATAATCTTTATATTTTACAGTTTCCATAAATTGTTTAATTATCCCTTTACTTTTTAGTATCTCCTTTCCATCCTCCCCAATTTCCGCATAGAATTTTGGTAATACAAAAATCCCTTTCTTAATCCTCCTTTCCAATTTCCACTTACCATATTCTTTTTCGTCTACGTCAAATTTTGGGAATTCTTTTTCGCAAACAATCGAATCAGTATCACAATAATAAGCATAATCGCCCCTTACTCTTGTATCTTGCATTGTCTTTAGCAATTCCAACCTGGCATAAGATGTAATTATTGCCGAAAATTGCGGAGCTATATAGTCGGCATAAATCGTTTTATTGTAACTCATCACTTCGCAAACAGCATTCCGAAATTGTCCTACAAGATGCCCTTTTGATTCCAACTCTTTCTTCTTCTCCTCATCATAGTTTTGATAACTTGTTCGTAACCTCCCCATAGCCATTTTCCCGTATAATGCATTTTGAATAGTTTTAGCAAATTGTTTTTTACCTCCTTCCGAATTCATCTTCATGTCTTTCATATCGGATATAAAATTTTCAAAAACTTTACTCCCTGAAAGACAATATGCAATTCTATATATTTCCAAAATTTCTACCCCGCAATTGTTTAATGCGTACTCAAATTCAGGACGATACCAATGTCCAATTACTGTTCCAAGAGGGAAGATCAATCGCATATCTCTTTTGACAGGCAGGGGAGGATAAAATTGATCCGGTATGTGTATCTTTGCATGAACCATATACGATCCCTTGGGACAATTTTTATGGATTAAATCCATTATTTCAAGTTTTTCTAATTGTGTCATATCTTTTCTGTTCTGCTTCCAATTACCGACCGGATAGTAATATTTTTCCATAACGTATGGGTATAATGAATTTATGTCATAATGGAAACCTTTTCCTATCCGAGGTTTAAAAATCTCTACCCGTCCCCCAAAATATCCTTGCCTTAAAAAATCTTCCATATAGCCATATAATTGGCTATCTTTTATTTTTTGAAAATCGTCCGGATATTGGGTTTTGAAAACTCGCATACTTAGACTAGCTGTTGAAACACATTTTATAAAATCTTCTTGAGATAATTTTGAAAGCTTCATTAACTCAAAAATCAACTCATAGGTGCATATACAATCATTCTTGAGATACCTGTTTAATTCCTCATCATCTGCTTTGACTGTTTGGAAATATTCATCCTTTGACATGTTGGTAGGAGTTTTAAGCTTTTTAGTCTGCAATTCGAATGTTTCCCCAGCTTTTTCCAAACTGCAACCTACCAACGGATAAATATCTTTGAAATATATATTTTTACCTAAAACTTTTGTGCTGTAAATATTTCCTACAATTACCAATGTGCTATCAAAATCAATCTTAAAGGGGATTATCCCCAAATCATCAAATTCTGATTCGATAATCTCCGCTAAAAGCTTTGACAAATCAAATTCCAAATTGAAAGCATAAATGTAAATATTATCTAATGTTAGTAAAAATTTGATAAACTCAATCCCGGTATTAAACGTCATGTAATTTTCTCCATCGTAAAACCCGATTCGGAAAATTTCCCCGAATAATCCCCTTGTTTCACAATCAAATACGCATATCTTCATAATATTTCTCCTATCAATTTTCTATAAGACTTAGATTCGGTCATGTGTCTGCTATGACTTAAAGTTCCTTTCCAATCGCCCAAATAATCGCCTAATTCATAAATTAAAACACCAAGATATTCTAAAATTTCCCTTTCATCTTTAATAGGAAAAATTTCCATCATGATATAACTTCCTTGATTTTCTATTTCTCTTATTCGCATATGGGCTTTAAGTCCTTTTTCAGTTCCTAGAAAAACATGGAAGGAATAGTATACTTTGGATTTTATAGGTTTAAAACTTCTAATAAAATATTTTAATTCGCTATTTGTCATATCTGCAATCCCTGTTGAATAGATATCTTCTCTCAATTCCTCAAAATCTCCAACCTTTGACACTATTTCGAAATATACATAATCATCTGGCTGCGGTGGTGGCGGTGGCGAAATTATCTTTGTTATTT
>Ga0209105_100649_pt1 | contig 11127 bp, 9 predicted proteins | sample SedPBSmetaG_FD_184158 | JGI IMG/M metagenome (GOLD analysis project Ga0209105, IMG submission 184158) | Freshwater sediment bacterial and archeal communities from Indian Creek, Illinois, USA to study Microbial Dark Matter (Phase II) -... | ecosystem: Environmental > Aquatic > Freshwater > Creek >...
TCGGTATAGTTTGGATCGTTATTTTAATTATGGCAAATCGTTCACTGTTACCGGTTTTGTTCAACAAAAAAGATAATCATCCGGACATATTCCTCAAAATCCATCAGATGATAAACTAAAAGATCATAAATCTCTTCAGGCGTAACATCAGCATATCCATGTACCAAACGATTGCGATATCCTGCCATACCTTGTATTTTTTGAGCAAATTCCAGTGGCAAAATTCCGCGCTGCCCCAAGGTTGTAATAATACTCCGATAGTCTTGAGGTGTGCCCCAGCCCTTTTTTGCTATCAGGTGCCGACCGACATCTAAAACCGCTTCCAGCGATCTTCTCAAATGGTGTTCAGCAATGGCGAAATTGTCGGGACTTAATAAAAACTCGTCTTTGCCAAGTGTTGTTAAACGGTAAAGTCTGTTGGCGGATGCCCGGATATGGGATAGTCTTTCCTGAATCAGCTTAATATTAAGCGAAGAAGTATCCATCTCTCACGGCCTCCATCTCATCTTTATAGAATTGATCTAAAAAAGGTTTGAAATCAAGATAATCACGGTAAACAATATCTTCAAAATCTGTCCTGATATCGTCGTTAAAACAATAAATAACTTTTCCGGTAGCTAGGATTTCATAACGCATGGCAATCGGTGCACTTTGTAAAAATACTAAGTCAATATGTTCATTTAATCTTTGAGAAATCTCTACAGTCAAGTCAATGCGCATTTTCAGGTTATGCTTCTCAGGATAGAAGTTTTTAAAAAGGATTGCCAAATCAAAGTCGCTATGAATATGAGCCTCGCCTTTTGCCCTAGACCCAAAAAGATATGCCGCAACAACATCATATTTCGCAAAAATAGGTCTAATCTCAGATATCCAATGCTCCATCCTTCCCACCTTCCATTACCTTAGAATGTTCGCCATACCATTTAGGATATATCCTGAACTGTAAAGAAAAGCATAATTTTGTTTTTCGTACTTACTCCGCTTAATACCAATATCGTATCTATACACAACTCATGCTCGTTATTATGTCAGTGTCCATCCTATCGTCCGGTCTTCGTTCGCCTTTACAGATATCAAAAGTATACCATATGATGCAGCAAATTTGTAATGCATTTTTGAGATCTGTCCCATCGATGGAACCGTCCCCAATATTAGATTAATATTTTGTTGACAATGATTTTCAATCGTGTTAATATTGCACTTGAGAATAGCTCTCAATAATGGCCGGCCAAAATCATTATTTTAGGAGGAGATTCCAATGAACAAGAAAAACCTGTACATAGCCCTTGTGGCTGTGCTCGTAGTTGCCGCATTCTTCGTTGGCGGAATGGTAGATTTCACCGCCGCCCCACAGCAACAACCGGTTGCTGAACAAGAAACCCCCACAGAGCCGACTCCCGAACCGGAAACGCCTGAGCAACCAGCTCAACAGCCCGACAGACCGGGAGTCATCAACATTTACACCTCAAGACACTACGGAGTCGAACCGGTATTCGACAGATTCACAGAAGAAACAGGCATAGAGATCAGATTCACCACAGGCAGCGACGCTCTTTTAAGGGAACGCCTGAAAGCCGAAGGTGCAAATACCCCGGCGGATATGTATATAGCCGTTGATGCGGGAAACCTGTGGCTTGCAGCTCAAGACGGACTTTTAGCCGCACTTGACAGCGAAACACTGTTAAACAACATACCGGAAAACCTTCGCGACCCGGAAGGCCGCTGGTTTGGGCTTACAAAAAGAGTACGCACTCTTATGTTTCACCCGGATCGCGTTACGCCCGATGAGCTTTCTACTTATGAAGATTTAGCTGATCCAAGGTGGAAAGGCCGCATAGCTATGAGACCTTCCACTCACTCGTACACACAGTCTCTCGTTTCAAGCCTTATAGCCGCACACGGCGTTGAAAGAGCTGAGGAAATAGTCAGAGGCTGGGCGCAAAATGAGCCTGTGTACATTGACAGCGACACCCAACTTCTTGAAGCTTTAGCCGCAGGAGAGGCCGACGTCGCCATAACCAACCATTATTACTTAGGCAGAATTCTTCAGGACAATCCTGATTTCCCGATACAGATTTTCTGGGCTAACCAGGACGACAGAGGCGCACACGTAAATGTGAGCGGTGCAGGAGTCACAACTTACGGTCCTAACCGCGAAAACGCAATCAAGCTTCTTGAATGGTTAAGCGGCGACGGACAAGAAATGTTTGCCTCAACCAACCACGAATTCCCGGCAAACCCCAATGTCCCGGCACATCCTATCATAGTCGAGTTTGGCGAATTTATGGCGGATCCGCTTGCAAAGAGCGAATTCGGCAGACTCCAGGCCGATGCGGTAGAACTTTTACACAGAGCCGGATACCAATAATGAGGACGGTTCTTAAAGGATGATAAATTTGTTCCAAAAACTTCCCCTGAGTTTTTTTAACAAAGACAAAGGGCCATATGGCCTTTTGTCTGTTTTCATGTTTATAGCGGTCGGCTTAACGCTTTTGCCGGCTTTAGTGGTAGCTTCCTCACTTCTTCAGCCTTCGCTTGAGGTTTGGGCGCATTTATGGGATACGATACTTCCCGGGATGCTAAAGAATACTTTTATACTGCTAGTCGGGGTATCCGTCGGGACTTTTGTAATCGGCACCACATTGGCATGGATCGTCACGGCGTACGAATTCCCGGGCAAAAAAACTTTCAAGTGGCTTTTAGTGCTGCCAATGGCAGTTCCGGCATATGTAATGGGCTTTATTTATATGGCTATGTTTGACTTCGCCGGGCCTTTTCAGACATTTTTCCGCAATACTGGTATGCAGATAGCTTTTCCCCAGATTAGATCAGGTTTCGGCGCAGTACTTGTGATGACATTGGTACTTTATCCTTATGTATATTTGCTTGCAAAAGCGGGATTTGAAGAACAATCCAAGTCGGCTTTTGAAGCGGCAAAAGTTTTGGGAGCAGGCAGGCTCAGAACTTTTTTCAAGGTGGCTCTGCCTTTGGCAAGACCTTCGATTGCTGCCGGGGTGGCGCTTGCGGCTATGGAATCGCTTGCTGATTTCGCCACAGTAAGGTACTTTAACTTCCCGACTGTCGCCGACGGCATTTTGAGAGTTTGGCATGGACTTATGGATTTAGGCGCAGCTTCAGAATTGGCCGGGATGTTAGCGTTTTTCTCACTTTTAGTGCTCTTGACGGAACAAAAGATGCGAAGCCGTAAAGCATACCATCAAACAAAAGGTAAAAATCAAGGTGTTCCGGCAATATTTTTGACAGGATATAAAGGCTTAATCGCCTCTTTTATATGCATATCGGTGTTTTTTGCCGCATTCGGTTTACCGCTATTGCAGCTTTTATACTGGGCAGCTTTGGAGATCTCCCAAATAACGCCCCATACTTTGTCTGTATACGGTGGGCTGGCTTTAAGAAGCTTTACTCTTTCTGTAACGGCGGCATTTTTTACGGTTCTTGCAGCGCTTTTTATATCCAGCGTCTCAAGACTTGGCTCGGGTAAGTTCTCTCGCTATCTTGCCCGAGCCTCAACAGTGGGCTATTCCATTCCCGGTGCGGTGATCGGAGTCGGGATTTTAATCCCTTTATCCGCGCTTGATCGCTATATCAATTACGTTGCCGGGAATCTTTGGGGAATTGACCTTGGACTTGTTTTCACAGGATCGCTGATAGGCTTAATTTACGCTTATGTGGTGCGGTTTATGGCGATAGCTTATGGAAGCATTGACTCGAGTATGGACAAAATCCCGCCTAACACCGTTTTAGCGGCAAGAGTGCTCGGTGCTAACGCTTACAGGATTATTTTCAAAATTAAACTTCCGCTTATTTTGCCGGGAATTATTGCGGGGGCAGTTCTCGTTTTCGTGGATGTCATGAAAGAACTCCCGATTACGGTTGTGCTCCGCCCTATGAGCTATGATACACTATCAATATGGGTGTGGCAAATGGCGGCCGAGTCGCTTTGGACTGATACAGCGTTGCCTGCGCTTGCTATAGTGCTAGTTGGCATTGTGCCTGTATGGATGCTCATGAGAAAAAGGAAAAATGATTGATTTGTCTGAAAGGATCTTATAATGAATATTAGTAACGAATCAAGCCGCGATGATTTCGTTGTTTTAAGCGGAATAATCAAACGTTACAGCGACATAACAGCTGTTGACAACCTTGACATCAGCATTAGGAAAGGTGAGTTTTTCTCGCTTTTAGGACCCTCAGGCTGCGGAAAAACCACAACATTAAGGCTTATCGCAGGACTTGACTGCTTAAGCGGAGGAAGCATCAGCATTGACGGAAAACTCGTTTCAAATACAACATTTTTCATTCCGCCTGAAAAACGAGCTATAGGCATTGTATTTCAGGATTATGCGCTTTTTCCGCATATGACTGTTTTTGAAAACGTAGCGTTTGGCCTATATGGGCAAAATAAAAATCAGGTGGCAAAAAGGGTCAACGACCTACTTTCATTGACCGGCTTAGGCGGCATGGATAAAAAATATCCTCACGAATTGTCCGGCGGACAAAGGCAAAGGGTAGCGCTGGCAAGATCGCTTGCCCCTGCACCAAAAGTCATGCTTTTAGACGAGCCTTTTTCAAATCTTGACGCAGAATTAAGGGAATCTCTAAGGAGCGAAACGAAGCAAATACTTAAAGAGAGCGGCACAACTGTGATACTTGTGACCCACGATCAGGAGGAAGCTTTCTCCCTGTCCGATCGGGTAGGGCTTCTAAACTTTGGTAAGCTTGAGCAGGTAGGCACTCCCTATGAGATCTATCATGATCCGGCTAGCCGCTTTGTGGCAGATTTTGTAGGCAAGGCGGACTTTGTCCCCGCCTATGCGGAAGAAAACTATATCGTTTCAAGCATAGGTAAGTTTTTAAATAATAAGAACTATTGCCTTAACGCTTCGAATGTAGATCTTATGATAAGACCGGACGATGTCACGATAGAAGCCGATGTCAATGGTGACGCATTTATTGAGGATATGCTTTTTTTAGGATCAGATGTGCTTTATAAGCTTAAATTAAGCAATGATGTTATCATACATTCAATAGGGCTGTCGGCATACCCTATACCTAAGGGCACAAGGGTTAAAGTCTCGATAAATATGCCGCATACGGTATTTTTTCCGGTTTCAGACAAAACACAGCACAACAAGTAAATTACACTGCGTTGATCATAATAAAAAGCGACTTTCTTAAAAGAGTCGCTTTTTTATTTTTTATTGATAGTGTCCTCACCGGTTATTTAACTACGGCCGGTAATTTCATTATTGATTTGTTAAATATCTCGCAATCACGAGAACCGTCCCCAATATTTGGGGTTAGTCGCCGGCGGCATAGCGCACCATAGCTTGGTGCTGAGCGCATCTTCTGCCCGTTTCGTGAACAAGACTTCCGTAAAAGTGTATGCAAAAGTGTCCTTGAAAGTTATTGTCCTGAATAAGCTCGCCTCCGTGCGGCATACCATTCATGGATGCGGCAATACGACGTCCGCCTATTTCAACGAGTATGGCTTGTCTATCCCAACTGAAGCTACCGCCGTAAATTCTTCTTAATATCTCAGTATCCTCTGCGGTTAAAGGCTCGCTGTCCGCATGGAATCTTCCGCCAAGGCGGCGGGCATAAAATGTAAGTCCGGTGTTTACATGGGTTACTTTTACTATCATACCGCGGTGGAAAATATCCTCCACCCCATCAAACCAAGGAATTTTCACTACGCCATCACGAGGTATTGGAGATAAATCACCGGGCCTTTGGTTTCCCCTTGATGCGGTCGTTGTTCTCGGTGCGGCCGGACGTGCCCTCGTGCCTCTCTCAAGTATGCGCGAAACGGGTTCTTCTATGATCGTATCCTTTATTATTCCCCTATCGGTTTCCTCGCCGTTCTCACGGGTAATAAATATTTCAACCTCGTTCTCTCCGTCCTGTCCTTGTCTTGCGACTCTTTCTTGTCCGACAAAAAGTTCGTTGGTAGTTCTGATTTCCGTATCATAATCTATGCGCTCTCTGTAAGTATGAATCTCTCTTGTAAACACAGTAGTTAGGTTGCGAACGTCCATTATTCTAAGCAAATCGCCCGGATGAATTCTTTCGCCTTTTAGGTCAGGGTTAGCCAGCATAATATCGGATATGTCAATGTTGTGCTCATTTGCTATATCCCACAGGGTATCGCCTTCTTGCACAACATATTCACTCGCCTTCTCAACGCCTACGGTTATGAGTGCGAGCGCCTCCTCAACACTAATCATACTATCGTAAGGCACTGTCTTAACGCTTATCGATGGCTGCTCCGCTATGTATATTTCCTCAAGTGTGGTGTTTTCCTTTGACTGGACTAACTGCCTGTACGGCTCTTTAACGAGCTCAAGTACTCTTTGCGCATCTCCCTCAGAGCTCAAATAGGCAATAACCTCTTCGCCAATCGAGATTGCGTATGTGTTGGTATAAACTTCCAATACCTCTTTTATCGAATCGATAATAAGTCCCTCGGCAGTTTGCTCATCATCGTTTTCATTTCTTCTGAATTGAACTATTCCCTCAACAAACACTTCCCTGTCGAAGGAAGCTATAAGTTCTAAAAGAGCACGATCATAAATGACCAGCCCGGATGAAGCAAATTTTACAGTACCAACTTTTACTTCATCTACATACATATCGTATAATACATTTTCAAGCGTTGATTCAAGCTCCGATTCGACGTTGTCCCCCTCTTGCGCCTGAGTCGGCGGAAACAGCGCATTTTCCGCAAGCCCTGCGGGTACAAGGAATAAAAACATCAAGACCAATACATGAACAAATACTATAGCTCTTTTCATCAGCACCCAGTTCCCCCGTAAGATATGTATTTTTTTTGCGCTTCTGTTACGCATAGTTTACGAAAATATTACACATAGGTCTTATTCTACATAATATTCAAAATTCCTGCCTTTTAGATAAATTTATTTTAAAGCTGCTTGTTATGTCGCAATCATCCTTTGCCTGTCCTGATATGCGTATTTGTACTGGGCAACGCACAATTCGTAATACATTCCCCTTGAAGCCATAAGATCCTCATGGCTGCCTGATTCGGTAATCTTCCCGTCATGTACCACCATAATACGATCAGCCCCCCTAATGGTTGAGAGCCTGTGAGCGATTATAAAGGAGGTTCTGCCCTGAAGCAGCCTTTTTAAAGCATCTTGGACGAGTATCTCCGTATTGGTGTCTATGCTTGAGGTTGCCTCGTCAAGTATCAAAATCCTTGGATTCGCAAGTATTGCGCGGGCAAATGACAAAAGCTGCCTTTGTCCGACCGAGAGCCTTGATCCCCTCTCATTGACGTTTGTCTCGTATCCGTTTTTAAGCTCCATTACAAAATCATGTGCATAGACAGCCTTTGCGGCTTCGATCACTTCCTCGTCGCTTGCGTCGGGTCTGCCGTACCTTATGTTTTCCATAACACTGGTCGAGAAGAGGAAGGTATCCTGCATCATAATACCCATCTGGCTTCTTACGGACTCGATCGTGTGATCCCTGATATCTTTTCCGTCAATCAAAACCCTTCCGCGGGTTGGATCGTAGAATCTGCTTACAAGATTTATGATAGTGGTTTTCCCGGCGCCGGTTTCTCCGACTAGCGCTATACTCTCTCCGGGCTTAATGTCAAAGCTCACGTTATCGAGCACCACTTGCCCATCCTCATATCCGAAGCTTACGTTTTCAAAAATCACTTCACCGGTTATACGATCAATCGGTAATGCCCCTTTTTTATCCTTTATCTCAGGCTCAAGATCCAATATCTCAAAAATTCTCTCAGCGGCGGTAAGCGATGATATGAGCATGTTGTAATAATTTCCAAGATTCATTATAGGATTCCAAAACATTCCCACATAGCCCGCAAACGCGGTCAAAAGGCCGATGGTTATCCCGCCTGTGCCGATTAACCTTATTCCGTACCAATAAACAATTATCGTCCCGAGCGCCCACGAAAGCTCAATAATCGGCCAAAGCGCGTTGTTTACACGGATTGCCGACATCCATGAGGTGCGTGAATTACCCGCAAGCTCGGAAAACATATTAAGCGATTCCTTCTCCTGCTTAAACGATTGTATCACCCTGATGCCTGAAAAGCTCTCATGAATAAAAGCGTTCATCGTGGAGGCCTTTTTGCGAACATCCTGCCATCGGCGCTCTGAAAACGCCTGAATTATCGACATAGAAATGGCAAGTGCTGGCAACATCATCAAAGATGCCAGGGCAAGTTGCCAATGCATTAAAAGCATAATGGCAACTACTCCTAAAAGCACCAAGGTATCCGGCAAAAGGTTTGTGACAGTACTGTTAAAAAGCTGTTGCAACGAGTTTATGTCCCCTATAACGCGGGCAAGTATTTTGCCTGAAGGCCTGTTGTCAAAAAATGAAAAAGACATAGTCTGGATATGCGCAAAGAGCTTTTCCCTTATATCTTTTACAATTATCTGCGAAGTTGTCGAAATTATCCTTATATGGATACGGGATAAAAACATCGATCCGATATAGGCGCAAAACATTATAAAGCCTAACAACAACAATCCCGGGAAATTTTTACCGGCTATGTAGTCATCGATTGCTACGCTTAGAAGATACGGCATCATAAGTCCTAACGCTGTAGTTATAACAACTAAAACAAGCGCTGATAAAACTTTTCTTTTATAAGGCTTAAAAAAAGCGAACAGCCTTAATATTAACCTTAAATCGATTTTAGTGGCGGTTTTTTCATCATCGATTAAGCGATGTCTAGGCAATTACACCACCTCCCTTACAAATTCGTCGAAGTCTTTGTGTTGCTGCATGTAAATTTCGTGGTACCTTCCATTTAGCGCAAGAAGCGTATTATGATCCCCGCGCTCGATTATTTTTCCATCCTCAAGGATCAATATCTCGTCTGCGTCCCTAACTGATGAAATTCTATGCGCTATTATAAATGCTGTATAATCTGCGATACTTTTTGCCAGCGCTTCTTGTATAAAGCCTTCCGTTTCCATATCAACAGATGAAGTCGTATCATCAAGTATCAGTATTTTAGGTTTCTTCAAAAGCGCTCTCGCAAGCGCAATCCTCTGCTTCTGACCGCCCGAGAGGCCTATTCCCCTCTCTCCTATCACCGTTTCATAGTCATTTGGAGTTGCCATTATAAACTCATGCGCCTGCGCGGCTTTTGCGGCATCTTGAATATCATCCATTTCAGCGCCATTTTCTCCGAAAGCTATGTTTTCTGAAATGGTGTCGGAAAAAAGAAAGGTGTCCTGCATGGCAACGCCCATGTTTCCCCTTAGAACATCGAGCGGAATCTTTTTAATATCTAGTCCATCTATAAGTATTTGTCCCTTTGTAGCCTCATAATAGCGCCCGATAAGGCTTACAAGCGAGGATTTACCCGATCCGGTCGCCCCCATTATTGCAGTCACCTTACCCGGCTTTGCCTCAAAACTTATATTGCTTAAAACCGGTTTATCCTGATATGAAAAACTCACATTCTCAAATCTCACCCTGCCTTCGATTTGCTTTATGGGATACGGATTTTCGGCATCCTTAATTTCAGAACCGGTGTCAAGTATTTTGAATATTTTCTCTGCCGAAGCGTTGCACATAGCAAGCATATTTGTAAGCCACCCTAATGATCTCATCGGCCACACTATCATCCAAATATACCAATTAAACGCTACAAGGGTGCCGATGGTTATGAATCCTTCTATGACAAAATATCCGCCTACCATCAAAAGAAGAACCACCGACATATTACCGAGCATTTCTATGGGAGGAAAATGCTTCGCCCATGAATTCACAAGCAAAAGTCCCATTTCAAAGGTTTTGTCGTTTTCTTTGTTAAACTTTTTAATTTCAAACTTCTCGCGTGTAAAAGCCCTGACAAGTCTCATGCCGGTTATGTTTTCCTCAGCGGTAGTATTGAGCGTAGCTGCCTGATCGCTTACTTTGCCGTAAGCGTCCTCCGCTTCCCTTTCAAACTTTATAGCGAAAACCGCAATTAAAGGCATAAGTATTACGGACACTATGGCAAGCTGCCAGTTAAGAGTGAACATGATTGCGACAGCTACAATAAAATACAGAATATTTTCCAAAAACATAATAAGGCCATACGCTAGTATTTCCCTTATACTGTTAATGTCACCGGTCATTCGCGACATAAGCTCGCCGGTATTGGTCGAATCAAAAAACTTAAAAGGCAAACGCTGTATATGGTTGAAAAGCTTACGTCTTAAGTCTAACCCGACATTTTCAGCAAGCTTTTCGGTAAGATATGTACGCGCATAGGTAATAGCCGCACGTATCAGGCTAAGTCCAAGCATCAAACCAAAAACCTGATACATTATCCCGAATTCTCGTCCGATCACAATGCGATCGATTATAATTCCCGCAAGAATCGGGTTTATCATCTCCATAGATAATGATATAAGCATTAAAGTGGCAGGAGTTACCACTAGCAGCTTGTGTTTTGCCACATATTGCATAATTCTTTTGAAGTTAGCCAAACTATAAACCTCCATAAAAGTCGTCAGTCGTCAGGAGTCAGACGTCAGCAATAAGACGTAGGACGTAAGGAGTCGGTCGTCAGCAATTAGACGTAAGACGTAAAGAATCGGTGTAAGGAATTAGACTCCAGGAGTAAGTCGTCAGAAAATGAGCGTAGGATATTTTCCGATGTCAGTCGCCTGAGTTGAGATCTGTCCCCTCAAAAGAACCGTCCCCATGGTTGGTCACAAATCCCGTCCCCTTGTCACGTCAGATTTTTTCTACCCAGTTGAAGGGATCGGCTTCGCGGCCATATTGGATATCCGTCAGCTTGTCATACAAAAGCTGTGATATTTTCCCCGTTTTCCCATCGTTTATCGTGATTTTTCTGCCGTTTAAGTTGAGCTCGCTCACAGGAGATATTACCGCGGCTGTTCCCGTGCCGAACACTTCTTTAAGTTTCCCTTTTTCATGTGCGTCAAAAACTTCATCGATCGATATTTTTCTCTCTAAAACGGATATTTTTAAATGCTCAGCAAGCTTTATAACCGAATCGCGCGTTATTCCCGCAAGCACGCTTCCGCCTGAAAGATCCGGGGTAACTAATGTGTCGTCTATCACGAAGAATATGTTCATCGT
>Ga0209105_100651_pt1 | contig 11118 bp, 8 predicted proteins | sample SedPBSmetaG_FD_184158 | JGI IMG/M metagenome (GOLD analysis project Ga0209105, IMG submission 184158) | Freshwater sediment bacterial and archeal communities from Indian Creek, Illinois, USA to study Microbial Dark Matter (Phase II) -... | ecosystem: Environmental > Aquatic > Freshwater > Creek >...
GTTTATATCTATTCTGTGGGTTTTCCATGCGTGTCCTTTATCTAGAAAAATAGACATGAGGGGTAAAATTTTATCTAGCGTATAAACAAGCTTGCTTTCCTCATCATCCAGTTTTTCGTATTTTTTTATATACATATGCATATCTAAAAAATCAGAAAATTTAGTTTGGATTTTCAAAATTGAGTTTATTTCCCTTTCTTTTTTACTTTTTAAGTAGCTGTCGTCTGAAGTGTATAAAGGTGTATCACCAGCATAAACTTCGGGTAAATCATGGATAAGTGCATATTTTAAAATTTTTTCAGTATTTAAACCACTGTTTTCAATCGTAGCAATGTACCAAGCTATCATAGCTAATTGATAACTATGTTCCGCATCATTTTCTCTATTAAAACTAGAAAATTGTGGAATATCTCGTTCAATCTTTTTAAAATCATTTGTTAATTTTACGAAATTAAGTAATTTATTTAAATTTTTCATACCCACACCATACCGAATTTTCCAGTTTTTTACAACATGCATAAATCATTCTGTCAAAAATCCGCCCCGCATTCCTCCCGTAAAATAGTCTCGCAAAACTAAGTCTATTCTTTTACGGATGACTCATTTCCTGCCATTTGAGCCGTTTGGTGGATTGTGCGTCTCGCTTTTCTCTTTTAGAGAAACTGGGCTTTAGCGCAAGCTCCGTCGTTGGTTCAAAACCGCTAAGTTCTGTTTTGGTGGGCGATACAGGACTCGAACCTGTGACCTTCACAATGTCAATGTGACGCTCTAACCAGCTGAGCTAACCGCCCTTATGTCAATTATAATATAGTTGTTTTTAATTTTTTTCAACTTATAGACAAACTTTCGCTGAACTTAAAAAAACAAATACTCTTGGTGGGTGCAGTAGGAATCGGACCTACGACCTCTGTCTTATCAGGACAGCGTTCTACCACTGAACTATGCACCCATTCGCATGCTTGCGAGCCTATCGCTTATCACTATTCTCCACAAAACCTATAAACTCACGCATAATATTCTAACGCGAAAAAAAAGCAAAATCAACGGCTTGTATGACGCTACTTAAAATAGACTCCTTATAATAGGTCTCGCAGAATAGGAAAATTATAAGCACTAAGTTATCCTGTTTTTAGGGGCAACGACGGAAGGAAAAAATGGATAAAGGTCGTAAAACTAAAGACCTAACGCCTCATAAGCTTCAAAATTAAAATTTATCACGCCTTCTTCGGTTAAGTTATTTTCGGCGCTAATAAATTGATTGATGCTGCTTCCTAAGAGACCAATGAGATATGCTGATATAGATATCATAATGACGACGAGCGCAAATCCAGCTATTATTAGTATTTTTTCTCTATGCGTTCTTTTTTTATTAGTCATATTCTGTTATTGGTTGAAAAATATTTCTCCAGACAATATTGCTCGATAAACACCTCCTGGGGCTCCGTCTGAAGCAGTCCATTCTATGCTTTGAATGCGAGTTAAATATGGAGTCGCTTCAAGTATTCTGATAAAAGTGAGAATAGGTAGCCTCTCTCCAGAAACATTAATAATAAAACTTGCTTTGCTTGGAACATTGGGCAACTCTGAAATTGTTTCATCTCTAAATGAAAAAATGGGGGATAGATTTTGTTCGCGCGCAAGGCGATTTACTTCCGCGGAAAAAATAAATAACGACTCCCTGTCTGGTAATATAGTCCGAAGCTGATTCATTTTAGTCTCCGCCTCTTTTGACCTTTCTCTTAATGCAGCTAAACTACTAATGTTTTGTGTTCTTGTCGCAAGAGCCAATCTATTCGTCTCTATTAGCTTCCCAACTGCGCGTAAATCACTAAATATATATACAATGAATCCGCTAAGCACCACTATAATGCCAAGGCTAATTCCTAATTGTTTGAAAAGTTTTTTATGAAAAATAGTCATGTTGTCGCTCTAAAATAATTTAGCCATTATAATAAGTATATCATAAATGATTATTTTACCTCAAATTTTATCAGAGATATCTGCCTGCCCTAAAAATCTTTTTATAAAAGGAAAAGAGCTTGAAGGCGAATTTGAAGGCATAGCAATTGTTGGCACAAGAAAAGCAAGCGCCGAAGGCCTGGCTATTGCCGAAGAATTTGCTAAGAGTTTATCGCTCGCTAGTATTCCTATTATAAGCGGATTAGCGCTTGGTATTGATTCTGCGGCGCATCGCGGATGCCTTGCTGCGTGTGGCCGCACTGTAGCTGTGCTTGCTGGTGGTATAGAAAAAATATATCCAGCAACAAATGCTGCGCTTGCTGAAAAAATAATTTCCTCTGGTGGCTCTATTGTTTCAGAATATCAGAACGAGCCGTCTTATCCAGATTTGTTTTTAAGAAGAAATCGAATAATAAGCGGACTTTCTAAAGCGGTTATTATTATTGAAGCACCGCTAAAATCAGGCGCTGTGTCTACAGCCACTTGGGCAGCAGAACAAGGACGAGAAGTTTTTGTTGTTCCTGGTCCTATCTCTCATCCTAATTATACTGGGTCTCATAAGCTTCTTCGCGATGGAGCTCGTCTTGTTACTTCTCCAGAAGAAGTGTTGTCCGATCTTGGTATAAAAAGCTCGATTATGAGCACATCGCAAGATAAAGAATTACCCAAAGATACTGTCGCTATATTAGAGCTTATTTCTATTTCTCATCGAGCGGTCTCAATTGACAAAATTATATCTACGACTAAACTTGAACCACAAAAAGTAATGGCAATTCTTACGGAGCTTACGATCGGCGGTTATATAATAGAAACGCCTGGAGGATATGCTAATCGTTTCAAAAACTAATAATGACTAAAACAAAACAGCAAAAAAAGATAGAAAAAATAGAAGATGGGCGAACTCTGGTGATAGTAGAATCCCCCACTAAAGCCCGCACAATTAGCGGATTTCTTGGTAAGGATTTTAAGGTTGAATCCTCTTACGGCCACGTAAGAGATCTTCCTAAATCTAAGCTCGGTATAGATACCGAAAACAATTTTGAGCCTCAATATGTTGTTCCAATTAAAAATAAAAAGAGAATTAATGAATTAAAAAAGGCGGCGGCGGCCGCATTAAAAGTAATCCTTGCAACTGACGAAGACCGCGAAGGAGAGGCTATCGCTTGGCATCTTAAAGAAGCATTAGGGCTAGATAATAAAAAATATGAACGGATTGTTTTTCATGAAATAACTCCCGAAGCCATTAAAGAATCGCTTGCTAATCCAAGAAAAATATCTTTTGACCTAGTGGATGCTCAACAAGCAAGAAGAGTTTTAGACCGCTTAGTCGGATATAAACTTTCCCCTCTTCTTTGGAAGAAGATTATGGGACGACTTTCGGCAGGAAGAGTCCAGTCAGTCGCCGTTCGTCTTATTGTTGAGCGCGAAGAAGAGATAAGACGATTTATTCCTGAAGCTTACTACACAATTAAAGGATTATTTAAAGTGAATGGAAGCGAATTAGAGGCTATTCTTCTTAAAATAAGTGGTAAATCGGCGCCAAAGCCGGGTATAAAAAACGAAAAAGATGCAGATAAAATTATCGCTGAGATTAAACAATCTGACTGTAAAATCGCCACAATTGAAGAAAAAAAAGTTTCTCGCTCTCCAAATCCTCCATTTACAACAAGCTCTTTACAACAAGAGTGTGCGAGGAGACTTGGGCTGAGCGCAAAAGCCACTATGGTGCTGGCTCAACAACTTTACGAAAAAGGTTTTATTACCTATATGAGAACTGATTCTTTTAATCTCTCTTCTTCTTCTACCTCCGTGGCAAAAAAATGGCTAAACACAAACTTAGGAGGTGAATATTCTGAAGTAGCGCCTCGAATATGGAAAACTAAATCTAGGTCAGCACAAGAAGCACATGAAGCAATAAGACCGACTAATCCAGAAATGCTTTCCGCGGATATTAATGAAGAAGAAAAAGTTAAAAAGCTTTATGATTTGATTTGGCGGCGCTTTATGGCGTCCCAAATGCCTGATGCTATTTTTACCGCAAAAAGAATACTAATTGAGTCTGGAAAATATACACTTTCCTCCTCTGGAAGCTCTATAAAATTTGATGGGTACTTAAAAATTTGGCCCTCTAAATTTGAAGAAAGGATTTTGCCTGATATAAAAGAAGGAAGCGATATTCGCGTTCTTAACGCGCAAAAAGAACGCCACGAAACAGAGCCTCCAGCAAGATATAATGAAGCAAGTCTTATTAAAACTCTTGAAGAATTTGGCATTGGTCGCCCATCAACATACGCACCTATAATTTCCGTTATTCAAACAAGGCAATACGCGGAAAAAAATGAGCAAAAGAGATTCATTCCGACAGATATTGGAGAAAAAGTGAATAAACTTTTAACCGAGCATTTTACCGAAATAGTAGATATTGGTTTTACTGCCGAAATGGAAAATAAGTTTGACGCGGTAGCGTCCGGTAAGGCAGATTGGAAAAAAATAATTGCAGACTTTTATAATCCCTTTATTCAAAACTTAGAAAAAAAATATGAAGAGATTGAAAAAGAGAATATGGATGAATCAACTGACGAAATATGCGAAAAATGTTCTCGTCCGATGATTATCAAAAGAGGTAGATTTGGTCGTTTTATCGCCTGCTCTGGTTATCCAGAATGCAAAAATACTAAAAAGATTGCTCCAATAGCTTTAAAAACAGAATCTGGCACGGAAATGCCGTGCCCTAAATGCGGTGAAGGCAAAGTGATTCCTAAAAAAACAAAAAAGGGAAGAATGTTCTATGGCTGTAACCGCTATCCCGATTGTGATTTTGCAAGCTGGGCAAAACCAGGACAAAATGAATAATTTTTTATTGCTATTATTATGCTACTCTGAAATGAATATAAAAAATCAGATTAAAAAATAAAATAAAAACATGTTATCAGATAGAGATTTAAAAAAAGCTATTAAAGATAAAAGAATATCTTTCTCGCCAGAGATAAGCGCTAATCAAATAGGTCCAGCGTCTATTGATTTGAAACTATCTCCTCATTTTAAGTTTTTTCGCACCAATAAATTTAGTTTAATAGACATAAAACAGCCTCTTCCTAAAGATTTTATGGATTCTGTGACTTTAAAAAACAAAGATCCGCTCATTCTTCATCCAGGCAATTTTGTTTTAGCAAGCACCCAAGAGTATCTTAAATTAGGCAATGATATTGCTATGAAAGTTGAGGGCAAAAGCTCTTTAGCAAGAATAGGTCTTTTAGTACACACTGCTGGCTTTGTTGATCCAGGCTTTGAAGGGACATTAACATTAGAAATAAGCAATCAATCTAATGTTGCTGTAACTCTTTACCCTGATATGTATATCTGCCAAGTAGCTGTTTATCAATTATCTTCTCCGGCAGAAACTCCATATAATAAAAGAAAGAAGTCTTTATATCTTAAACAAAGACACCCCACTGAAATTAAAACTAAAAATTTATTTTAACTAATATTGTGTTGATGTATTAATCTATTGCGCTCTTTATGAAGGTGGCGCTATTCTAAATTCTGCATTCTAGGTTATATCTTCTCTAAAAACACAGCCTGCTGTCCGTCGATAGACGTTTGTTGTTAGTTATCAATTTATTTTATACTCATATCATGAGCGTTAAAGAGATTATTCGTGTGAATCCTGATGGCCTTATTAGTAAAGCGCATTCTTTTGCTGAAAAAGCCCACCAAGGTCAACGCAGGGCATCTGGAGAGCCATATTTTGAGCACCCTAAAAAAACCGCTGACATATTGCTTTCTTGGAAGCTTGATGAAGAAACAGTAGCTGCTGGTCTCCTGCATGATGTAATAGAAGATGCTGAAAACGCCATCAATAAATTTAAAGAATTACGTCAGGTTTTTGGAGAGAATATTGCCTTTCTTGTCGAAGGAGCAACTAAGCTCGGCAAAATAAAATATCGCGGAGAGGAGAGATATAAAGAGAGTATTAAAAAACTTATTCTTGCTTCTACTAAAGATGTTCGAATACTTCTAATAAAGCTCGCTGATCGGTATCATAATATGCAGACGCTAAAATATCTGCCACTAGAAAAACAATATCGAGTTGCTAGTGAAACATATGAAATATATGCGCCACTTGCGTATCGATTAGGCATGCAAAAAACAAGTGGAGAACTTGAAGATTTAGCTTTTCCCTACATTAATCCAGAGGCTCATGAGTGGCTTTATAAAAATGTCCGTGTGAAATATGAAGACCGAGAAAAATATTTAACCCGCATTAAACCAATAGTCTTAAAAGCGTTAATAGACGCAGATATCAAGCCCTTAAGAGTAGATTTTCGGGCTAAAAGATATTCTAGTCTTTATAAAAAATTACTCCGCTATGATATGGATATAGAAAAAATTTATGATCTTGTGGCTTTTCGTATTATCGTTAAAACAGTCGCAGACTGTTATGCTACCCTAGGAATTGTCCATAAACTTTGGCCTCCACTGCCTGGTAGAATAAAGGACTATATTGCTATTCCCAAACCTAATGGATATCAAAGCCTGCACACAGTTGTTATAGCAACCGGAAATAAAGTAGTTGAATTTCAAATAAGAACAATGGAGATGCACGAAGAGGCCGAAAATGGCATTGCTGCCCATTGGGCATACGCAGAAACAAAAGGCACTGAAAACTATGCTAAAAGACAGGCCTCCGTTGCTAAAAGTGCTGATATAGAATGGATTAAAAAACTTCGCGCTTGGCAAGAGGAAGGAAGCGATGGAAATACAAGTTTTATTGATGCGATGAAAATTGACTTTTTTAAAGACAGGATATTCGCCTTAACCCCAAAAGGAGAAGTTATTGATTTACCTGCTGGAGCAACGCCAGTAGATTTTGCCTATCAAATTCATTCTGTAATTGGCGACCAATGCGTTAGAGCAAAAGTAAATGGGCAGATAGTTCCTTTACATCATGAGCTACGATCTCATGATATTGTTGAGATAATTACACAAAAAGGGAAGAAGCCTTCTGCGTCCTGGCTTGAGTTTGTTCGCACAAGCGAAGCAAAAAACCGTATTAGAAAAATTGTTAGTAAAAAAACCGGAGCAGCGTTTACAGTTTCGTCAAAGCAAGTTAAATTTCGTATTTCAGCAGAAGATAAAATAAATCTTTTAGAGAATATTTCTGGTATTATTTCTCGTTCTCATATTCACATTGCAAGCATTGACTCTACCACAGAAGAGCGCGGAGGATATTGTTCTATTAAAGTTATTTGCGATACTGACGACCATGGTAAAGTACAAAAGCTTATGTTAAAGCTAAAAAGTTTAAAAGAGGTCAAAGAAATAGAATATAAATTTGTTTAAATATCTGCCCCGGACAATCTATGAATTAAAGCATTTAATTCTTCGGGGGAATAATAGTTAATCGTTATTTTGCCCCTCCCTCCATCATCATCAATTTGTGTTTTAGTGCCCAAGAATTCTTCTAATCTGGATTGTAAAGATATAAGTTCTGGGCTTAAGTGATGTGTCTCAAGGCCTGTTTTTGCTTTTTTTATTATTGCCTTTAAGTCTCTCACTGACGGCTTTGTTCTTAATATGGACTGAAACATGTCTTGTTGCTTTGATATGTCGTTAATTTGTAAAAGAAGTCGTGCATGACTTTCGTTAATTGCTCCTCTATCTAGGGCTTGCTGTATTTCGGATGGAAGGTGTAAAAGTCTTAAAGTATTAGCCACTGTTTCTCTGCTCTTGCCTATGCGAACAGCAATTTCTCGCTGAGTAAGTCGAAATTCATCTTGAAGTCGAGCATATCCTCTGGCGGTCTCGAGTGGACCCAAACTCTCTCTTTGAACATTTTCTATAATAGCCAGCTCAAGACGCTCTCTATCTATCCCAATATGTCTGATAACTACCGGCACTGTTCGTAGTCCAACTTTTTTTGCAGCCATAAGTCTTCTTTCTCCTGCAATAAGTTGATAAGAAACTTCTGTGCCTATTTCTGTTTCTTTTAATATTTTGGTAACAATAAGTGGTTGGATAATACCAAATTCTCTAATAGAATTTGCAAGTTCGTTTAAAGCATCTTCATCAAAATGTCGTCTTGGCTGGTGTGGGTTGGGAGATATTTTTTCAACCTCGATTTGAAAAACTGAAGCTTGTTTGCGCGAATAATCTTCTTCTATATTGTTTTGTAAAATTGGATTGAGTAATAAATCATTATCTATAAAGTTGCGCGTGGAATTTGATGCGATAGTTGACGGAGTGAGCGCACTCGGAAAAGCCCTCTCTGTTGGGGATTGGTTTAGTTGCGATGAGGAAATGGCTTGTGTTGAGGATGTATTTTGTGATGCCTCAGGCATTTGTGACGCAATCATATTTTCTGAGGAGAGAATGCTTTGTGGCGGATTATTTACTTGTGTAGGGATTGTCTGCGACACCAAATCGCTTGGCACAAGAGGCTCGGTGTGTGACGAAAACACAGATTGCGGAGATATTGTTGGTTGTAAAATAGATACATTTTCTGAGGCTTGTGATATAGCTACAGGCTGTAACGGCATTGGCTGTAAAAGAGTGGCGCTTTGTGGGGCTTGTGGCGGGATTGATTGCAGTGATGTTGCTGACTGCGAGGCAGAGATGTCTTGTAAAGTCTGTGGCGTGGCTACGGGCTGTAATGGCACTGGCTGTAAGATGGGCTCATTTTGTAAAGCTTGTGGCAGAATCACTGGTTGTAATGGCACCACTGACTGCAAGGCAGGCGCGTTTTGTAAAAACGGAATATCTTGTGATACAAATGGAACTTGAAACGATTGTGTAATTTCTGGCACTGATATTATTTCTGAGGCTTGTGTAATTTGTGGTGTGAAAACAAACTGTTTTTCCGCTATTACTTGAGATGATTCTGTTGCTTGGGATTGAGATACTATTGGTTCTGCTAATTGTACAGTTGATGTTGCTATAATTTGTGGCGGTGGGTTAATGGGCGATACATCTATGTCTCTTAATGACTGCGCAGGTTGAGAGGCTAATGCAAAATCGCCTATTCCATTATAGTTATTATTATTTTGCACAACTAATTCAGCGTAAGCGCCTAATGATTGATTTGATTGTGCTTGTTGGTTCGGCCCGCCATAACTTTGTAAAGATGAGTCGTCCGATTTCTTATATCCTCCCGCTGGTATTAAAGATTCTAATCCTTTGCCTAACATAGTTTATAAATAATTGAATTGTTTAATTATGAGACAAAATGTCTCTTTCGCCAAATAATCCCTCTTGTTTTACTATTTCCATAGCAAGCTCCCGATAAGCCTCCGCTCCCGCTGAGTTTGGCGCATAGATAGATATTGGCTGACTAAAGCTTGGCGCCTCCGCAAGATGCACTGATCGAGGTATCTCTGTTGCAAATACTGGATACGGAAAATTCATCCTTAAATTTTTAGCGACCTCCTGTGAAAGTTGCTCCCATCGATCAAACATAGTTATTATCGCGCCAGATACTCTAATATTGTGGTCTAAGTTTTCTTTTATCATTTCCACCGTTTCTAATAATTGACTTAATCCCTCTAAACTATAGTATTCGGCCTGCACCGGAATTAATACTTCTTGTGAAGCGACAAGTCCATTAATAGTTAAAAGACTAAGGCTTGGCGGTAAATCAATTATGACATAATCATACACACTATTTAGTTTATTTAAAAAATTTTTTAAGAAAAACTCTCTGCCTGCAACATTGACTAATTCAACAGTCGCTCCGGATAAATGAGGCCCCGAAGGAATATAAAAAAAATCTTGTATTTGTGATGGCTTTATTATCTCTAACGGATCAGCATGTCCTAATATGCCATGATAAATATTTTTATCGTAATTTCTTACTTGATCTACCGCTGAGCTTGCATTTGCTTGTGGGTCGAAATCAACTAATAAAACTTTACGACCAAGGGTTGCAATATAAGCACTTAAGTTAACCGCAGTAGTAGTTTTGCCAACTCCGCCTTTTTGGTTGCAGATAGATAAAATTCTCATTTGACAAAATAATCATACACTTTACAGCTCATGATTTACAACAGAGCACTTATCTTGCATTAGTAAAATTTTACAAAGCGAGATACTAAATAGCTTGCCTTACTACACAATGTCTAGTGGAGTTAAATAATTTAAAATTATTAATTTTATCACCACAAAAATCCCGAAAAGATATTGCGTGCGTTACTAAAATAACGCCTTATAATCTTTATTATCGGGCTTTGTGTAAAAATGCTTGTGTAATATAAGTGCTGTGTAAATCTCAATAAACTGCTAAATGATCGGTCTATTCGGCGGCCTTTTAGTACTCTTTGGCTGAAACGGTTGCCCGTCTTACACCTTGAGCCTATCAACCTGGTCATCTCCCAGGGGCCTACACCTTATCTTAGGATGGGCTTCGCGCTTATATGCTTTCAGCGCTTATCCCTTCCGAACATAGCTACCCGGCAATTCAGTTGGTACCAAAGCCGGTAGACCAGAGGTTCGTTCAACCCGGTCCTCTCGTACTAGGGTCGACTTCCTTCAAGTGCTTCACGCCTGCAGCAGATAAAGACCAACCTGTCTTACGCATAATCAATTATTACTAATTGCGTGGACTATACCATCATCCAATTTCAATTTATAAAAAATTGTAATTGGAGGTTGACGTATTATAGAAAAAATTTTTCTATCTAATCTTGTGAGATTAAGTCTCTACGGGGCCATACAAGTAAATTCAAATTTGAATTTATGTAGGCTTCCCTCGGTATTCTCCTAATAATTGACAGGTTATATCATCAATACGTTATTAGGAATTCACCGATATGAGTCAACTTTTCAGCAGAAGATTGCTCTTCTGCGCCGCCGTGTATTACTCTCGATATTATAAAGGTTTATTTTGACGGTCTAAACCCAGCTCACGTATCCTTTTAAGTGGCGAACAGCCACACGCTTGGGACCTTCTCCAGCCCCGCGCTAGGATGAGCCGACATCGAGGTGCCGAGCGATGCCGTCGCTATGGACGCTCGGGCATCACCAGCCTGTTATCCCCGGGGTAGCTTTTATCCATTGTCTCCGGCCTTTCTATAAAGAGCCGTCGGGTCACTAAGTTCTGCTTTCGCATCTGCTCGACTTGTGAGTCTTGCAGTTAAGCCGGCTTATGCCTTTACACAATCGAAC
>Ga0209105_100652_pt1 | contig 11096 bp, 13 predicted proteins | sample SedPBSmetaG_FD_184158 | JGI IMG/M metagenome (GOLD analysis project Ga0209105, IMG submission 184158) | Freshwater sediment bacterial and archeal communities from Indian Creek, Illinois, USA to study Microbial Dark Matter (Phase II) -... | ecosystem: Environmental > Aquatic > Freshwater > Creek >...
CATCCACCATCGCACCCAGCAGCAAGAGAAGAATCGGAATGAGTGCCGCCACACTGAGCATCTGGGAGAATGCGCGGCTGTCTTTCTTGAGTGTGTGCATTACTAAGGGGCAGGTGTGCCTATAAGTATGAAGAGATCCTGTGCTCTTGCGAGGACAACGTCAACGATATCGCGTACGTTGTTCCGAATGATGGGGCTTACAACGGTGATTATCCCGGCCGTGATAGCAATCAACCCAACAGCAGCTAGCAGTTCGCTGGAGGCACCCTTCTTACATGCGAGAAGCTTCCTCCCATGGATACACGCCTTGGTGATTATACTTGTTAACATTTGCTTCCTCCTTGTTTTTAGAAAATATCCAACAGACCCCCCAGTGAGAAAACGAACGGCAGTGAAAAAATAACGATAATCGGTAGGAAATAGCCGAGGAATATGGGGAAAAAGAGGGTATTGTCCATCCTACCAGCCCGCTCAATCCGTTCGTTCCCCCTTACCTCTTCGATCTCCTCTAGAAACTGCTTCAGGTAATGCTGTGTGTCCCCTCCTCCCATTTCTCGTCCCGTTACAACAAGCGCCATGAACCGTTGAAAATACATGCTTAAACTGTTCTCGGCTGTTAGCGTAAGCGCGTCTTTAACCGACTTCCCCGCGTCAATCTCGCTTTGCGCCTCGTACAACAGCCGTCCTACCACCCCCTTTAAATTTTTTGAGAGGTGGACGAGAATGTTTTCCACGCTCATGCCCACCTCTAGACCGCTAACGAACATCTCTACCGCAACCGGCAACTCGCTGTCCTTCAAGAAAGAATCCTTATATTTCTCAATCGGACTGCGCCAACTGGTGTAAAACAAAATGGCTCCACCAAACGACAGGAGTGCGAAGCTCATTGGGTTCAGCCCACCAGTTACTAGGCCAATCCCAACAACTAAGAGCATCAGCGCCGTCGACCCCACAGCCGTCGTCACCAGTTCACTGACATGCCCAATGCGAAGGCCCACCAACGTGATCCCGCCCACTGCCCGCAGTTCTCTCTCCCACAACTCCACGGTCTTTCTCGGGAGGCCCATCCGCTCCAAACGACGCGCGGAAAAAATAGGTTTCATCGGCTCATCTCCAAGTCAATCTTCCGTAGAACATACAGCGTGGCTGCCGCGAACGCTAAAATGGCCATCGTTACCGCAGTCCTGCCAAGCGGCGAGGAATAAAACTCCACAAACTGCGGACTCGACATCATGGTAGACACCGTCATGAACAGCATCACCCCTCCCATACTGACCATCAAGGATTTTGACTGCGCCGTCTGCGCGTAAACCCTGTTAGCCATCTTAATTTTAAGCGCCAGCCTCCCCGCCGTTCTCGCACACATGGCTGATAGGTCTGACTTGATCCTCACCGCAAACAAGGCACAATCCACCCACGAAGCTATAGGAACGCTTGGAATTTGCCTTATAGCCTGCAACGCCGTCTCCGTGCTTTCCCCACTCTGCATGCCCATTACCACGCGGTCGAGGTAGTGTTTCAGAGGCATCTCAGCCTTCTCTGCCGCCCTCATGAAAGACGGCTGGAAAGCGGGTATGACTGTTAGGTGAAGACTAAGCGACATCATAAAGTCCCTAAACTGCGTTTCGAGCAGCCTAGTTCGGCGCATAGACAAAGCATCCAGCAGGTACTGGCCTACAGCCCAGACAACCACCGGGAGGAGGAACGCCAGCAATGTATAGCCGTAATAGATTGCCAGCGCACAGAGAGCGACGGTTAAGAGCACGAACCACAAAGCCAAGTCCTCAGGATCGAACTCGCTTCCCGCACCCACCATTCTTTCCCTGAACGCGGCGATTGTTTTATCCATGCCAAGCATCCTGCCGACCGAGAAATACCCCCGTTTTTTTACAGTGCGTAAGCAATCAAGCCGCAGCTTGATTCCCGTCTTCTGCTGCTCAAAATGTGCGTCCACAAGAAAGAGCAATAGAAAAAGCGAAAGCCCGGATAACACGGCAATCAGCACGTCACCATCACATCCTTGAGCACATACTCGCCGTCGTCATCTGTGCCGGTTACTTCCACAACTTCACCCAGCGCCCAGCCCGCCCTGTTTCCTAGAGTGTCTTCCGTGACTTTAAGATAGACCAAAACATCCGCCGCACGCGAGATGAGGCGGCGTACAATCTTCCCATCAAGGCTTTGATGCTCTTGGATCAGCATTTCCAACCGCAGGAGCGCATCCAAACACCCATTGGCGTGGATCGTGGTCATAGACCCGCGGTGACCCGAATTGAGCACATGAACAAACTCGTAAGCACTGATGGGAGTGCGAATCTCGGTTAAAATGATACGGTCGGGATCAGCCCGCAAACAATCGCGCAGGATAGTCGAATACGTTATTTCCTTCGCCTCCCCGCCGCCCGCTCGTGTCTTAAAGTAATAGACATACGGCAACGAAAGCTGAATCTCCCGGGTATCTTCCAATACCGCCACCACATGCTTTGGTTGAATTTCAAAGCCCAAAGCGTTTACAAAGGTGGTCTTGCCTGCACCCGTCTCTCCCGCAACCACGATATTTTTGCGATCCTTGACCGCCTGTTTGAAATACTCCACCATCGGCTCTAGCCCAGAGACACTGCCCGCAAGCTCGTCTAACGTGGTTTTAAGGCGGTTGTGTTTCCGGACGATCACTACCGGCTTCTCCGACTGCGGAGGAATGACCAAGAGCGCCCGCGAACCGTCATACAATTCTGCGTCTTGCGACGGAGTGCTGACAGTAAGCGATTTGTTAAGGGGGGCTAGGATGCGGTCTTGTAGGATACGAACCGCCTTCTCGTCCTGAAAATGCTCGTCTGCGTCTGTCTTCACCCCCCGCTTCTTAAACATAATCCGCGTACCTAGAACGGAGATGTCCGTTATGTCGGGGTCTTCCAAATGTTTTTCGAGTATCCCCAAGCCATACAAACGCTGGTATAGGAGATCGCTGTATTCCTCCAGCCTCCCCATTTCATATGGATACCGTCGCCGGAGCAGTTCCTCAGTTTCAGCCCGCAGCGCACTTTTCACACCGGGTTTGCCGTGGTGCTTAACCATGTGCTCACGCAATTCGACGGCCAGTAGATCCACGTCAATGCCACTGTTGAATTTTTTAGCAAGTTTGTTAAGGCTCAATCGATCTCACCCACCAACTTAGCGAGTCTCGCGTCCCTATACCCAGCGAAGCGTCTAAAGTCGGGTATGCGGCACACCGTCGGGAACGGGAATTCGGCCACCGTAACGTATTTCGAGGCCGCAAAGCCCATTCGGTTAACCACAAGCCCCGCCCGATCTAAATCCGCAAACCCATTCCCCTGGAGGTAATCCACCGTTCCAAGCACCCGCGCCACCGACGCAATACTTTCATCAGTGACCAGCAGCAGTCTGTCTGCCGTTCTAAGTGACGCCACCACGCCCTCCGTCAGGTAGGATTGCGTGTCTATAATCACGTAATCATAGCGTTCCCGTAAGTCGGCGATGATGGATGCCACTGCCCCGTGTGATGCCAGTTCGGCGGCGTCGGGGAAGCCTCCCGTCAGCACGTCAAAAGACTCCTGCGCCGGGCACTGGATACTCTTCTCCAGATTCGCCCCCTGTGTCAGCGCCAAGCCCTTCGTCTCCACCTCTAAAATCGTCGATATATCGCCGGGGGTAAAATCCACTTCCACTACCACCACTTTATGTTTGTACGATAAAACCCTAGCTAGTGCTAGGGTCAGTGTCGTTTTGCCGACTCCACCTTTGGGGCTGTACACCGTTAAGACCTTTCCCAAGCTCCTACCTCCTAACCACCTTGAAGGATCGCGTAGAAAGAAATGGCACAAGTTCCAGTAACAACTCTACATCTGCCTCAAGTACAACATTAACATCCCTTTCCGCATTAGACAGACCGACGACCGTAAACCCATCAAGCAGCCGTGAGACGTCCATGCCAAACACGGCTATAGCCACCGCATCCCCAACAACAACTCCGGCGGTCTCCGGCATGGGCACAGTTATCGTTAAAAACCCTTTCCCCGGTTGAGGTAGCTTTCTTTCCCTGCCCACCGCTGTTAATAGTACAAGATCACCAGCGACCCTGCCGATGGTGGCGGTTTGGCCGACGATACTTTCTTTCGTCTCCGCGAGGCCTTCCACCTGAAACGCAGCCGCGGGTATCCGTTCTATCCGCAACATCCCCGCGGAGATAATTGTCCCAACCGCAATGTCCTGTGCCGCGACCACCACTTGCCGCGTCTGGGTCTGCCCTTCTAAAAACAAAAATACGGTCAGAGCGAAAACGATACCTGCGATTATGGCTATTTTTATAGTTTTTTTCATCTACTGGAATCCCTCCTTGTCAAAAGAGCTGGTAAAAATTGCCCCGAAACGATTGGTGCTAGACGAAAAGCTTCCTCAACCTCAATCTCAATAAAAATTTCGGCAAATCCATGCCTTCGAAGAATAGGGCACTCCGCAGTGTGCAGGATTCTGGCGATTACCCCGTCTGGGCTGACGATTACTTTGCGTTCGTTCACAAGTTGATTGTTTTGCGTGTCGAAAAAGGTTACGGTTACATCCACAGTATCCCCGACGTGAAATTTAGCGGCGTTCTCCCTAGTCACAGCATAAGAGCTAAACAGATACCCTGGTCTCGGCGTGCGCGGTCTCGGCGTTCTGGCCGTCAAGTCTGAGGGAGTAAGAACGTCGTCTTTGTACTTCCTGTTCACCGCATACTTCCCGATGACATCCGCTAGGGAGTGTATGGCTCCCTCTGGAACGTTAGCTACAGGCCACAGCCGCAGAATCGCCATCCCCTCCTCGATGCGCATACCTGGGCTAAGATGGACGGACGCAATAACCACCCAAGTAAACCTTGCGGCTACGCGAGGATAGCCCCACACCCCTACAGCTACGAAAGAAACTACCAACACGAGAGCGAAAATGGTTTTAAGAACTTTCACAAAAAGGGCCTCCTTTTTCTAGGGGAATACTATACACTGGTGGTATGGTTAGCGGCAATCGTAGGCGTTCTGGCGGGGACATGCTTCGCCACCCAGACCCTTTTCAGGCTCTGGCGCAATCACTGTCTGACACGGGCACCTACCGCCGGGGGACTCATCAACCCCGCTTAGATGGACCGATTTGTGAGGAACCCTGCTTAATGACGTTCGCTGGGCGTTTCTCTAAAGTTAGCCGAAAGGAAAACGGTGTGTTCTTCGCCCAACACCGTGACACGCATGCGGATTCTGTGTTGCCGCCGGCGGAACTCGACTATTGTGTGTTCAAGCCCGGCAAGGGGGCCGCTATGTATTTTAAGATGCGGCTTCGTCTCAATGTCGACTGGCGGCACTGGCTCATTGTTCGCAGTTAGCCTCCGGATAAATGTGATCTCATCCTCGCATAACGACTCTGGCCGCCCCGGATTAAGCCACCGAATCACTCCATCCACGCCCTTGACGCTGTGATACAACTCGTCGTGCATAGGACTGTCGACGAAGACATAGCCCGGCATCAGCACCCGCAGTCTATCCAGCCACTTGCCTCCACAACGCTCTAGTCTCACAGCTGCCGGCACTCGTGCCGTATATCCTTGGGAGAAGATTTTGCTCTGAACATCTGCTTCTTTCCCCGACATGCACTGGACTACATACACCTACTTCCACCTCCCTGTAAAATATCCTGCAAAAACTTTTGTCTAATGTTGCCATATCGCTTGATATCACGGTCCATTTAAGAGCCAGTAGGCAGCTCTTTCCCTCTTGCGGCTGCTCACATCAGAGCGACGCGACAGGCCAACTAGTACGACATGCACGGGACACATTTCGAGAACCCTGTCATACACTCTCATTTGCATACTGTCTTTCGCCTCTTTCATGGCGGCAACATCCAAATTCGTCGTCACGATAAGAGGTTTCTGCGTCCGCAACCTCGCATCGATCACCTGAAAGACTTGCTCTGCAGCGTAGGGAGTATCCCGTTCCGTGCCTAAGTCGTCAATTACCAGCAACTCATATGTCTGGAGTTTCTCTAGCACGTCTCTCTTGTCGAAGTCGCGAAGGTTATACAGGATTTGCGGAAAGCTTGTTACCCCGACGGTTCTGCCCTGCGCTAGTAGTGCGTTGGCTATGCAGCCAGCTAAAAATGATTTTCCTGTGCCCACGGGACCGGTAAAGAGTAGGCCAGTGTTCTCTTTCTGCATAGTGGCGAAGGAATTAACATACTCTCGACACATAGCCGAGGCTCCTGCATTTAATCCGTCATCTCGAGCGAAGGTAGCCTCCCGCCATGCGGTATCATGGCTAAAGGTACAAGCGTCACGCGATAGTGCATCTACTCGTTTCCTTGCGGCCACCTGCTGGTAATATTTTTCCTCGGCATCCACTGCCTCGCGCCGGCAATCGCACATGACTGGTACAATTTGCACTGCACCTAGGAGATTCACGCGATACTGTTTGCGAGTTTTGCATATCCCGCAGACTAGCAATCCGACCTCGTTGAAGTAGTCCTCAAGTGCCGGGGGCATCTCTTGGGTGCACTGAGTTCTTCCCACGCGCTACACCACCTTTCCCATACAGCGCGAGAAAATCTGGTTCGACTAGGTACTTGGCGTCGATCATGTCCTGTGTCACTATCTGCTCCTCCACCCATGGCCGCTGACTTAACCAATTCTCCGGCTTAGGAATGTAGCGCCCTCCCTCAGCCTGCCATTGCCGACTGGCCTTCTCTTTTGTGAGAGAGCCAATAACACGGTTAAGAAGTTCCGGTGTCGGACTGAGTTGGTTCCACACGACTTGAGTGCTCTGTTTCCCAGTCTTCTTTGGGTAGGCGTTCCAAAACTTCTCGAACGACTGTTCCCTATAACGGTTCGTGGCTTGGCCTATTGGTTGGGTGCTATCAATTTCTGCGGGCATTTCACCGAGTAGTCGTTCGCAGGGGGGCTTTGTTGCTCGATTTTGATAGTGGCCATCGTCCACCTCTGGGGGGACTATAGGGGGGTGTTCTAGATCTATATCTAGATCTATATCTAGATCTGTTGCGTTACGTAACGTTACAGGTAACGTTACTGGGGCGTTACTTGGCGTTACAGGTAACGTTACATAGGGTCTCCCCTTTTCTCGATGCGCCGCTACTCTCTTTTTCGTCTGTTCGCGGATTTTCTCTAAACCCTCAACGTTTTGGTGCTCCTCCCAAGACGGGAGAAATATCCCGCGGGCTGTCATTTCAGTCATGCCAAATTGAGCGAAAACAGAAAGCGCGAGTCTGACGGTGCTCAGTGGCTTCTGAAAAATTGTTGATAGCATCTCATCGGTGTACGGAATCCCTTCTGAGAGGTATATGAAGCCCCCGTCGTTTACCTTGCCCGCCAGCACAAGGAGCCGAACCCAGACTACCAACAGGGCATCCCCTTCAGGCATCGACTGGATCAATTTGATCTTTTCATCATCAAACATAGAGATGGTTAGCTTAATCCACTTAACGCTTGTCATACTATTCAACACCTCTCATCAATGGTTAATGCATCCTCATTTCTAGCCGGCCCTGTTGTTGAGCCAATGGCGAAATGCATCCCGTGGTATGCGTATAATCCGTCCGAAGCGCACCACGGGGAAGCCGGTAATCCGCGCCATGTCGTAGATGGCCCTGTTCCCCACCCCCACAACCTTGGCAGCTTGTTCTACACTGAGCACTAGAGGTAGTTCATCCCAGCTGATCGGGGCTTGTCCTGTTAGCATGATTTTTCCTCCTCGTATGTCTTTAATATGTTCATCCGCTAGCTAGCTGCAGGTCGGTCAAAGAGTTCGTCTACGGTGCAGCCGAGAATTTGACTAATTTAGGAAGCATGTCTGCGCGAGGCAACCTTGCGCCAGTCTCCCACATGGACACGGCATACTGCCCCAAGCCAAGTAGTTTGCCAAGCGGTTCCTGCGTTAATCTGGCATATATTCCCTGAGTTTTACCTGCAAACGCCGCGTCTCTAGTTGCTGCCGTGCTCATTGATGTCGATCATCGTGGACAAGACGTCCAATATGTTGGCAAAAAAAGTGGTTCTACCCTTGCTCAAGCAATTTAGCGATCCGTTTTGCTAGGAAAATTGTCTGATTGCACAATCCCTGTTCGATCTTGTAGCAGGAAGACGCTGATATATCGAGCATTACAGCCACCTGTCTGACTGTTAGACCCCGGTTCTCACGTGTCTGCCGCCTACGGCATCGCACTGGTTCGCCACCTCCACGCTTTGGACTAATAGTCCCAACTACAGTCTATTGGACACATAATCGCATGTCAATAGCTCATTGAACTTTTTGTACAATCTATCTTCAGCATGGACATTATGTGCTATGCTATGATTTAGGAGGGGGTGTTAGGATGCCACTTGGGGCACGGTTAAAGCAGTTGCGGGAGGAAAGAGAACAATCTCGCGAACAACTAGCAGAGATTTTAGGGGTTTCATACTGGGCTCTCTCCAAATACGAGAAGGACGAACGAAGGCCTGACCATGACACGCTAATAAGAATCTCTGAACATTTCGGAACAAGCATTGACTGGTTATTGGGCCAAGGGTCAAGAGACTCTTCGCCTCCTTGTCCCCCCAAGACCTTCATCCCCATCCTCGGACGCATCAAGGCTGGCCTCCCTCTTCTCTCCGAGGCAAACTTTGAAGGCGAGATAGAGGTGTCCAAGGACATCAAGGCCGACTTTGCTCTACGCGTCTCTGGCGACTCCATGTCGTGGGCAGGCATTGCGGACGGTGACATTGCTATCCTAAAGCAGGTGGCCTCCCCGACGCATGGCGCGGTAGTGGCCGCAATTGAAGAAGGTTCTTGGGAAGCCACCCTTAAGTTCTACTCTAAGGACAACGGACAAGCACTCCTCAAAGCAGCTAACCCGGAGTATAAGGATATCCCCATTACGCCTCAGCACAGAGTTATTGGGCAGGTTGTCAGCGTGTCTAAGAATCCGCCTAGCTTGAACGACTACTTAGCACACCTAATGTATAAGGATCTCTCTGATCGCAAGTGGCAACTGGCAATAGAACTTGCCACGCAGGCTGGTCTTGACGGAGAGAATGTAGCGAGTCTCATAACAATGTTTTCAAAGTCCGTTAAGGCATTTAAAAAAACCTGATGAATGTCAAAAATATTGACACTGGAAACATAGCCAATGTAATAACAATTTTTGGAGTGTCCGTGAACCCCTATAGAATGATTAAATAGATCCATGGACCACACATCCTGCCCCTGAACCGCTTTATTTTAACCAAGTACTCGGCGGAGTGGTGGAACCGAGGGCAATATTTTGAACGCTTTGCCCTGTTTTGAGAGGCACAGATGGTACTGCTTTCCTTTTGGAAACACCTAGGTTCCAAAGGCACAACATGCGGGCTGGTAAGAGTTCTAGGAAAAGTGCAGTGCGCAAAACTGGGGAATCGAGAGGGAAAATCTTTGCGTCTGAAGATAAAAAACCCCCCAACCTGAGCTATACAAGAAAAAACATTGCTCAGCACCGCTGAAGCGGGCGGAGTTCAAGCCCCGCATCGGCGACTCTTTTATTAGTCAGAAAACCCGACACTAAGTGTCGGGTTTTCTAATGCCACGCGAACGTGTGTGTGGCAACATTAAAACAATATCTGCAAAGCATGCCTCCCGCGTAGAGTAAAGAGGAGTAAAATTATTAAGACAACCCGCTAGACAAAAAAACTTTTGGGAGGTGCTTACATGGGTCGTCGCGGCAACAATGAAGGATCTGTCTTTAAGCGTAAAGATGGTCGATGGTGTGCGGTTGTAACTACAGGATATTCTCCGACGACCGGAAAACCCATTCGCGCCTACTATTACGACACCACGCGCGCAGGTGTAATTGTTAAGCGCGATGAGGCGCTGAAAGATGTAAAATTAGGCACATATGTTCGACCCACTAAGGAAGCGGTTGCCGTTTGGTTGAAAACCTGGCTAGACGCCTACATAGCCCCGAGCGTTCGCCCAAAGACGTGGGAGGGATACGAAAGTATCATCAGGGTGCATTTGGTGCCTGCAATCGGTCAGATAGACCTGAGATCTTTACAAACTAAACAAGTTCAGCGACTCCTAAATGACAAACTGGCCAGTGGCTTATCCGCACGAACTGTAGAGCTCATACATACCACCCTCAAGTCAGCTCTAACACAGGCCCAGCTTGAGGGTCTGGTGACGCGCAACGTAGCGGATCATGTCCGAAAGCCGAAAAAGGAAACGAAAGAGATTCGGGTACTGACGGTGGCAGAGATGAATAAGTTGATCACGGTAGCCATGGCGGACAGATTAGGTCCTCTAGTGATCACAATACTAGGGTCAGGCTTGCGCATCGGCGAAGCATTAGCCTTAGAGTGGTCACATCTCAATCTGCAAGAGGGGGCGCTAAACATACAGCATGCAATAGTACACACCAGAACGCCGACGAACACAAAACGTCAACCGCTTATACAAGCCCCGAAAACCGATAGCGGTAAACGCACTATCCCTTTGCCGGTTGACGTGACGGAAACATTGAGGCAGTGGCGCGTAGCCCAGGCACAAGAAAAACTCAAGATGGGAAGCTCATACACCGATTCAGGCAGGATCTTCACTTCTAGATTGGGAAAACCGCTCCAACAGCGCTATTTGGCACGCAAGCTGTCTGAGCTGGCAGCCAAGGCGAATGTAGGACACGTAAATCTCCATGCGCTTAGGCACACATACGCCACGCGCCTCCTAGAAGAAAATGTACATCCGAAGGTTGTGCAAGAGCTTTTAGGGCACACAGATATAACCCTGACACTTAACACCTATAGCCACGTAATGCCGGAAATTAAGCAAGCTGCGGCCAAGGCACTCGATTCAATTTTTAAGCTCAACCAGAAGGATTCAGGAGCTCTAGTTTAGCTGGTTGCTGTCAAATTGCTGTCAAAACGATAAAAGCTCTCCGGGCAAAAACCCAGAGAGCCTTGATATTGCTGGAGCCGATGAGGGGATTTGAACCCCTGGCCTGCTGATTACGAAATAGAAACAAGCGTTCGGTTGTGCCCTGTAGTTATAGATAGAGCCTTGATATTGCACGTTATTTTGTAGTGAGACACCCTG
>Ga0209105_100654_pt1 | contig 11073 bp, 10 predicted proteins | sample SedPBSmetaG_FD_184158 | JGI IMG/M metagenome (GOLD analysis project Ga0209105, IMG submission 184158) | Freshwater sediment bacterial and archeal communities from Indian Creek, Illinois, USA to study Microbial Dark Matter (Phase II) -... | ecosystem: Environmental > Aquatic > Freshwater > Creek >...
TCTTTTCTTGGAGCAGAAAAAGGGTTATGAGTAAAAGTCCATCCGCCACTATCTGTCTTTTCAAAAAAGGGAAAATTAACTACCCAGCAAAAAGCAAGTAAATTTGGATTATTTTTATCTTCCCTAATATCTGGTCTGTCTGTGCCATAATGCTCCATTGCCTCTTCGTATGAAATAATAGGAAACGGAACTTGTTGAATTTGCTTTGTGGGATAAAGGGTTTTAATAATTTTGATTAATAATTCTTCAACTAAAGACATTATGTCTTCGCGTTCCACAAAACTCATTTCAAGATCAAGTTGGGTAAATTCTGGCTGTCGGTCTCCCCGTGTGTCTTCGTCTCTAAAGCAACGAGCTACTTGAAAATATTTTTCAAAACCGGCGATCATTAAAAGTTGTTTATATTGTTGAGGCGATTGCGGAAGCGCATAAAATTTGCCGTTATATAATCGTGAAGGCACTAAATAATCTCTTGCTCCTTCTGGAGTAGATTTTGTAAGTATTGGTGTTTCAATTTCAATAAATCCTTTTTCTGTTAGAAAATCGCGAGCAAATTTAATAATCGCGTGCCGTTTGCGAATATTGTCTGTCATCCTATCTCTTCTTAAATCAAGATAGCGGTATTTCATGCGAGACTCTTCGCTAACATCTTTGCCATCTGCATCAATAGGAAATGGAGGCGTTTGGCTTTCAGCAAGAATTTCTAAGTGCTCTGCTTGCACCTCAATTGTGCCAGAAATAATATCAGGATTAATCATTCCTTCTGGACGTTTTACTACTGTCCCGTGAACTGATATTACCCATTCTGCACGTAGTTTTTCCGCAAGAGCATAGGTGTCATTTGGCTCTTCTTTGCGTGGAGAAAATACAACTTGGACTAATCCAGAAGCGTCTTTAAGGTCAATAAAAATTAGCTTGCCATGATCGCGGCGAGCGCGCACCCAGCCTTTTAAGACGACTTCTTTTCCAATATACTCTATGAGTTCAGAAGCTAAATATCGCATTGTTTTAGTATAAGCCTTCCGCAAAGCTCATTCAATAGATTGCACGCGTAATTTATTGTTTGCGATTGTAAGCACTATATTCCCCTTCTCGTCTGTTCTGAAAATAGGAATGCCTAAAGCAGAAAATCTATTCAAAACTTCTCTATTTGGCAAACCATAACGATTTCGTTGTCCAACGCTTAGTGTGGCTATTCGCGGATTTATGGCAGTAAGAAATTCATAAGATGAAGATGTATTAGACCCGTGATGTGAAATTTTCAAAAAATCTATCTCTGGGAATGGAATAGCAGAGATAAGCGCTTCTGGTTGAGTCCCAATGTCTCCAGTGAAAAGACCTGTAAGCCCAGTTGTTTCTGTAAAAATAACAAGAGAACCGTCATTTTCGGCAAGTAATTTTTCTCCTGCTTGGCGCGTGGGATAGACAATTCGCATATTAAAACCAGTAGAGCGAATTACACTACCAGCAAATAGACGGATAACCGGTATGTCTAATGTTTTAGCTTTCTCCAAAAGAGCGTTTAGTCTTTCCACCGATTCTGCGCCATTCCAAATAATCGCTCCCACATCGTAGGCGGACAGAATATGTTCTAGTCCTCCGTAATGATCTAAGTGAGGATGGGAAATAATGATAATGTCTATATATTTATCAGTGCGAGGTAGTAGTCGTTCAAGTCCTCGCATAACGCTTTTATCCGGCCCAATATCAATTAATATGTCCGCGCCGTAAGCTCTAATAAGAGAGCTATCTCCTTGCCCAACATCCAAAAAAGCAACGGAGTTCTGTTGAAAAAACCCACCGGCGATAGAGACAAAAACCGTGATATTAGAAACCGCGAGCAAAAAAATTAATAATCCCGATTGCATAAAAAAGTAAAGATTCTGCGATAATTAAAAAGGGTAAGGCGAGGTAGTCGGATACCATAGCCGTTATGCCAGACGCGAAAGAAAAAAACATAGCGAGAGGCACCGACCATATAATCATAATATTTGGAATAAAAGATAGCCAATTAAAAGAACCGAATAAAATCATAGCTACTGGTGCGACAGCAATTCCAGCGGCAAAACATTGAACAGAAATAAGCTTTAGAGCATGAATCTCGTCCGTTCTAAATAAATTTTTATAAAGCCACGGTGCGAGAAAAATAATTCCAATAAGAGCAGAAAAAGATAGAAGAAAACCAGCGTCATAAACAATGATAAATGGATTGTGCAAAACCATAGCAAGAGCGGCAAAAGATATTGGTCCTTTAATATCAATTAATCTGCCAGAATTGCGAGCGAAAAGAACAAGAGAACCCATAATAGCCGCTCGGACAACTGATGCCGAGGGGCCAACAAGAGCGACAAATCCTAAAACGCCTAGAGTGATAGAAAAAGGACGCCACTTGATAGGAATAAAGAAAAATAATACGGCAAAAAAAGAAACTATAATTGTGATATTAAAGCCCGATAAAGCCACTATGTGCGTAGTTCCTGAAGCGCGTAGGTTTTCCCTAAACTCCGGAGTAAAGCCAGACCTGTCGCCAAAAAGAATTCCAAGAGCGAGGGCGGAAGCAGAAGGAGATAAATTTCTTTGCAAGTTTTCAGATATCCGTTCGCGAGCGGCAAAAAATACACACATTACACCCGAGCAACTTTTATCTAAAATCTCAACATTGCGACAAAAAAATGTATCGCGCCTGCCTCTTTGTGAAGAAACGAACGACGACCCACGCTCACAATCCGCTTTGATAATATTGCCGTAATGTAAATCTTCATAACTATCTACCATTAAATTAATCTTCCCGCCATTAATAAGGACTAAATTAAGTCTAGTAAAACGACCATGATCTAAGGGATAGGAAGAGATTCTTCCCTCAACATAAAAATTACTATCTTGCGGCAAATTAGGCTGCGATACAAAAGATTCATAAATAAACGGATAAAAACAACCCAAAGCGCAAACAAACGGCAAAAAAGCAAAAAGACGCTGTTTTTTAGGAATAAAAATGAATGCGATAACGGCGACAACTAAAAGCCCAATAAAAATAAATCCAGGGCGAGCCACAACAGAACCAATAGCCGTTCCTAAACAAAAGAAAGCGGTTAACCAGATAAAAGCCGCTCTTTTAGTTATTTTCATCGTGAATTTTGAAATTTAATTATAGCAAGTCTTCTGTCGGACAAATAATTCCGCCACCAATCATTTCGCCATCTTTAGAATAAAAAACAGCTGATTGCCCTGGAGCCACAAATTTACAAGAATTGCGAAATTTAAGAACTCCTTTATTGTTTTGTTGAATCGTTAATATGGCAATAGAAAGAGGCGCGCGATATCTTACTCGAGCAAAAACTTCTGTTTCTTTTTTTATTTTGCTCGCAATAAGATTAATTTCTTTTAAACTAATTTCTTTCGCAAAAAGAAGATCGTGATTTTCCGGAGCAACGATAAGTGCGTTATTTTGAGAATCCTTTTTTGCCACATAAAATGCCTCCCCTCCTCCCATTCCTTTAATACCAAGATGTCTTTGTCCGAGAGTATAAAAACATAAGCCCTTATGCTCGCCTAATATTTTGCCCTCCGGAGTTATAATTGGCCCTGGAATGCCATCAATATATCGCGCTAAAAAGTCAGCCATTTTAAATTTGCCTAAAAAACAAACTCCTTGCGAATCTTTTCTATTCGCGTTTGGCAGTCCGGCTTTTTTGGCGATTTTTCTTACTTCTGATTTTAAAAGATTGCCTAAAGGGAAAAGCGTTTTTTTAAGAATTTCTTTGTTTAGCGTCCATAAAAAATAAGTTTGGTCCTTATTTTTATCTTTCGCGACATAGAGGGAGTTGTTTTTATTATTAAGTAGAGCATAGTGTCCTGTCGCGATAAAATCAGTGCCAAAAGCGCGCGCTTTATCATAAAAAAGACCAAACTTTATTTTTTTATTACACATCACATCTGGATTAGGAGTTATGCCTGATTGGTAGGAGGAAATCATATAATCAACAACCTGATGCTTATACTCACGCTCCATATCCCAAATATAGAAAGGAATATCTAAGTGTCCGGCGGCACGACGCGCCATAATAGCATCATCTGTCGCACAACCGTCAACATTATAGCCACGAATATAAACACCCGTAACATCATATCCTTGTTGTGCTAAAAGATAGGCGGAAACAGACGAATCCACTCCGCCCGAAAGACCCACAAAAACTTTTTTACCCTTATTTGCTTTTTTCAACCCTTTCAACATAAAGTCCTGTTTCAGTATTTACTCTTATTATGTCTCCTTGATTAATAAAGAGAGGGGTAGTTATTTTTACACCAGTTTCCACGGTAACAACTTTATCGCCTCCTTGAGCGGTATTGCCTTTGACTGCTGGAGGGGCTGAAGTTACTTCAAACTCCATTTTAACAGGTAAAATTATTTTAATAACGCTACCATTTAAGATATAAGCAATAACTAGAGTGTTCGCTTTTAAGAACTCGGAAAAATCACCGATTATGCTTTCAGGAACCATCATTCTGTTTTTAGGATCTCCCGGGATCTGAAACCAATATTCTCCTCTGTGTGCGTAAAGAAATAATATCTCTTTTTTGACGAAATCGGCCTCTTCAATACTTTCTCCTGCTTGCCACGATTTATCTACCACCTTTCCTGTTCTTAAGCTTTTAAGCTTGCTTTGCACTATGGCTTTTCGTTGTTGCATTCTAATAAAGCTCGTATCGACAACTTCGTAAGGCTCGCTGTTGAGAAGGATAATTATTCCTTTTTTAAGCTCAGTGTATGAAATCATATTAGTTTAGTTTTTGATTTTTTGATTTTTAATCTTTATTTTTTATTCTTCATCTAAATCAGGGTCAGGTAAAGGCGCTTCTGCTGGAGCAATTGCTTTATCAAGAGCGGCGCGTAATTCATCCATGACTATTTCTTTTTTTGGTCGGATTGGACGCAATATTTTTTCGATAGAGCTTTCTGATTTGCGCGCAATTTTTTCTTCTGTATTAGAGCCTGTTTCTGACCAACGATCTATTATTTTTCTTTCTATTTGTGTTTTTGGAATACCATATTTATGCCTGCTTTGTTCTATTATCAAATCTTTATGTGATACCTCACCTTCTTTGTGAGATAAAAAATCAAGATTACGCGCCGAGAAAGGCCTTGAGGAAGCGCCATCAACCATTAATTTAATATAAAAATTATGTTTACCGATATTTACTAAGTCCCCTGCCATAAATTCTGGCGAAAATTCTTTTTCTAAAAAATCAGCATCTTCGGCTCCAATTCTAAAAGCAATAAATGTGCCAATATTACCGATAACAGCAGGGCGCACTACATCGCTTAATTGCTCAATATATTGATGCGCAAGGATAAGACTTAATCTATATTTACGCGCTTCCGAAAGAATAACTGCGAAGGAGTCGGTAGAAAAATTTTGAAACTCATCAATATAGAGAAAAAAATCTTTTCTCTCAAATTCCGTAATATCTATACGACTCATAGCCGCCTGTTGTAGCTTAGTAATTAACATCGCCCCAAGTAAAGAAGAGTTATCTTCACCAATTCTTCCGTGAGAAAGGTTGGCGATAAAAATTTTATTGTTATCTATTACCTCTCTTATATTGATTGATGATTTTGATTGACCAATAATATTTCTAATAAGAGGATTTGCGATAAATTGTCCCACTTTATTTTGTATAGCAGCAACCGCTTCTGAAGCATATTTATCTGTATATTTTCCAAATTCATTAACCCAAAAGTTTTTTACAACAGGGTCCTCAAGAGCGGTGGTAATTTTTACTCTATATTCTTTATCCGTTAACATCTTCATGACATCTAATAAAGTAGAGTTAGGGAACTCTAAGAGAGCAAGTAAGGTATTGTTTAAAATATATTCCATTCTGGCAGACCAAGCATCAACCCATATTTTTTTGAAAACACCCATCATGCCAGAAGCAATAAGGTGTCGAAACCCTCCTTCTACGCCTTCAAGGGGGTTAAAGCCGATAGGGTGATCCATATCTGCTGGATTAAAATAAATAACATCATCAATGCGCTCTGATGGAATAAAATCTAGAATTTTTTCCGCAAATTGACCATGTGGATCTATAAGGCCTACGCCTCTTCCTGCGCGAATATCATCCATAATCATATTCTCCATCATAGTCGTTTTACCCATCCCAGTTTTACCTATGAGATATGTGTGGCGACGACGATCATCAGTTTTAATACCAAATTTTACCTCGCGACTTCTGAAATTAGTTTTTCCAAAAAAATTAATATCTTTCATAATATTGTTTTATTCTTCTATTGGCAGATTAATCGGTGGGGCACCTTTTTTGGGCTCAACTTGACCGAGTCCAGTTGCCATCACTCTTTTCGTTGGAGGATGAAAAATTGTAGCCAATTCTTCAATATTCATAAGCGATGGACTAAGACACTCTCTATACATAGCCTCTACATTTGTAAAATTAGTGAAGCTTCTTTGAATATAATTTTTATATATTAGTCTTTTTTTTATTAAAAGTTTTTGCTGCTTATTTAACACAAAAAAACGATCTGGGGTAGTGATAGTGAGTGCTGCTGGGCGAATAAAATTAAGATTTTGTATACCAAACTGCTGAAAAGCGCTAGTTGCTGCCTTAAAATTAGAGCCAGAGAAAGTATCTTTTTGATCTATATAAATAATCCTAATAATGGCTTTAAAGGCTAGTTTACTTGCCTTTGTTTCAACCGCTTTAATTATTTCATGATCGGAAGCAGAAAGAGTTTTGGGCTTTTCCTCATTTTTCTTAGAGTCTTCTTTTGTTGGAGATGTTATAAAAATTTGGGATAATTCTTTAATAATTTCTCCTATAAAGGTAAATATTGCGCTGATGACACTTTTTTTAGGCTCCTCTTTTTTGCCCATCTTCTCGGTAATAACTTTTTTTGCCGCATCTTTTAGAGCGTCTCCAGCAGGACTTATTAAAAGCTGTACCCATATGCGTTCATTAGCTTTTAGACCGGACATTACTTCAAAAAGTATAGCCATCGGGTCTACTTCTTGCTCTTCATATTTTCTTTCGCCCAAAAAATATGAATATGTTCTAATAGGATAAGCACTGTTTTTTCCAAGAACCATATCGGCTCCCATAATATCGTACTGTTCATTTGGAAGATCGGCGGGAAATTCGTTTACATAATCTTTAGTTGCTTCAATTATTTCTGCTCCAGGATATTGAGAAAATATAGCTGCTTCAATAATGGATCTATTTTTTTTATTAACTTTTATAAAAAATTTAATACCTTCTTTAGAAGACGCTATTTCAATAGAAATTTTTTCTTCAAATTGTCCCTCAAGCCATTTTTTTTCTGGCTTTATGCCAAAACTATATATTTGATAAAAGCTAGCGAATACTTGTTCCATTGCTTTGGGAAAAATTTCACTATCTCTTGGAAACTTAATCTCTAAAATAATATAGTTAATACCTGCGGCAAATTTTGCTTGAGACTCATCTAGCCACCAATTTTGTAACAAAGAAATAATAAACTTTAAAAATAAAAAAGAGCCGATAACCGCTATCGTCCCTAAAACCACATTAATAATGTATCCCTCTAATCCTATAATGAGCTCCATAAGTTTATTATAACTTAAGCCCGTAAGTTCCGCGACCTACAAGAGTAAATCGAGAGTCTTTGATAAGCTCGTTATGAACGGTAGGTGCATGACTTCCAATTCTTTTTGCAATTTCTGTAAAATGTTGAGGAGTTTTTTCTTTTTTGAGAAAAGCAAAAGCTTTGGCACGCACTGTTTTTGGATTTATCTCGTCCCACTCTGTAAGACCAAAATCACCATAGGGACCGACTCCGAAGCGTTTGGAAATCGAGAGTAGCCCCACAGCAATGGTTTCTTGCATATTACGCAAAGTCGTAATAGAACGAAGCATCTCATCAAATTGTTCAACTTTTTGAAGACTATTTGTAATTTCGTTATGCATTATCTCCATTTCTTTTTTTGCATCATCATTGACATACCAAAAACTATAAAAAGTGTTATTTTCTTTGCAAAAAAAGGGGCGGCCTAAAGCTTGAAACACGAATCCGGCTTGATTGCTAAAAACATCCGTATTATTCGTAGATTTAGCAAGAGAATGAATCTCTTGCATAAGAAGATCATTTTTTCTTAATCCGCCAGTCGCAGACAAATGCCTTTCAGCAAAATTTTGAAGAGTAAGCGCTTCTTCAAAATCAGTAACTATTTTTTTAATCTTTAAAATAGCCTGTTCCTCTAATTGCCGTACTCTTTCACGAGTAATATCATATTGAGTTCCAAGGGTTTGTAAAGTATCAATTTTAGGTGATGAAAGGCCAAATCGCTTAGTCAAAATATTGGCGCTTCGTGTATCAAGACAAGCATTTTCAAAAAGTCGTTCTATAAAATTTTCTAAATTTAGATCAGAAAGATGCATGTTTTTTATAATACAATCTTTTGAATCGTGTGTCAAACTTCTGTCTTCAGTTTTTTTTGAAAAAAAATTATTTTTTATAATTTACAATGACTATATCTCCTATTCTTATATTGCTTTCTCTAACTGTTCCAGCGGTAACTTCTAGTACCATATCCACTAGCGATGGCGGATAATAAATTATAAGCTCGTCACTTAAAACGCTTGGTTGTGGTAACGCATTTTCTGACCAGCCGATAATTTGGTTTTGAAATATCCAAATAATATCTATAGGAAACTGCATATCCTTCATCCAAAAATGAGGTATGTTGGGTAAATCGAAAATAAAAAGCATGCCACTTTTTTTAGACAATGATTCGTGACCAATAAGTCCGCGCCTTTTTTCTTCTACATCGTCAGCAATAAAAACAGTAAAAATATCTTCATTAATTTTTACTTCAGCAAGTTCGGTGTGATTTTCTAAAATAAGCATAGGTTCATAAATAGAACGAGTTTGATAAATAAGCCCTGCTATAACAAAAATTATAAACACCGCAACAATGATTAGCACAGGGCCACTTTTCATAAAAATAAAAACTTTTTGATATTTTTTGTTATTTGCTTTTATCTATTAAATAAATTATTTACAAATTTTTCTAATCAAATATTTTGTTTCTTCAGCATCCGCTATCTGCACAGTATCTATGCCGGTTTTTACAACCGCAAAATCGTTTCCTCCTTTATAAAGAGCGTCTCCCACATAGGCCATTTTTCTAATAGAAATAGATAATCGTTTTTGAACTTGCCTTATGCCGTATGCCTTATCAATTCCCTTTTTTGTCACATCTATTGAGGTGAGCCCACCAAGACGCACTTCAAACTCGGGCAAATATTTTTTAAGAGCCTTTTTAAGCTTAGGGCGGATATCTTGTTTTTGGTTCCATTCTTCTTTATCCGCGAGAGGCGCTTTTTGTCCTAGGGCTGAAAAAGTAATTTGGCTTTCACGATCTTCTATAACTTTACCGTAAGTCTTATTTGGCTTTATGTATCGCGTATCTTGAAAGGCTTTTTGAAAAGCGTTCATAATTTGTGTTTTTTCTTTTTTTGTTAAAGCATTTTCGTAAAGCAAAGACCATTTCCCCTTGGTATGTGTATACATTCTGCTTCCCGATGTAGGAAGAACAAAAAGATTTTTAAGCTTGTCCTTAGAGCAACTTAGGTAGTTAAGAAATTGTTTTTTAAATTGTGGATAATCTCCTCCTCCTATCACAACTACGGGGATTTTATCAAGAAGTCTACATAGAAGAGTTACCATCTCTTCATCAATATCATGCTTACTTGTAGTAAGCGTGCCATCTAAATCAAAAGCTAAGAGTTTTTTAGCTGAAAGCATGGCGGCTGCCTCTTCAAGTTTATGTATTTTTTTATAATTATTGATTAACCATGAGCTAGATTGTATTTTGCCTCCATGCCCAACGTTAAAAATCATTTTACAACTAATTTTTTCGCATACTACTACTTCTGGAATATTGTCTTTATACCTATCTCCTCCATTAATAAAAAGATTGGGTTTTAATTCCTCAAGTTCTCGACAAACACTCATGTCACTTGTCCCCTCTTTGTGATTTGTTAAGACCACGCGATCGACTCCAGTAATAGCCTCAATAATTTCTTTACGCTCATGTTCTGGCATAAAAACATAACCCTTCTTATTTTTTAGCCAATTGTCATTATTAAGAATAACGACTAATTGATGAGCCATTTTTTTAGCTTCCTGAAATAGACGAACATGCCCTATGTGAATTGGGTCAAAGCCCCCGCTTACAGCGGCAATAATTTTATTTTTTGATGATTTTTTTAATTCTCCCATATTTATCTTGATAACGAATAATATCTTCTTCTTCGACTTTACCGAAAGCCACTTCTAAAACTTGTGCATTAGTAATGCCATATATTCTATGTTTTTCTTTCTTGTTAATTTTAATAAACTCCCCTTTTCTTAAAATTGAAAAGCTGTCTTCTTTCTGAACACGAATTCTTCCTTTGAGCACAATCCATATTTCGCTCCTATTTTGATGACTTTGTAAACTCAATTCTTCTCCTTTGTGAATAAAAAGCTTTTTGAGCCAATAGGCATTCGAATATTTCTCTAAAACTAAATATCCTCCCCAGGGTTTTTTAACTAATTCATGGGCTATACGATCTGTAGATTTATCTAAATTTTGCATAATTTTAGAACATTAAGAAGCTCTTTTATTTCTATAGTCGCCACGCCAACCACTTTATCGGCTCCGCCATAATATATAAAAAGCGTTTTATCGATTAATGCCGTGCCACAAGGAAATACCACATTTGAAACCTCTCCTTTTTTTTCGTAAATAGTTTCTGGCTCAAAAATAGGATAATCAGTGCGGCTAATAATTTTTACAGGGTCTTGTAAGTCGGCTAATATTGCTCCTACGCGATATACTCCTTCTTCAGAAACTCCGTGATAAAGTAGTATCCACCCACTTTCAGTTTTAATCGGCGGACCAGCAAGGCCAACTTTTTTAGAATCCCACCACCCTCGCCTCGGCATTATCCAGCGATATTCCTCAAGCCAGTTTTTTTCGTCAAAATCTAAGGTTTTATGAAAAGAAAGATCAATGTCATCTCCAAGACGATGAA
>Ga0209105_100655_pt1 | contig 11059 bp, 7 predicted proteins | sample SedPBSmetaG_FD_184158 | JGI IMG/M metagenome (GOLD analysis project Ga0209105, IMG submission 184158) | Freshwater sediment bacterial and archeal communities from Indian Creek, Illinois, USA to study Microbial Dark Matter (Phase II) -... | ecosystem: Environmental > Aquatic > Freshwater > Creek >...
GTTAATAGTCGCCCCTCACGCAGGGGCGTGGATTGAAACACCGCAAGCCGTTACACCAGTCCCCGGCAGAGAAGTCGCCCCTCACGCAGGGGCGTGGATTGAAACATATCCCGCTTCTTTATACGGTTTACTCCATGCCGTCGCCCCTCACGCAGGGGCGTGGATTGAAACAAAAACACTTTGGAGGGGTTGACGCTTATCTAGCATGTCGCCCCTCACGCAGGGGCGTGGATTGAAACACCAGATATGAAACTGGGATTAGTTGCTACATGGAGTCGCCCCTCACGCAGGGGCGTGGATTGAAACTTTGGAGGGATACTTACAAATGCAGTCTTATTTAGTCGCCCCTCACGCAGGGGCGTGGATTGAAACAACTCCTCGATTTCCTCAAGAAATTCTTCGAGATAGTCGCCCCTCACGCAGGGGCGTGGATTGAAACAATCAACCTCATGGCAAATCCACCATCCTCATTGGTCGCCCCTCACGCAGGGGCGTGGATTGAAACCCCTATCCCATATCTGCATCATGGATTTTTCAATGTCGCCCCTCACGCAGGGGCGTGGATTGAAACAGGATCATGCGGATGTTATGAACCAGCTTTTCGCGTCGCCCCTCACGCAGGGGCGTGGATTGAAACTGATGTTTTGACCGGAGGATATCCCGACACGGGCGTCGCCCCTCACGCAGGGGCGTGGATTGAAACATCGCCGCGTCCGGCGTTGCCTGTCAAGGGAACTGCGTCGCCCCTCACGCAGGGGCGTGGATTGAAACCCTGGTACATCAACGACAACAAAAATCTATCACAGTCGCCCCTCACGCAGGGGCGTGGATTGAAACTGGATTTAATGCAGGTCTTGCAGGTGCATTATATGTCGCCCCTCACGCAGGGGCGTGGATTGAAACGCACCTCCATCAAAGCAATTTTGGGCAAAAAAAGGTCGCCCCTCACGCAGGGGCGTGGATTGAAACCAACTATATCGAACTATCATTATAGCTATATCTTGTCGCCCCTCACGCAGGGGCGTGGATTGAAACGAGTTTGTTGCTACCCTCGATATGCTCACATCAGGTCGCCCCTCACGCAGGGGCGTGGATTGAAACATGGGATCTTATATTCCGGCTGTAATAGCGTATTAGTCGCCCCTCACGCAGGGGCGTGGATTGAAACGTATAACCTTAAAAGACAAGAGTGATGTAAAACAGGTCGCCCCTCACGCAGGGGCGTGGATTGAAACATTGGAAGTGCGAAGCACATATGCAGGGGGTACAAGTCGCCCCTCACGCAGGGGCGTGGATTGAAACTTTAGGAAGTTTAAAGAAGTTGTTTAATGAAGTTTAGTCGCCCCTCACGCAGGGGCGTGGATTGAAACATTGGAAGTGCGAAGCACATATGCAGGGGGTACAAGTCGCCCCTCACGCAGGGGCGTGGATTGAAACACTTCGTAAATTTCCAAAGGTAAAAACCCTAATAGTCGCCCCTCACGCAGGGGCGTGGATTGAAACAGTCCTCTATCTTTAGAATGCAACATACAATAAAGTCGCCCCTCACGCAGGGGCGTGGATTGAAACTGCTAAAAAGCTAATGGAAAAGTTTGACAGATAGTCGCCCCTCACGCAGGGGCGTGGATTGAAACGTCGATTATAGACGTCAAGAACCATCTCAGAGTAGGTCGCCCCTCACGCAGGGGCGTGGATTGAAACCGATGCCAGAGAATCAAGTATATGAAAGGCTGTAAAGTCGCCCCTCACGCAGGGGCGTGGATTGAAACTATCACATATCTGAGAAAAATGTCGCCAAACGCAAGTCGCCCCTCACGCAGGGGCGTGGATTGAAACCCGTCAACGACATATCGGATGTCCGGCGATTCACGGTCGCCCCTCACGCAGGGGCGTGGATTGAAACATAAGATTAAAAAATATCAAAGCAGCGAAGCCAAGTCGCCCCTCACGCAGGGGCGTGGATTGAAACTGCACAACAACATCCCAAACAAGATATGCAGCTAGGAGTCGCCCCTCACGCAGGGGCGTGGATTGAAACGCTTATTTGTTGCTGTATCAAAAACAGGAAGCTTGTCGCCCCTCACGCAGGGGCGTGGATTGAAACTTATGTAGTAACCCGTTTCGCTAATAAGTCAATCGTCGCCCCTCACGCAGGGGCGTGGATTGAAACTGCGAAGGGATTAAAGGCATCGAAACCCATCTCTGGTCGCCCCTCACGCAGGGGCGTGGATTGAAACAGGCGCAGGCAATAGAGCTATGACATCACCAACAGTCGCCCCTCACGCAGGGGCGTGGATTGAAACGGGTAGCATAGCGGATTGTGCTATGTGCTTAATGGTCGCCCCTCACGCAGGGGCGTGGATTGAAACGGTTGACAGAAGTCCTATTGCTGTAAAAACTGCGTCGCCCCTCACGCAGGGGCGTGGATTGAAACAGCAAATATGTCAAAATGGTTAAATATGTATCTGGTCGCCCCTCACGCAGGGGCGTGGATTGAAACAGTATTAAGCAATGTCCATAGTTCGGTTGATACTACGTCGCCCCTCACGCAGGGGCGTGGATTGAAACATGAGTATGCGGTGATCCTGCATGGGCAGGGGAGCAACCGTCGCCCCTCACGCAGGGGCGTGGATTGAAACCTAGAAACCATACGAATGGAATTATTAAGAGAATGTCGCCCCTCACGCAGGGGCGTGGATTGAAACTGTGTAGGGTCTTGAGGAATATCATTCGCATTGGCGTCGCCCCTCACGCAGGGGCGTGGATTGAAACATGTGTATCAATGCTAATATGAATCACTCTTTTTGTCGCCCCTCACGCAGGGGCGTGGATTGAAACATATAACTTGAACGTGATTAGGAGCTAGTCGCTCGTCGCCCCTCACGCAGGGGCGTGGATTGAAACTTGTGCAGCTTCTTCCATTCTTCGAATTCTTTCGTCGCCCCTCACGCAGGGGCGTGGATTGAAACATACCATCAGTTGATGTCATGATTGTATCAAATGAAAGTCGCCCCTCACGCAGGGGCGTGGATTGAAACCCTTTGTGATGCTAAATAAGCGTCAATCCCGCCCCGTCGCCCCTCACGCAGGGGCGTGGATTGAAACCACTTCTCGTTTGTCTTTGATAATATGCGCTATCGTCGCCCCTCACGCAGGGGCGTGGATTGAAACCTGCAACGTGGACGGTTAGTGGCGGGGTGTTGTCGTCGCCCCTCACGCAGGGGCGTGGATTGAAACACATTAATCTCAATATCACCCGCAACGGCAGTTTGTCGCCCCTCACGCAGGGGCGTGGATTGAAACATGTACCGCAAAGTCCAGGAAGCGTATAGCGTCTGTCGCCCCTCACGCAGGGGCGTGGATTGAAACATAGCGTGGGGTGTTGACCGCTACTTCTGTCCCGGTCGCCCCTCACGCAGGGGCGTGGATTGAAACATCCTCCTTGTAGCTGAAATGTTAAACTTGTCCGGAAGTCGCCCCTCACGCAGGGGCGTGGATTGAAACATTCCAAATACGCTATCACTCTAGCATCCGTAAGTCGCCCCTCACGCAGGGGCGTGGATTGAAACAGTATTGCGGCGGATCATGCGGATAGCCAGTTTAGTCGCCCCTCACGCAGGGGCGTGGATTGAAACTCTTAATATCATCATCCGACCGTACCGTCATGTTTGTCGCCCCTCACGCAGGGGCGTGGATTGAAACGCCATACTCACGCCCTGACCGCTTATTAATCCAGTCGTCGCCCCTCACGCAGGGGCGTGGATTGAAACAGAGCTTAACTGGGGCGAAGAAAATAAGGTGTTTACCGTCGCCCCTCACGCAGGGGCGTGGATTGAAACGTCAATACGTGGCTGTCCAAAGAGCAAGACAAGGGGTCGCCCCTCACGCAGGGGCGTGGATTGAAACGCCTGGCGTTATTGATATAACAGGCACAACTATCGTCGCCCCTCACGCAGGGGCGTGGATTGAAACTGTCAGATGATAGAATAACTGCCGTTTCCTCTTTGTCGCCCCTCACGCAGGGGCGTGGATTGAAACCGACTATTAAAAATATCCGCATTATGGCAAGGGGGGTTATACCATCAAGTACCCATCGAATCAGCTCAGCCTCATTTGCAGGAAAATCCTTCAAATACAGGATAAAATTCCACATATTTCATTCAAATAATTTAACATAAATTATCATATTAAAATTTAACATAAAATACCATTCAAATATGATATATTTTACCATGTTAAATATTTCCATTACCGTTAGCCGTTAGAAATGAAAACGTTTGAGATATGTCCCGGCTTATTACTTTCTTTAACGATTCTGCTTCTACATAACCGAATAACCGATGGTGTGGATGGCTTCTAAATTGCCATTCTAAGCGGTTGTTTCGGTATGGTTAGTATATTACCATTAGCCGATATGAAAGTAAACCTTAAGTTGTGATTAGGTAACCGGCAATCAGATATCCGATATTGAGGATGCTGGCAATCTGGCATTCGATGAAGGCTGAAGCAAGACCGGATGAGATATACTGATTTATCACTGCTAACCGATAAGACCAAGACCGATTGAGATATGTTCTGGTTTATTACTGTTAACGATTCTACTTTTATACATCCGATGATATGGTTGGCTTCCAAATTGCCATTCTAAGCGGTTGTTTTAAGTGGTTAATGGGACAATTATCGGATGATATGATACTGTAAGGCAGGACGGCAATAATGCAAGCTAGAGGATGTTAGAAGGAGATATAGCGGTTATATACTAATGTTTCAAATAAAGATATACGAATACTTTTGTCGCTTCTGTTTAACAGTATCGGCTTTAGGCTTCCAAATTGCCATTCTAGGCGGTTGTAATGTAACGGTTAATACATTACCATTAGCCGATGAAGGGTTGAAGGGGGGATGCAATTATTTAGTGCTACGGTTTTGATGTAAAGTTGGATATGTTCGGATAGTAAAAGTACATCGGGATGACATGGGTTTGCCACATTGGGGGTACTTTACTTTCCAGTCAGTTTTTTGAATGATATTTCAAAAAGTGGTATGAAGTCTTCTGTTTTAGTTTTGTCTGGTTCGATGTAATAAACTGCTTCTTTCCATTGTTGGTCATACCTTGTCATCGGTAGGGGAACGGATTCTGCTTGGTTCTTTGCTATTTTAAAGAAAAAGCCAAATGTTTTTGCTCCGAACCATTTGATACCAAATGCATTAAAAAAACCAATTTTAAACCCACAGTAATGCTTATTGTATTTGGTTTCTAATGGCCAACCTTTTTCTTTGATAATTACATTAACTTCTTGGATAATTCTCAGAAATTCTTTTGCAGCATTCTTGTTGTATTCCTTCATATAGTAATCTTCATCATATTGTTCAATCCCGGTCACTGGTGTAACCATTCTGCCTTTTTTCTCTTGTTCCAACTTATTTACCAAAAGAAACTGGTTACCGCCTTCAACCCATCGCTTTATCTCAATCAAATCTACCGGATAATCAATTTTGTTGACTATGTCAAGCGTAGAACGCAATATGGTCGGGGCAATTACAACGATACGAACCTGGAAGCTGTCCCAACTTGTTGGTAAATCATCAGGTTTGTTTTCACACTCTAACCACAATGCCTTTATTGAATCAGGATTCGTTTCAGCCCAAAAGGCGTACTGTAAGACTTGTGGGATAATTGAAGCGTCTACAGTAACGTTTTTCATTTCAACAATACAAATATTACCATCATTATCCAATCCAACAATGTCAGGGATTCCAGGTTTATTACCACCTTTAATTTGTCTCTTAATCAGAAATATATCCTCAAGAATTTCCTGTGTATCAAATACCATTTTCTCAAAGTCTTCTTCGGTTTTAAATGGTGTCGGCAATAAACCTTTTGTTCCAAGGTTTGACTTCCATAATAAATTAACCACAGAACCAACCCCTTTCCAGATATCCATACGTTCTGTCATGTTTATTTTGTGTATTTTTCCTTCCAATACTCTCGACACTCTCCGCAATACGTTAATTTTTCCTTATACGTCCCCGCCGCCGCTTCCGGCATGTACTTCCCGCATTGTGGACAAAGTCCGGCATCTTTTCTCTTTTGTCTTAAACTACGCTTCCGGTAAGTGTCCTTATGCCTTTCACAGCAGAATTTTTGGTTTGATTTTTTAGATGTAAAAATAACTCCACATTCCAAGCACGCTTTATCTTTTATCGGAATTGGTTTAACAGTTTCTTTAATCGGTAATAATTCCGTAAAAGTTATTTGTAACGGTTTGGTTTGTTTTGTCTTTAAGTTTTTAACATTCTCTATTTCCTCAAAAGCTTTGGGTTTCTGGTTTATCGCTTTATTTTTGAAATATGAAGCAAAATTCTTAACCACTAAAGAAACATCCGTTTGCAATCCTTTCACTAAAGGAATAATCTGTTTTGTTAATTCTACTCCAACCTTACAAATTCCTTCTCTAGTTTCAAAAAAATCTTTAGGGTTAAATTTGGTTGATTGATACCAATTAAACAAGATTTTATCGACCCTGGGTCTTAAAGATTCCATCAAATCAAACACTAAAGAAGCTCTGTTTGAATGGTCTGCATGGATTATTCCAAAATCGGGGTCAATCCCTGTCAATAAACAGTTTTGTTTAACCATGGTTTCAAGTACAGCATAACAATAATTTAATCCGGCATTAAAGGGATCTACGGCTTTGCGTGGACTTCCACTTTTCGGGGATGTCCTATTCCCTAAAGTTAACCAATTTTGAGGGATTCTAACCGCTTGTTTCCATAATAACGGTATACCTTCAAAGCAATTCCAATAAGCCGCCGCCGCTTGAGCTTCCAGTATCATTTGGCTGTCGATATTAATTTTTGATAACATCCGTTCCCGTTCTGTACTAATCGATATAGCTTGTTCAATTCTGTATTTTCTTTCAGGATGTAACCAATATGCTTGTTGGTATGCAGTTTGGATATAAGACAACACTTTTCTTTGTTCCTGTAACTTTTCAGATAGAATCTGTGTAGATATTGTTTTATTCAATTCATTGCTTGCTGTCGCTTGCCTACGCTTAACGATCGGGGAAATGTGGCTTTCCGGCATGAAAGAAGTTAATATATTGCCGTATTCATCAAGTAATGTAACCGCTATATTTTGATTCATAAGCCAATTTATAACATCAATAGATAAATATCCGCATTGGGATAGAATGACAATATGCTCGATATTGTTTGTACCCCGTTCGACAACGCTTTCTTTCACATCATTAAAAGCTGGGAAGCCGTATTTGATTTTAAGCTTCCCGCTGTCAATTCGGAATCCGATATTGTATCCATATATAGTTAGGATTTCTGTATTTGTCATTCTTATCACCCTCTTTTACATAGAATATCGATATTAACCCAATATATCATATATTCGTTATTGCTTTTCAAAATCCTTTTTTTTGAAGAAAAACTTTTGGTTATATCGGAAACAATAAATATGTTTTGTTATGTATAAAAACCTGTGATATAATGACAACAAGGAGGGTTAATAATAATGGATGAGATATTTTTTACTCCTAATGAAGTAGCTAAAAAATTCAAAGTAACAAGGCAAGCAGTAAACAAATGGGTAAGAGAGGGGAAATTAAAAGCGGTTAAGTTGTCCTCTCTTTGGCGGATTCCTGAATCCTCGTTGCAGGAGTTTATCAAATCTAACCAAGGACATAAGAAAGAACAAGAATAAAAAATAAAACCCAAAGATATTGGTTTTTTTCCTTAGGCTTAAGTTATTGGTATCAAATTAATAACCTTTATTTTTCTAAAACTTTCTTTTTTAACGTTTTTTAGTCGCCTTTTCCTCCTAGCATTATCAATTCCCGTTAATAGCAGCCTTAATAGCAGATTCGAGTTCGCCTTTATGCCTAATTGATTCATTTTCTAAAATTATTAATTCTTCTATTTTATGATGTAGCATGGAAATTTCGTCATGCATTTCATTTATTCTTGAATGAGAAGATTGGATATTTTTATTGTAACCAGCTATTTTTTCATTATTTTTTGTTAGGTCTTCATTATACCTGATTACTTCTTCATTATACATTATAACTTCCTCATTATACCTATCAACATCTTCTTGATACCATTTTAAAAGGTCTTGATACCATTCTATCAAACGTTGTTCCCATTCTATCATCAGGCTTTGATACCATTTTATCTGATCTTGATACCATTCTATCTGATTGTTTTCAAAATCTATCTCATCACTTAAGTACCAGATTCTAGATTCCTTAGTTTTAATTTCATTATCAATGTGGGCAAGCTGTTTTTTTACTGTTTCTAAATTTGCTTGGTTATTCCTCAATACTCGTGCCTGCTCAGTATCCTGTACTATGACCGTAAAAATGTATTCGTTGATACTTATCCAATTTCCTGCTTTAACAATTGGCATTAATCGGAATTGATGAGTACCCGGTTCATTGATAACTATATGTATACTTTCATCTATCATGTAATCTTTAGCTATATACAAATTATCAATATTTATACTTGGGTTAGAAAACAAACTCCCCTCATAAAAATCCTGCCATGGTTCAAGCAATATTCTGCTTATCACAGCAGCTTCTATAAGCTCGATTCTTGTAGCAACTATTGGTATTTTTGAATTATTTATTATGCTAAAATGAATTTGAAATGGCTCTAGAGCTTTAACATATTTTGGTGATTCGCTTAAAAAAGTGAATGGTTCATGTATTATAATGTTATCATTTTTAGGAGCATCATCAACATTATAACCAATCAGTCTTTCCTCTTGTCCAGTAAGCGGAATAAAAGTACCGAATAATCCCAATAATTTAATATCTTCAGTATAAGGCAAATCAATATTGTAGATACTAAACAATTTATAATCATGACGATAGGTAACTTCCATCAATGCAAACTGTGTAATCTGTCTGAAGAACCATTCCCAAAAGCCTTCCCGTTCCAATTCTGGAAGCATCTGCCGTTCAATGAAATGTTCAAAATCTCCCACAGTTGGATTAGTTATATAAGCGATAAGCAGTACTAGAACAAATAAGATTAAAAAAATTTTCTTCATTTATTCTTTATCCTCCTTATTCTTTTGATAAAACTCAAAAAGTTGTCATCTTGTTCCCAATTTAATAAAGAATATTTCGACGCAAGGAGCTACTTTTCCTCCTTCTCCGTGTCTTTATTTTTTGAATTCATATTTTTCTTGCTTTTCATCTTTTGTATTCAATCTTTTTATTTTTGCGTATCGTTTCCAGTCTTTTCCCGGTATACTGCATATTGAAAAGTGGTTTGTTAATCTATCCTTGTTATAAAAATATACCTGTTTCTTATGATGTATCAAGCGGAATATTTCCTCATAACATCCGTAACCGATGATTCCTTTATCCGATAATATAACCCCGCTATCTGCATGATGAATGTAATAATCTAAATTTTCCCGCCAATCATTATGACTTGTGAATAAATCATGAGGAAGAATAAATTCCACATCCGGAAATTGTGTTTTGAGTTTGTTTATCGGCTTCCAATACTTTTTTTCGTGTTCATATATCGTCATTGGGGATATGACATAAACTATTGTTCCAAGTTCAATCATATATTTTGTTCTCCTTTACCGTATATTTTCCATGCTGTTATTGGGTTGATAAGCGTTTTATCAGTAATTTTTTCATTTCCGATATCCTCTGTAGAAAAATTACCGCTATCAATATCGATTTGAAATTGTTCTTTGCTTATTTTGTAATGTTCTTTTAATTTCTTGACTGATATTTTAAGAGTAGTTTCATAAAAGTACCAATCCGAATAGTAATAAGTCCTTCCATTTATTTCATACTTATTTTTTTCATCTATAGGAAGGTTTTTTGCTTTAGGCAATAATTCTAACTGAAAAGCTAATTCATTATCTTTCTGATAAACATTCCATATTGTTTCTTTTATAGGATTATTTAATTTTACTTGTAAAGTTAACCTATTTCTACCTAATTGTTTTCTTGACCGGATAGCATGTATATTTTCAATATTAAAAGGATATTGTTTCCATCCGTCATTTTCCCATTTTTCACCTATAAATTTGAGATTAGCAATATCATTTTTCTTTTGTTCTGTTCTGATTTGTTCCTGCTTTATTTTCCAATCTTCGATTATCTTTTGACAATCTGAATCAGAACAATTAATATAATCGGCTTCATACAGCTTAAAAATCCAATCTTTGAATATTTCTTTTGCTTTATTTGTTGATATGTTATTTATTCCACAGAATTCTTGTAATGGATAAATATATCCTTTTGTTTCCTGTTTTATTTTCTTTGGCATGGAAAGTTTACTATTCGGTACATTGATTTTTTCAATTCCGCAAAAAGCTAAGATTTTTTCGTATAGTTTAAGAGAAGGGAATTTTTCGTATGATAATAATTCATGAAAATATCTTTCTGATATGTCCAACTCCTCATGCCACTTTTTACGGGGATAGGCTTTATCTTTTAAAATTTCTCTTAAAGCTTCCCATTGTTCAATATCAATCTCAAATTTCTTTACTCGTTTGTCTTTTTCTTCATACTCCAATAATCTTTCTTCCTCCAAGTTTTCTTCCGGTAATTTACTTAAATCTTCTTCATCTCCTATTGTGTTAGCTTCTTTACCGATATGTCTTACAGAAGTAACTATAACATAGCAAGGTTGCAATAATCCTTTTGTATATTTGTTGGAAGGATTGCCCTGTTCATCATCTAATTTAGATTCAAGATGTAAATGGTATGTCCCGATGAAATCATAATAAGTTTTAAGATAAGTAATGTTATCTTTTCTAGGGATAGGATTAGGATATATTATCCCTTTTGAACATTGTCTTTTACATTTTTCGTCTTGACAAGCTTTATTTTTATAGTCTGATTCCTTGTTACACCAATATTTAGTCGTTTGTATAGGTTCAGAATTAAAGTTTGCTTCTATAATTAACGGTTGTTTGGTAGTTTTATCAATCCAATCAAGCTTTTGCCATGAATTATTTTTTGTAAAAGGGGTTATGGCTATGATATGAGTATTAGCCAAGCAGTCC
>Ga0209105_100657_pt1 | contig 11051 bp, 11 predicted proteins | sample SedPBSmetaG_FD_184158 | JGI IMG/M metagenome (GOLD analysis project Ga0209105, IMG submission 184158) | Freshwater sediment bacterial and archeal communities from Indian Creek, Illinois, USA to study Microbial Dark Matter (Phase II) -... | ecosystem: Environmental > Aquatic > Freshwater > Creek >...
CTGCTGGATGAACACTTGGAACTGGTGGAAAAGCACTTCCCAACCGAGGAAGCGTTAGCTGAGTATCTCGGGCAAAGAGGTGTTAGGTTGGAAAAGATCAATAGTTCGGGAAAATAGAGGTTATCTTCACAAACTCCGAAAGCTTCGCACCCATACCTGAACTGCCCATATACGGCGGATTGGTGACAACCACGTCGTACTTCTGCGCGAGCAATCGGCGGAAGTTCCAAGTATTCAGCTTTGCATCATAGCTTCCGTCAAATATTGTAATCTGCTGTTCTTTCGGCTGTTCCGGCATCGGTTCGAGTTCGTCCACACGCACAAGTGAGCCGTATTCCATTCCGTCAGCATAGCCCGTCGGCTCGTATACCTGCGGGCGCACTCCAAGAGTCAGAATCCGGCGGTTGTATTGCCGCGCTTTCATCATCAGCGCGAAATAAGCAAGCTGATAGGCGCGGCGGTCTATCTCCAAGCCGTAGATGTTCTTTTCCAGTATCAGCTTCGCCGCATCGCGCTCGGAATAGCCCTCGGAGGTGTAAATCTGCATCAGCACATCAAAGGCGTAGACCAAAATATGACCGCTGCCCATGCAGGGATCGAGGATTTTAAGGTCCTCGACAGGGAGTAGGGAGTAGGGAGTAGGGAGTAGGGAATAGGGAATAGGGGGTAGGGAGTAGTTGTGCGCGGACTTCCGGGGACTGTTCTGCTTCGGGAAGGTAATACTTCCATCCCATTTCATCCGCTATTTCTTTTTCTTTCTGGACACGCTCTGCTTCGGGGATACTACTCCCTAATCCCTTACTCCCTAATCCCTTTAATAACCTACTCCCTATGAAAATTCGCCCAAGCGAATTTTCGACCATATAGCGTACAATCCAGTCCGGCGTGAAAAGCTGCGTTGCGGCTGGGATATTTTCTTTCGTAATCTTGACGTTGTTCTTCAGACCGTCAAACACCGCCTGTTTCGGTTCGGTGTTGTAATACTGATACAACCAGCCGATAATCTGCACCGCGTCGCGGAAATCTTCTTCCGGGATGTCCTTCACCAGCCGCCCGATAACGCTTTCCGGCTTCAGAATATTGTTAGGCAGGAGCATTTCGGTATAGGCCCCCATACGCTCGAACATTTCTGGCAGGAGTTCGTTCAGCGCGTTGCACTGTGTTAGCAGGAGATAGCGGTAGAGTTCTTCCGTGGCGTTGGCGTTGAGCAGTTCAGATACTTTTGACTTATCCAAGCCCGGAAGGTCGAGATGCAGTACATTTGTAAGGATTTCCGGCTTGAAGCTACCGCTTGAATCAGAAAAAACGCGGACATGGGTCGGCAAAAAGTCGTTCACTTCCATATAGCGCAAGGCCACAAAGCGGTTGAACCAAGTGTAGGCAACTTCATCCACCGCCTGTTGGTAGCCGTTCTGCTGAATCCGCGTAATAAACTCGCGTCGCTGTTTCTGTTCCTCGCCAGAAAGGACGCGCCCGGCAATGACGGTGGCGTTCGCGTCGTATTTGCCCTTTTCGCTGATGCCGTATTGGTAGGCGCGTTGCTTTACCTGCGCTATCAGTTCGTTTCGCGCCCACACCGCGTATTTTTGAATGGCGTTCTTGTTCATGGGTTCCTCCTTTGTCGGAACAGGGAGTAGGGATTAGGGAGTAGGGAGTAGTTTTTGAATCATTGAGTTGAGCATCCTGCCCACTTCACTGCACAGTCCCATTGCTGTTTGTACTTGTTCCGGAGTTATATAATTCAACCTGACGCATATCTCAAGTTGCGTCTCAACCTCGGATTTTGAGCCTCTGGCTATGGCTAAAAATCTGACATATTCGGTTGACGTATGCCTTGCGTTACCTTCCGCAATGTTTGAGGGGATTGAGACGACCGCTCGTCTGATTTGATTGGTAAGAGCATATAGTTCTTCTTTCGGCAATAGTTTAGTGAGATTGTAGACCTCTACAACCAACTCCATCGCCTTTTGCCAGACTATAAGTTCTCGATAGCTTTTCGCACTCATACTACTCCCTACTCCCTACTCCCTACTCCCTAATTTATCTGTATGCCATCGTTTGCTTCAAGCGTGTCGTACAGCTTTTTGCGGATATCATCAAGATACTGATCCACGTCTTCGCGTGAGGTCAGCCGCTTGACAGGGAATACATCATAGCGGCGTATTTGCGCGATTTTCTTCGGCTTCGGTTTTTCTCCGCCCGCTTCGAACGCCGTGGATGTTTCGTGCAGCATCGTTTCAATCCGCTTGCATACTTGGTCCTTATAGTTGAGCAGCTGCGTAATCATGGCGTCAAGCACGGTGAGGCTTGTGGCATTGGCTGCTTTCTGTTTGTATTCGACGAAGCGGTCGTCGGATTTTCTCACTTCATCGTTCACGCGGCTTCCGACTCCCGCCAGCGTGTGGACATCGCCCATACACTGCGTGATGATGCCGAGGACTTCTTCTTTTTTCGCTGCAAGGAGCTTCCCGTAAGCGGTTTTAACGTCCTGCATCAGGTCAGTGAGGTCTTTGATCCTGGCGTAGGGCTTCGCTAATGCAAGGATAGAGGAGATTTCCGTAATCTTTTCGGTGGCATCAGCATCCGTAGCAAAGTAGTCACCTTCGTTTTGCAAATCGCGCTGCAACTGTCTGGCCGCGTCAAATATAGTCCGTTGGGACTTAAAGAACGTCTCGACTTCCTCCATATTTTCGGAACTGTTACGGAGGTCGTCCTGTCTTGCAATCAAGCGTGTAAGAAGGGCTACGTTATCCCGCTTCTGCGATAGGATGTCGCCGATCAGGTCGCGGGCGGTGGTGACCACTTCTTTTTCCGGATAACGGTCGAGGTTGTATTCGTCAATGAGTTTTTCGTAGTGAGCAAGTTTCGGCTCAAGTGTATCCTTCACGAAGTTGATGAGACCGTCCTCGTCCTCGGGGATCCCCATCTGTCCGAGCCAGTCGCGCAGGAACTTAATACTCTTACGCATCAGTTCCTCACTCGGGGCAATTCTGCGGCTCACGTTTGCCTTTTCTATTTCTGACTTTTTGCGCAGATAACCAACAAGGTTTCTGTCGTCCTTGCCCACAACAGCGCCGCCATAGCGGATTTCAATCTTCTGTGAAACAATAAGTCTTGCGATAATTGCGGCTATATCCACCTCGCGCCAACCATGCGGTATTGCCTGATAACGTCGCTGCACGTCGCCCATTGAAACGGGAACGTGGCTTAGATGGCGCTCCTCCAGCCATTGGCTTATCTCATTTAAGGCAAACTCGTTATTTGCTCCATGACCTGCAAGGCCGCCTTGTTCCGGCTCGTTGTTTAGGACTTGCAGAATATCGGCATCGCTTTCCCTGAACACATTCACGAGGTTTAACTTGGAATACACACTCTCTATCAATTGCTTCAATGCTTCGTCAAGCTTGTTTCTTGCCTCGCCATATTTTATTGCAACCTTTTCGCCGCAGATAAAGAATGCGCCGTCCACGATAGCCTTTTCTATCTGCTTCTTGGCGCTTTCTTCAAGCGTCCGTGCCTGTGCCTGTCGCTTGCGGATAATATCCTGTATGCTCTCGGGCAACTGGGACACGTTCTTCTGCTTGATGTATTTGCGAATCTTCGCCGCGGTTTCGAGTTCTTCGAAGTATTGCACTGTACTTGAAAGAAGGACAATTGCTTCGTTGTTGGCCTGCGAATCCATAATCAGCTTTGCTTCAGGCGCATTGTAGTAGTCGCTGGCAACGGTAACAAAACGCAGACGAACACCACCGGTCGCCATACCGATGAGCGTTTCGTCGATATATTGGTCGTAGGCAAAGTCGTACTTATTGTGCTTATATTTTTTGGAAGGGTAAATTTCCGAAAATATCGTCTGCCCGATACTCGCAACGATCGTTGCGCTGTCAACAGTTGTATTGCGGATGTCGATGGCGATGTCCTGCTCCTCGTCCGTCATAAATGAGTAGGTGTCGCCATTGCGCGCGACGTAATTCTGCGCTACCAAACGTTCCAGCGACGTTGCTATTTCACGGCGAAGATTTATCTTGTCCGTTCGGATATCATCCACCATCAAAATAGCGATATTGTCGATGTTCGCCTTGATGTCGTCGATGTAGCGCACGAGATAGAGCAATTTTAGGACACTCACATCACGATGCTCTAATCCGTCATGTTTGTCGGCTGCGGTCTGGGAACGGTCAATTACGCGTCGGATCGGGCTTTCAAGGAAGGTATGCACCGTGTCGTAGAACTGCGAGAAAGGGACGATAGCATTCTCATCTTTGCCCTGTACCTTCTGCGCCGCCTCTTGAAACCCGGATAGCATAGAACGCTCGCCGCCGGAGAGATGTTTACCGGAGCTGCCGTGCTTGCGTATCTCGGCGAGAACCTTTTGTATAATGATGAACTGGTAAGGCACAAACGGGTATGTAGCGGAAAACTCGGCACCGTCCGCGTAACCTTTGATGTCCATTACCGCGTCATTAAACTTAAAGAGATTTTTCAGCACGGCGTGTTCTTTGTCATAAACAAGCCGAAGAAGCCTATCGGCATCTTCGGCTTTTTCGAGGATACGCTTTTTTATAACCTCATCCACAGATGCAGAGGACAGCGACAAGCGGGTGTTGAAACGCCCCTGAATCTTAGAGAAATCGTCGCCGCTTAATTTTACCACAGAGTCGATGGCTTCCTGGCTCGTGACCATTACCCACACTTTGCCTCGGCACTTGCTGCCGACTTCCTCGACAATGGATTGCATGTTTATCATCAGGTCGCCGTCGTCGCCGATGTATTGTCCAACCTCGTCCACACAGAAAAGAAGACGGAAGTCCTTACCCTTGCCATCAACGTAGGATTTTATTTCCTCAACCAACTGCTTAATGCTCATATCGGTATTTTCTTCGCTGTTGAACCAGTTGCGGGCTGCGATTTCGCTCATGCCAAGGACACTTTGCAGGACGGACACGATGTCGTCTTCAAAGAACGCATAGGACGCGCGGCTCTCCAACCACGGCGCGCCGTTGATGTCTTCAAACGCCATGCGGAATGCTTCGGTCTTTCCCTGCTTATCAACGAAGCGTTCGAGTTTCGCTATTTTCAAGTCCTCGCCGTAGAAACCAAGATGGTTGTAGAAAACCTTGGCGAAAACCCTTAGGACTGCAGTTTTGTCTTTGTTAATGGGTCCCTCGATGTCAATGTTAAAGAGGATAGACTCCGTGGGGATATTCGTGCAGCGGACGACTGTGGCGTACATCATGGGGTCGTCGAACTTGTCTTTGAAGAAATCCATAGCCATTCCGTCGCCAACTTTAGCGTTCGACAGAAGGTAGGACAGTATTTTAAGGAAATGGGATTTGCCGCATCCAAAGAAGCCCGAAATCCAGACCCCGACTTTGTCAGTGGGGTGAACTATGGCTTTGGAGTAGTTATCGAAAAAAGCGCTGAAGTGTCGGCGGAGTTCCTTGGTGATGACATACTCGCCGAGTTCCTGTACGAGACTCTGCTCATCATCCTGCGCCACTTTGATAACGCCGGTAATGTCGCGGTTAATGTCCTTCTGGAACATATTCTGAATCTTCATGTGCTTCCCTCCGGTTAAAGTAGATTGAATGCCCGGTAATAGTTCCCGTCATGGAACTTCTCGAACAGGATTAAGCTTTGCCCGTTAAACTCTCCCGGATAGAACATCACAATTGGTATATCCGAGAATGCCTGCTGCATACTGTCGAGCATCTTATGTGATCGCATAAAGGGGTACACTTTTCCAATGCCCGTCAAAAACAGCACATCACCGCGTTTGTGCGGCTCATATTTCATCTTCGCAAGGAATGCCTCCTGCGTGGCGATCTTCTGTAACTGCGCAAGGAGATAATCCTTGCCTTTTTTCTCTTCCAGTCCCGGTACGGTGCCAAGCACACGCTTCTCATGCAAAATCTCAAGCAGAATCTTGTACAAATCCTTCTCAATGATGCGAAATTCATCGGACTGAGCGTTAACAAGCCGTTCAATGTAATCCCGGACGATTAACTCATGCTGCGGTGCGTATTTGAATACGTGTATCCCGACCTCGTTCGATAACCCCTTGTTAGCGAGGAAATTCGCATCGGAGATTCGCGCTTTGATTCTATCCAATTCTTGTTTAATGTCAGCCATAGTCACACTCCTACCTGAAACAGTTAAACGCCGGGAGGGCGGTCAAGTCGTTGTTTTCACGTATGCCGCTTTCCAGTTCAGCGCTGATGAAAATGGGGTTCAGCTCGCGAGCGCGAAAGCTGTCGAGCATCTCTGTTTCAATCAGGCATTTGGTCAGCACCTGTTTTAGTTTCGTTATCGTTTGCTCATTCCAAGCGGCGATATCATCGTTCTGTTCTCGCAGCCTTGAGAAGAAGATGTTGATGTCTTTCTTGGTGTAAGAGAAATCATGCTGGCGGTACTTCTCGCCGATGAGGTCGATCATAAACTCACGGACAAGGCGGTTGTATCGCATCATCGCATAGAGATTTATTTGCTTTGCCACTTCGACGGGTGCGTTCGCCAATTCGCAGACCAGTTTCTCGTTGCCAAGGGCGACAATTCTCTTATGACAGGCTCGTGATAGTTCTGATATCTTCCGTTCGGTTGGGTACTGGAACAGGTTATCGCGCCGTATATATTCAATTATTTCGTCAATCGACTTTCCTTCTAGGTATTGTTTGGAAACAATCCTTATCTCGTGGAATAGGAACTGCTCGGCCGTCAGACCGCCGTTGTACTGCATATTAATAACCATAATGTTTAATCACCCACTTACACGCCCTTTTGACCCGTTGTCATAGGCAGCCCATTCAATCTCAGCGCTCTTGCCGCTGTCTACCCAAGCGTCCACTTCTGAAATCTTGAACTTGAACTGCTTGCCTATCCGGCGGTGTGGAATGACGTCTTTCTTTATCCAATTGCGGATGGTGTCCTTGCTAACGCCGAGATGCTCGGCAATTTCTTCAAGGCTTGACCACTTTTCAGGTTCGTTAGCCATATGGTTTTCCTCCTAATGGTGCCCTACGAATAAGCCATAATCATTATAACATACTCGGACATTGAATTGAAAGGAATTTTTTATATTTAATATGAATTAGCATGATTTAGTATTAATCATCTTGTTAATGGATTATAGCAAGTCAAATAGGCTGTCATCCCCGGTCTTTTGCTTCGCCGCAAGTTCCTTCATATACTGATATGCGGCATGATGAAACGTGGCTTATGCCGCTTGGGCTAATGATTGACTTGCAGGAGCGCCACAAGCAGTTTCTCGGCATGGCAAAGCCCCTGCGGGAGGCGCATATTGATGAAGTTATTCCTGGGGGAGTATAAATCTTTAAACAAATATATGAAATATATTATTTTTGTACATATATTTGTTAATTTTTATTTTTCCGAGTGATATTCTGTTTTTGGGTGATTGCATATGGAGTTAATATTCGAAACATTGGTTCCTTTTGAGAAGCTGCAGGAAGCGCCGGAAGAAGTATTCAGGATTGTTGAAAAATACGGCAGGGCTGTTTTGCTCAAGAATAACGCTCCAGCCTATATTATCATGAAGCCGGAAGCGTTAACGGAAACGCCGTTCGGGAAAGAGCGGAAACCGTGTTCGATTCCAGCGGAATATGCACTTTCAAGTTTTGTTTGTACAAAATCCCATTCTACTCCTATATGACGATGCATATTTTTCTCAAAGCGCGCTTTCAATGTTAATAGTAGTTGAGAAGTTTGCTGCGGTGTTAACTTACTATTTTCATTTTCCATGTGAGACCTCCTGACGCTTTCGAAGCTTTATACATAAATCACCACAAGACTGCTGGAAAGCAACGAGACTTTTGACGTGACCCCGTATCTCACGAAGGGCATCAAAGCTTCTGTTGAGGATATCCAAAATGCTGTGGATGGAGAGATGTGTGCTGAACAGGCTGAAAAGCTCCGCATCATCCGCTCCTGCATGGATAACCTCGAACTCTGCAAAATGAATCTTGAATCGCTGATCCTCACTGTTGTTGAGAAATACCTGCCACAGCTCAATCTTGTTTTGACAGTTCCGGGTATCCGAGCCTTTTCTGCGATTGCTGTTATCAGCGAAATCGGCGTGGATATGTCCGTGTTTCCAACCTCAAAACACCTTTGCTCCTGGGCTGGTCTTAACTCCGCAGAACAATGAGAGCGCCGGCAAGAAAAAGACCACGCGCGTCAGCCGTGCTGGCGCTTACATTAAACCGCTTCTTGTTCAGTGTGCTAATGCCGCTATCAAGAGTAACAAGAATCCAGAAATCAAAAACAGGTATCTTTCCTTAAAGAAGCGCCGGGGACATAAGAAAGCCATTCTTGCGATTGCCAGAATGCTGCTGACTGCCATCTACAACATTCTTAAGAAAAGTGAGCCTTACAATCCCGATCTTTACCGAAAGGCCGATCTGCCCCCAGCGCACCGCGAAGTCCCTGTTGACCAAGCCATCTTCATCCTACAGCGTCAAGGTTATCTGATTACTGCTCCTGCCCTCTCCGCTTAACGTATTACCGGACTGCCAAACGGGGCCACTTCCAGGGGGTCTGCTTCCTCGCGTTCTTTTTGGGAATGCCGTGTAAATCAAATTGTTTCAAAATTCACATCCAACTCATATATGAATGACCTTTGGCTTCCTTTCCCATTCCCTTAGCTCCGGTGTCCAGTACCTCGACCATTCTTTCATTTCTGCGTATTCAGGATGTTCAGGATTTAGCATGACCTCTCTGAAGCTTATAAAACCACCCACACCGCCAACATCTTCCGGCGGTGTTTGTCCACTTGCTTCCAGTAGACACGGCAGCTCACCGTCATATTCTTCAATCACTCGAACCAGCTGAATGATATGTTCCCAGCTATCCCCCATGTCATAGGTATAAAACATATGCTTATGCTCTGGAAAAAATTCTGCCAGAGTATGTTCGTCCATCAATACGGCGCTTTCATCGTACTCCAAATCTTCCTCATTCGGAACCATTCTAACTACCGCTTTTTTAGTCTTTTCATCAATAATAGTGAAATCATAAAGGTGGTAGTTCTTCCAATTGAAAACATACTGTAACACCCTGTGAAATTGAGCAAATTCCATATTCGCAGGAACGATAATCCTCCGCTCTGCCTTATATACTTCCAGATCAAGGCTTACCATCAGTTCAAATGCGCGACATTTGTATGCCTGCATACCCGTTAGTTCTGTCAATGCATCGACCATCGCTTCATATGGAAAGAAACCGTCATTTGTGTTTCCAGAGTAGCCGACGATTCTATAATTTGATGAAGCTCCCAATGTATCACAGTATATTTTTGCAATGCCATTATATTCTCGTCCAACATGAAAGGCGCATTCCAGTCCTGCCTTTGTCACCCAGGCCGCTTTTTGTCTGCTGTTGTTTCGCACAAACTCCAATTCGCCCGCCAATCGCATATATTCATTTACAAGCTCTGGATTCAGATTCATTGAAAGAAACGTGTTTACAATAGCAACCCTCATCATTTTCTCAACATTTTTCAGATCCTTCCGTTTGACCTGATAAATCGCCACCGTAAAGCGTGTAGCGTTATTTACTAGGACTAGCATATCCTCTGCTCTACGATTATCCCATACCGTGGTCCAATTTGCTGTCCATGTAAACAGAGGATTGATGGTTTCGTCGGTAGCCGGAAGCTTTACTCCGAGGGCATCCGCTAGTTTTTTAGTCAATGCAATTTGCAATATTCACACCTCCATCGATAAGAAATCGAGCTTCTCAATTTGCTGGCTTAAATAAATAATACGCTATTCATGCTTTTCATTCTTTAAACGCTTTGTACTGTAATGCTTCCTCTTCCTTCTAGCGTGAGTTTACTACGCCTATCATATAATATGGTCTTTCAGGCTACTTAAACTGTGCATTTACAGGATGCTCGTTTTGTATATACTAAAACACTGCACTTGCCATGTCTGTATACATTTTTTCAAGCTCCGGCTCCATCTCTTCAAGTTGAACCGATGAAAAGCTGCTTATCCGTTTTGTTACCCGCATAAACGGAGGAGAATACAGGGAGCAGAAAATCCCTGGTGACCACCTGGATAAGGCCGAACTGTTTTAGATCATTGCGCTTTTGCTTATTATGGCCCCGTTTTACCGGTTCCGCCTTTTCGTTTGCTGAATCGATGTAGGTGAAGAGGTTGGTCAGATCGTAGAACAAAAGCATGGGGGAAAGAAGACCTTTAAGCTTTAAGGTGATATCCCCTTCCACCTTATCAATAACTTCTTCACTTACCGTATCCATCTGGTCCCAAAAATGCTGGCTGTCGAGCTTTTTCGGATCAAATTTTACCGGTTCCGGTAATGTGGTTTGCTTTGCCCGGCCGGCGAAGGCTCTTTTGCTGCCCGGGCAGATGGCCCGGTGCAGGGCCGCAAGCAACAGGGATTGGCCTGTTTTCAAGCCGTCCCGCTTTTGCTGAGAAAAATTCTTGATAAAGACATTAACCAGATCCAGTTCCTCAGCAGTCTTGTAAAAAAGGTGGACTGCTCCGTGGGAGGCTGAACGAACTTTCTTTTTTAATGGTCCCTCCTTTAGTTTATACAATAGCTGTTCAGCAGTTCCCAAATGGGCCAGCACAAAGGGTCTTGGCTTGCCGTTAACCCTGCGGGACTCTACAATCTGCCAGTAAGTGTATTTACCGACTTTGGTTTTGCGAATAGTTGCCATATTTAGTTTAAAGACTATCCGTAAACGCTTGTCAATAGGCACTTTAAAGCATATTATTTTGGTTTATACGTATTGATGGTGCTGGAAATATAGTTTGAGATTGAGTTTGTTGGGTATTTTTACAGTTGGCGCAGTAAACTCACGCTAGTGTTTTGTCTTTGCCATCTACCGCTTTCATATAAATTTCGCCTCCGTCTAATATTACGTAACATGTTGTTGCTACTTTTATATTTATTAAAGGCGACTACCGTCTTTCTGTTCCTTATTCTCTCACCTTCTCCTTGCGGTTGTGGTTTTCAAGTTTACGGAGTATGTACTTCCTGATACGTAAATTGTATATGTCTTTGAT
>Ga0209105_100659_pt1 | contig 11012 bp, 10 predicted proteins | sample SedPBSmetaG_FD_184158 | JGI IMG/M metagenome (GOLD analysis project Ga0209105, IMG submission 184158) | Freshwater sediment bacterial and archeal communities from Indian Creek, Illinois, USA to study Microbial Dark Matter (Phase II) -... | ecosystem: Environmental > Aquatic > Freshwater > Creek >...
TGAACGAAATATTCTTTAAGGATTTTAATCTGCGCCGTCCTGACTACATGCTTAACGCTGCTACTGGCACAGCCATAGAGACTATCGGCAATATGTTAATCAAGATTGACCCGGTGCTCGACGAAGTGCGCCCCGACGCCTTTCTCGTGCTAGGTGACACCAACAGCTGCCTATGTGCCATTGCCGCCAAGCGTAAGCGCATACCTATCTTTCACATGGAGGCGGGCAACAGGTGTTTTGACCAGCGCGTGCCAGAAGAAACCAATCGCAAAATTGTCGATCACATAGCCGACATCAACATGCCCTACAGCGACATAGCGCGCGAATATCTCCTGCGCGAGGGCCTGCCGCCGGACCGCATTATTAAAACCGGTAGCCCCATGCTAGAGGTGCTAAATTCGCGGCGCGAAGATATTGAAAAATCAGATATATTGGCTAAGCTTGGCCTCGCCCCCGAACAGTACTTTGTGGTTTCGGCCCATCGCGAAGAAAACATCGACTGCGACGTAAATTTCACCAACCTAGTCGACAGTCTAAACACGGTGGCAGAACACTACGGCCTGCCAATTATTCTTAGCACCCATCCCCGCACCAGAAAACGCCTTATTGCCAAAGGCCTCGAGCTACACCCCCTCATTAACACCCACAAGCCCTTAGGCTACAACGATTACATCAAGCTACAAATGCACGCCAAAGCAGTGCTCAGCGACAGCGGCTCCATTAGCGAAGAGGCCTCTATACTAGGTTTAAGAGCCCTAAATATTCGACAGGCCCACGAGAGGCCTGAGGCCATGGAAGAGGGGGTGGTGATGATGGTGGGGTTGAAAAAAGAGAGAATGCTACAAGGGATCGCTGTGTTGTGGGCGCAACATCAGTGTTTAGTGCAATTGGTCAACGACTACAAGGGACTCTGTGTGTCGGATAAGGTACTTAAAATTTTACTGTCATACACCGATTACGTGGGAAGGATGTCGATTGGGCAATAGCGAGCTGCCATGGCTATTGAGAAGGCTGGAGAGATGGCAGACAAGGTGCCCTTGTGGGGCAGATGCATTGTGTTGCTTAAGCCGAGATCGTGCGTTTGTCATTTTAGATGACAATGCCTTGGGGCGATTGAGATTTTGCTGGGTGAGCAGAGCCAAGCTCCACCCACGGTACCTGCCCGCAGTCGCTGCCGCTCCACTGACAAGGTTCTTCTTAGTTTTATCGCCTTTCTGTGCAAACGCGCAGGCACTACACGCTTTGATTCATATCAGATGAGATGAGAAAGTGGATGGCCTTTTGTGTTCCGCAGGGCCAAGGAGATTATGGCTGTATCTATTGGTAGCTCCAAGTTGTGTATTAAAATCTTGGGTAGTTAATATGCAGCAGAGTGCGATTTGTTGTCGGTTTGCCAGATGGAAAACTAGGCGGAATCCTGAAGGCTACGTAAAGCGGCGAGAAGCGATTCGGCATAATCGAAAGCGAGCCGTAGGCATTCAGGAATAGTGATGAAATGAGGTCGACGCAAGCTCTCTTGTGGAATGAAATTTTGCGGCCACACATGTTGCCTGTCCGGCGGGGTCATGGGCATCCCGAACTTTCGCGACGATTTAGATCATGGCTTCTCAATGGCGGTGCGATCATTGACGGCGCAGTTGGCAGTTTGCGTGACGATTATTTTGTCCTCTTGGTCGATAGGGTCTACGTCCTGCCAACGCCTGTTGTGATTCAATTCTTTGCGGTTAGCCTACATTCAAAAGTAGCGCAACTTAAAGGGTAACGACCGTAGCGCAAATCGAGCCGCAAGGCTGTTTCATGTCTAAAGCCAGAGTACTCACGAACTTGCTCTACTTGATCATAGTAGATCCGTGGTCGAAGTGGCTCACTTTGCATGTGGGCAAATGGGATGTTTTGGTTCGCCCCTGGAGTAATAAGTGCAATTGGCGATTAAGCTGTTGCGGTGAATGGAGTTGTTAAAATGTCTGACAAACGACATGTAGGCGTACTGCGGGTTGTAAGCATCGTTGTTCTTTTTAATAACGAACACGAGGTGCTTGATTTTGCCGAAAGACTCAATAGGCAGAGTATCTCCAAGAACATTATTCTAGTGATTGTTGTCAACAGTCGGGGTGCCATGACGGAGGCGCAATTTCAGCGTGGGCTCATGAATCTAGAAATTGAATCTCAAATCTATCGGCCAACCGAAAATCTTGGATACCTGAATGGGCTAATTTATGGCTACGAGGAGTTTTCGAAGACTAGTGCCAGCCCGCTTTGGATAGCAATGAGTAATAGTGACATAGACTTTGATGATGATAGATTTTTTGAGCGATTCTTAGAACACGAATATGACGAACAAACCTGGATGGTAGGTCCCTCTGTCTTTTCGCCACAAACAGGGTCTTATGCCAACCCTCATGCGCTCAAACGAAGGACTATACATGATATCAACAGGTGGTTATGCGTTTTCAGATGGCCAATATTAGCCTACTATTATTGGAAATTAGCTAATACTAAAGACCGTTTTTTGAAGCGCAGCAAGCAGGCTAGTAGGCCACTGTATTCGGTGCACGGGTGTTTCTTTTTTGTACGAAGGGATTTCGCGGAGCTGCTTAGCCGTAAGAAATATGGTGCGCTGATGTACAGTGAAGAAGGTTATCTCGGTGAGATAACGCGATTGAACAATATGACATGTTATTATAACAGTGATGTAGAAGTAATTCATTTTGCCAATACAGTAACTAGTAAACTCGGGATTGCTAAAACATCGAAGTACGTTGTTGATTCTTTGGAGTTTTTGAAGCGAGAATTTTACTCAAGTTGAATCGGAGGCAGGTATGTTAAGCAAAAATGATGTTTATGGCGTTGTGGTCACATATCATCCAAACGAGAGTTTGCGGCGGAATGTCCTAGTTTTGTTGTCACAAGTTGCAGGCGTCGTGATTGTAGACAATGGGTCACATCGGGATGCTAAGGTATATGTCGCAGAAATGGGCAACGTTGATGGAGTCGAAATTGTGGAGAATAGCGTTAATATGGGAATTGCATATGCTCTAAATCAGGGATTAGCAAGAGCATCTGCAAGCGGGTACAAGCTGTGCCTAACGATGGACCAGGATTCTACTTTGAATGGTGATTGTGTCAGTAAAATGATCGATGCCCTAAATAACAATGCAAAACTAGTATCGGTTGGACCAACGTATAATGGGGGAAATATGCGTGACGTGCAGCCCTACACGGAGAAATCTTATCTCATTACTTCTGGGAACTTGACATACACAGACATTGCTATTTCAGTGGGGGGGTATAACAATGCCTTATTCATAGATGCTGTTGATTTTGATTTTGCTTTGTCACTGCGTAGCCAAGGGCACAAATTAGCTATGGTAAATGGTGCTAAAATGGAGCATCGATTAGGTAGTCTAGCTGAGGCCAGCATTCTTACGTTGCCAATCAGAATCCGCACGCATGTACCAGTGAGACACTACTATATGTTTAGAAACCACTGTTACCTCACGAGAAAATATATCTGGAGATTCCCCGGTTTCCTCGCAAAAAAACAAGTGGCTCTTTGTAAGCATCTTTTTGAATGTTTGCTCCTGCACCCAAACAAACTAGAGAATTTCGCACTGATCATAAAGGGGATAAGGCATGGATTTCAATCGAAGTATGGTAAATATGCTGAATAGAAAGGGGGCGCTCGATATTCAGGCGGCTATGACGGTGGCATGGAGAATATTAGTATTTCTCATGATATTTGTTCCGCGGACCGCTGAAGTCATCAAAATTATAGTTCTTGGCACTTTAATTCTCCTAAGCGTTGCGTATCTATTCTGCAAGGGTTCTATTAGAATAAACCATGAGGTCTCGGTGTTCTTTGTCTTGCATAGCTTGTATGCGATTCCTACTGGGCTCATTGGTCTTCTTCGGGGAAATCCTGGAGCCCAAGGATTCTTGCAGGTGAATGTTCTGTACTATTTGGCATTCTTCTTAACCTTCCTGAGTTTTTCAAAAATAGATTCTTACAAAAACATCATTGGTTCAATGGTCATAGGCGCAGGGGCAGTCTCAATATACTCCATCCTGCTGTTTGGAGTAGAAATTGGCGCATGGCCGGAACGCCTCTTTTTGTATTTTGATACTACATCAAATGTTGGGATACATGAGGGCTTTACGCACCTTGTCAATACAAACCTCTCAATGCAAATATTCCTCTGGCCATTTCTTACCACCCTGTATTCTCAAGGGTATGTTTTCAGTAAAACAAAAGGCCGACTGCTGCTTGCGGTGTTGGTTTTAGGAGCATTTGCCATGCTAGTTTCAGGGAGAAGGATTCTTTGGATAGGCATGGCGATTGGGTTGATTTATAATTTAGTCGTGGGGCGATACGCGAAGGCGTCCCATCGATGGTACAAACTGCTTTACGCAGCGATTATTGTAGGACTGCTGTTGTTGAGCGTGTCCGTCGTGCCTCATTTGTCGCCATCTGGCCTCATCAACCGCGCACAGTCAGTCATTGAAGGTGGTATGCAAGACGTTCGAGTGGTCCAGGTCCTCGCGCTATGGAGAGGTTTTCTTTATAGTCCATTGATTGGCAGTGGTGCAGGTGCTGGTGTAGATGATGTCATTCGAAATCCTTACATGCCTTGGACATATGAAATGACATACTCCCTCGTTCTGTTTAATAGCGGACTATTGGGCTTTCTTTTCTTTGCTGCTAGTCATATATGGCTCCTCTTTTGTTTGTCGAAGGAGAGGAGGAAGAGTGTTATCGCAGAAGCATTGTTTCTTGCGTATTTGGTAGTTTTGTTTGCTAGCGGAACAAATCCATACTTTACATCATCATTTGACTTCTTGTGGTTTAGTTTGCTACCTGTGCTCTATTTTCAGGTGCGGAAGCGAGAGCGACATGAATTGCTCTAACCCGTCCGTCCTCTTGAGCCGCCTTCGTCAAAACGCGATTTATCGAAAAAATGCAAATATGTGGATGCCGTTTGTGGATGGGGTGTAAACGATAATCTGAGACGAGCCAAAACAGCCGCTTTCGCTGATTGAAGGGTGAACCACTCCGGTCAAGAACCCTGTATGCTTGAGTTGCGAAACCGAGCAACAGTAAGCGTCAAGCCTTGCACGCGACCATCGCCACTTGCGCCACTTCTCAGCTAACTGCCGTTGACACTTCGAGGCCAGATAACTCTGCCACGGCTATACTTGCAGGAGGCGAAAGCGCAATTTTTGCCCGCCTATAAAAATACCCTGCGCAGGGAGGGGGCGAAGATTTGTATTTGTTGTTTGCTTCTGCACCTTGCTGGCAACGCTTTGGACCAAGGGAACAGTCGCTCGAGTTGTTGTGAGTCTGCGATGTCCATGTTCTGCATCTCCTCGAAGAGGTACTCAAGACATGTATATGGGTTCAGGCCGTTCTCCTTTGCAGTCTCCACAATGCTGAAGATGGTGGCACTAGCTTTCGCATCGCGCGGGGCATTGCAAAGCAAGAAGCCCTTCCGGTCATAACAAAAGGCCTGATTATACGCTCTGCGCAATTGTGGCTAAGCTCCCTACGACTGGCCTGTGTTTGGCCGCTGTCTGGCTCCATCTCACTCAGCGACCTTTCGATCTTGAGAGCTCATCGCAGAAAACGATGGTCTCGTAAGTCAGCAGCTTGCCCTCTCACTTGTTTGGTGGCAAGGCCTTTAGTCCGTAAGTGGACCCTAGCCGCACATGACTCTCACAACATAGAGAGAAGCCCGGGAGGGTTGGCACTCAGCGGAGCTAATGCCTTTATTGCGGCTTGTAATAGGTCAGGGTCTAAATCAAGCTGCATTTAGAAGTTAAAGTGAGTTACCTCGCTAAATATTCCTGTTAGAGTGGCGTCTCGGAGCGCCACCTCTTCCCATTAAGCTGTAAATACCTCTGATTCACTCTGTTTCCTGACCCAATACCACAGCTGATTTTTCTTAAGCCCCGCGACTTACACCATGCCTTGTTACCCATAGCGCCAGCATTATATTCAGCCCCGCGCGCGCGGACCATGCGCCCTTCAGTTTTACTTTGTTAACAAAATCCCTCCCTCGAAATCTCGCAGCGAGATTGTCGCATGTGGGAGGAGCAGCGTGAATGTCTGTGGGATTTGACGCCTATAAAAATTGGAGGGGGATTTTCAAAAATGAAAGGGATCATTCTTGCAGGTGGAGCAGGAACCAGACTCTACCCTTTGACTATGGTAACAAGCAAGCAGCTTCTCCCCGTGTATGATAAGCCGATGATTTATTATCCATTGTCTACACTAATGCTGGCCGGGATTCGCGACATTTTAGTCATTTCTACGCCAACTGATACACCTAGGTTTAAGGATTTATTGGGCGATGGCTCGCAATTTGGCATTAGCTTGAGCTACAAGGTGCAACCTTCGCCTGATGGCCTAGCGCAGGCGTTCATTATTGGGGAGGACTTCATCAAGGGGGACGTTTGCGCCATGGTGCTCGGGGACAATATTTTCTATGGCAATGGTTTGTCAAGCCTACTCCAGTCAGCAGCGGGGAACCAAGGGCGAGCTACAGTCTTTGGCTACTATGTGCCGGACCCCGAGCGTTTTGGGGTGGTAGAATTTGATGAGCATGGGTGCGCCTTAACTATCGAGGAGAAACCACAAAAACCAAAGTCCAACTATGCGGTCACGGGGCTTTACTTTTATGACGAGCGAGTCGTAGATTTCGCCAAGAGCTTAAAGCCCGGTGCGCGGGGGGAGCTTGAGATTACCGACCTCAATCGCTTGTACCTAGAGCGCGGTGACTTGGATGTTAAGCTGTTGGGTCGGGGTTTCGCCTGGCTAGATACGGGGACAGTGGACAGCCTCAGCGAGGCAGCAGAATTTATTAGGGTGCTAGAGAAGCGTCAAGGCATTGTCGTCTCTGCCCCAGAAGAGATAGGATTTAAGATGGGTTGGCTCAGCATGGATGCTTTGCTCGCTTCGGCTAAGCTTTATGGTAAATCACTCTATGGCACACACCTCAAAAATGTTGCCGAAGGGCGCGTGCATTACTAGGAGGTGAGCGGAATGAATATAACACACACTAAACTGCAGGGCTTGTCTATACTGGAGCCGCGTGTTTTTGCGGATGCTCGCGGTTGGTTTTATGAGTCGTGGTCGGCCTGTAAGCTACGACAGGCTGGGTTCGAGTATGAATTTGTCCAAGATAACCACTCTTACTCTCAGTCTAAGGGAACACTGCGCGGATTGCATTTTCAGAACAACCCAAGCGCACAAGGCAAGCTTGTGCGTTGCACTAGGGGGGCCATTCTTGATGTGGCAGTTGACCTACGCCGGGGGTCGCCCACATGGCGGCAATGGGTTGCAGTGGAGCTAAATGCAAGCAATTACCGCCAGTTGCTCGTACCTAAAGGCTTTGCCCATGGTTTTTTGACCCTAACCGATGACGCCGAAGTGCAATACAAAGCCGATGCGCATTACTCGCCAGAACATGACCGCAGTATTCGTTGGAATGACCCTGAAATAGGTGTGGCATGGGGAATTAGCAACCCTATTCTCTCAGAGAAAGACGCCAAGGCGCCCTTCTTGAGCGAAAGCGATGTGAATTTCGAATTTTTGGGGGGACAATAAATGAGAATCTTAGTGACCGGTGGCGCTGGTTTTATCGGTAGCAACTTTATCTACTATATATTGGAGACCTACCCTAGCTACGAAGTGACTTGCTTAGACGCCCTGACTTATGCGGGAAATTTAGAAACCCTCGAGAGTGCGCTTACCAACCCGCGGTTTAAATTTGTTCATGGCGATATTACAGATCGACGGGCCGTTTTCGCGTTGTTTGAGGGAACGCCATGGGATGTCGTGGTTAACTTCGCTGCTGAGTCGCACGTGGACCGCTCCATTGAGAATCCGAGCGTGTTCTTGCAGACTAATGTTGTGGGCACGCAGGTGCTCCTGGATGCTTGCCGTGCTTACAAAGTGGGGAGATTTCATCAGGTGTCAACGGATGAGGTCTACGGCGACCTGCCGCTAGATCGTCCTGACCTGTTATTTACAGAGGACACGCCTATTCATACGTCATCACCCTATTCTGCTTCCAAAGCAGCTGCGGACTTGTTGGTGCAAGCTTATCACCGCACATACAAATTACCGGTCACCATTTCGCGTTGTTCTAACAACTACGGTCCCTATCATTTTCCAGAAAAGCTCATCCCGTTAATGATTACGCGCGCTATCAATGATGGTTCTTTGCCAGTGTATGGCAAGGGCGAGAACGTGCGCGATTGGCTATATGTGCGCGATCACTGCGTGGCCATTGACAGAATAATTCATGATGGCAGGATTGGCGAGGTTTACAATGTTGGTGGACATAATGAGCGCACAAACATTGAGGTGGTGCGTGCTATTCTTCGCGTATTGGACAAACCCGAAAGCTTAATTAATTACGTCACGGACCGACCCGGGCATGACCTGCGGTATGCCATCGATCCGTCAAAAATCACAAAAGAGCTTGGTTGGTCACCAACCACTAGCTTTGATAAGGGTATTAGGGAGACAACCAAGTGGTACTTAGAAAACCAGCGTTGGTGGCAGCGAGTTATGGGCGGGGAGTACAAGGAGTTCTCTAGTAGGCTGTATGGAGAACGTGGTTAACGGTATGAGGGTGCTAGTAACGGGGTTAAGGGGGCAGCTGGGGCACGACGTACGTTTGGAGTTGCTGTCTAGGGGAGCAACATGCTTAGGCATGGATAAGGACTCTTGCGATATAACAGATAAATCAGCTGTCATGGCTGCCCTTTTTGACTTGCGGCCCGATGCGGTAATCCATTGTGCTGCGTACACAGCGGTTGACCGTGCAGAAGAAGAGATAGAAATTTGCCACGCGGTGAATGTAGAGGGGACGCGCAATGTAGCCGCGGCCTGCGCTTCAATCGGGGCGAAAATACTTTATGTAAGCACTGACTACGTCTTTGACGGTAGTGGAGACAAACCTTGGGAGGTGTCTGACGAAGCCAGCCCCATCAATACATATGGGCTAAGTAAGTGGCAGGGAGAACAAGTGGTTCGTGAACATCTTGAAGAGCACTTTATAGTTCGGATCTCTTGGGTCTTTGGGGTTAACGGCACTAACTTTGTTAAAACCATGTTGCGGCTAGCTGAACGGGGTGAACTTGGGGTGGTTGGCGACCAAGTCGGCTCTCCCACTTACACAAAGGACGTGGCATCGCTATTTTGTGACATGATTGCTAGTGAACATTATGGCACTTATCATGCCAGCAATGAGGGATACTGCAGTTGGCACGAGTTCGCCACGGAGATTTTTAGAGCAACTGGCAAGAAAGTGCGCGTGAATCCACTCACTACAGAGCAGTACCCTACAAAGGCACGTCGGCCGCTCAACTCGCGACTATCTAAAACCAGTTTGGACGCGAAGGGTTTTAACAGGCTCCCCGCTTGGCAAGACGCGCTGAAAACATATCTTGTAGAAGTAGGCTGTGGGAGTATGTGACTGGTAGAATGTGAATCGCGTGCTGGGGAATGTTGATTTATGGGGGGTCATGATGTCAACTATGCAAGAACTGAATCATCCAGTCTTGTCGCTCTGTATTCCAGTGTTTAATCGAGCAGCGCTTTTTGAACAATCCCTAAAATGTGCCGTTGAGGCTGTGAGCGGGTATGAGGGTTTGGTTGAGGTTGTTGTTAGTGACAACGCTTCAACCGAACCAATTTACGAAACGGTGAGGCGCCTAGCTAGCGCGAATCCAGAGGTGTGCGTACGATACTCACGTTTGCCGGAGAATCGGGGGGCGGCGGCGAACATTATAGAGGTAGTGCGGAGGGCCTTAGGCGAGTTTTGTTGGATTGTTGGATCGGATGACTTTGTTCTGTCCAGCGGTGTGCGCGATGTTCTTGGCATACTCAGGAAACACCCGAACATCGATTTTGTAAGCGTGGGGTGCGGTTCGGTTGACCTCAGCAAAGCCTGCGCAGGTGGGCAGACTGAAGATATCGCAGACGTTTTGCGAAACAATACTGAGTGGCCAGTCAGAGGGAATGCTAGCATTTCAAAGGCTACTCTTTGGGATGAACTAGTTGACTCCAAGTTCCATAACGTTCTGCTAAATAAGGTGATGATGTGTGTATTCCGTAGAAAGTTATGGATGGCAGTTAGCTGGGATGAAGGGACCCTCAGGGGACCTTTCTCTAATATCCGCAATACATATCCGCATTGTTATGTTTTCAGCAGAGCGTTTGTAGGGCGTCACGCCTGGTATCATGGCAAGGCGTGTTTGGTTGTGGGGAGCGGAGCGAGGGAATGGTCAACAGACAGTGGGTGCACTATATGGGAGAGCTACTTGCCATTGATCTTTTTAAAATTGTTTGACGAAATTGTGAATGAATATGCACAGTCAGGGTTGCAGTCTAGGCAAGTAAGGAGGTGTCGCAGGGACGTGGGGGTATTTGTCGGGCGCTGGATCGGTCCATACCTGATTCACCGATACGTTTTTGGGGGTCGAGTCAAGGGAGGAGAGGGCATCTCAGGGAGGAAAGCGCTCGCACTTCACTGGACAAACATAAGATTTTATGAGGGGGTAGCTCGGTGGCTGTTCAGTCCTGCGCGTCCATTTGTGCGTCACGGGTGGTTGCGCGTGCGCGCTATCATGACAGTGCGCGGACGCACAGAGGAGTAGCGTTTATTGGCTGTTCGAGCTGGTCAGAGTTATGTTAGTGCAATAGGTGGCTGGATGATCCGGGAATTACGCCCGCACTGCCAGCAATTTGAGTTGCAAACGCTGAGAGGATGTAATTTCGCCACGCCTTACCAGTCATGTGGTGGCAAGCGTCCCTTACTTTCGAGTGAAGTTGTGCACAACAAGACCAAGTCTTCTGTCAGTTGTGGCTATTCAATTGTGCGCTATACCCCTTTTGATGGACAACCTGAATCCGTGCTATGCTGGGACTAGAAGGGGAGAGCCAAATGAAGAAGAAGTACTACAACGCAGAATACAAGCAACAGGCTGCGTACAGAGTTAGCCTA
>Ga0209105_100663_pt1 | contig 10983 bp, 10 predicted proteins | sample SedPBSmetaG_FD_184158 | JGI IMG/M metagenome (GOLD analysis project Ga0209105, IMG submission 184158) | Freshwater sediment bacterial and archeal communities from Indian Creek, Illinois, USA to study Microbial Dark Matter (Phase II) -... | ecosystem: Environmental > Aquatic > Freshwater > Creek >...
CACTGCATTCAGACTTCATCACGCTCCTTCGTTTGTTCCGCGGGACAATTATATGACCACATCCGGACTGCGCAATCACTTTGCGCTGGAACCCAACATGCCAGAAGAGGAGCCCATTCGCATGTTAAGAACATCGCTGGGGCCTTCGTTCGCCGTGATGATTGTTGATGAAAGCCGCTTCTTGCGCCAAGGCGCGTTCTATGTGCTACCGAATTATGAGCAGGCCGCCTACCGCATTGAAATGGCAGTGGACTTACCCCCCATTACCTTCGCGGCGCAGCATGCGCAGCCCAACCAAAACGGCCCATGCTTGATCAGCAGGATTAGTGTAGAACCGCAGTACGCGCTGCCCGCGATAGCGGAAGAAGAACGTGCTACCACCCGCATAGACTAGCTCATGCTGCATCCCGTCTGTTTCGGCCGCGAGCTTGCCATCCGATTCCACAACCGTTATTCTTCCTCCTTCCGCACTTATGTATGTGCCGACAAATGCCGCTAAGTCGCCGACAAAGTCTTGGGGCAGCTCTTCGTTCGTGTTGAATTCTAACGGCAGCCCAAGGGCTGTGTTCATAGCGGCCAACCAAATTCTGGCAGCCGACACATTGGTGACGTTTGCTAGTACGGCCACCACGAGCCCATCCTCTGGTGCAAAGCCGAAGTGCGAAGATACACCCGTCTGCCCGCCGCCGTGTTCCACTAAAGTTACTCCGCTGTGCACGGGTGTGTAGCGCAGGCCAAATCCATAGAAAGTGTTTTTCCCAACCGGCAGACCTTGACTGTACATGGCTCGTATGGTTAAGGGGCCGGCAAGATAGCGCAAACCGATGTACGCCTCACCGTATTTCATCAAGTCACTCAGGCAAGATCGCACCCCGCCCCCGACGGCATAGTTGTTGAGCACGGGCCATGCTTCGGCGCAGTACCGCGCGATTTTGGCATGATAAATGTATGGCGTGGCTAGATTGCTTAGTGTTCCGAGCATATTGTCGTCGAGTGTTGAGCGCCGCATATCTAACGGTCCGAGGATGGTGTTGGTGATGTGCTGGCGGAAACTTGACCCGGTCACCACTTCGATGATCGCGCCTAGCAGCAGGAAGGTGTCATTGCAGTAGCTTGTATATTCTCCCGGTAGGCCAAGCAGGCGGACCGGTTCATTTCCCAGGTAATCTAGGTGCTCGTCGAAATTCATCAATTCTTGGCGGCGGCGCATCGGTGGCAACCCCGTGCTGTGCGTCAGCAAATGGCGCAGCTTAATCTCTGTGATATCACGGACGTTCACAAGCCGAAACTTGGGCAAATAATCACTAACTGGAGCGTCTAGTGACAACCGCCCTTGCTCAACAAGGCGCATCACGGCTAGCGCAGTGAAAGATTTGGTAACCGAAGCAGTGCCGAAAATAGTGTCCTTATTGACAGGCGCCCTTGTCTCAAGATCTACCACACCGAAGCCGCGGTGATAGAGTTCTCGGCCATGCTTGGCTACAGACACCCCTAGGCCGACGATTGGTTCTTCAGACATTAGGCGATCGACATATTTCTCAAACTGACCCCAACGCATTTTCGCACCCCCAAGAAATTACTCGACCCAGGTAGCCTAGCGGCGCAGCAAAAATGCGCCTAAGCGCAACTCAGTCTGCTGACCGTGCAGCAGAGCGGGGCGCCCAGCAACAAACACATGTTCGATCCCGACTGGCCTTTGGAAAGGGTCTCTGTATGTCGCGCGGTCAGATATGATCTGTGGGCAAAAAACGGTAAGGTCAGCTACCAGCCCTTGCTTGATGACCCCGCGGTCGGTTAGTCCCACGATAGCCGCGGGCAGCTCGCTAATGCGGCGTATGGCTGTCTCGAGTGTGGCGAAACCTTGCTCGCGTGCCTGGCGCAAAAAGCGCGGGAATGTTCCGAAGTTGCGCGGATGGGGCTTGCCTTTGTTCGCGGCGGGGTCAAACGGCAGTGCGCGCCCGTCACTGCCCACGGCGTAATCTGCTTGGGCTAGGAAGAAGTCAACGTCTGCTTGATTCATAGAGTGCGATATGCAGACAGCCCGCGCTTGGGTTCGCTCGGTGACGGTTAAAATCGTTTCGGCCATGGATAGTGCAAGCTCTTGGCTAAGTTGCCATATGTCTTTTCCGTCAGCCTGTGGGAAGCGGTCGTTAGTGCTGACGATGTACAGGCTTTCGCCATCCTCGCGCGTGGAGAAGGCTTGGCTGAGAAAGGCGTAGATGGTGGCCCGCTCTTTCGTTTGCAGCCTTAGGAGTGTCTGTTCCAACCCGCCTTGGATCGACCACTTGGGAAAAGAATTAGTGATGCCTGAGGAGGCCGCTGTATAAGGGTAGACGTCCACAGTGACCGCGACCCCGCTCTGCTGCGCCCGGGTTACGTGTCGCACAAATTCCGGAGCGCGCCCAAAGTTGTCCTTGCCCCCAGCTTTAAAGTGAGCGATGTGCACGCGGGCGCCACTTTGCCTGTTGATAGCGTACATTTCGTCTAACGACTGCGGCGTGTTATCTCCTTGGTCGCGCATATGGGCTGGGATGTGTCCGTTGTACTTGGCGACAACCTTGCCCAGTGCGATCAGCTCGGCGACATCGGCGGAAACACCTGGCGTATAGCCAAGACCGAGGGAAAGTCCCCATGCTCCAGCTAAGAGGTCCCTCTCCAGCAAGCTCACCATGGTGACAAGTTCTGCGGCCGTGGCTGGCCGATTGTCGTAGCCAAGCACACCCGCACGTAGCGTGCCGTGACCAACCAAGGAGAGCAGATTTGTGCTCATGCGGCGCTCTGCTTGTGCTATGCGCGTTCTAAACTCAGCATAAGAAGTTGAAATGTACGCGCGCTCTTCGCTTGCGTCCGCCGCTATGAGTTGCGCCAATCTTTCCTCAAGACAAGGAAACATGCTCGCGCCGCATTGACCCGCTACTTCGCTGGTTACCCCTTGGTACAGCTTACTCTCGCAGCGCTCGTCGATGAGAAAACTTGTGTCGGAGTGGGAGTGGATGTCAATGAAGCCTGGTGCGACAGCTAATCCTGTGACATCTAGGACTTTGGCTGGTCGACTGTTAAGGTCAGGGCCGATGGCAACAATTTTGCCGTCGCCTATGGCTAGATCAGCTGCGTAGGCCTTGTGCCCGGTGCCGTCGACTATCGTTCCTCCCTTAAGGATAAAATCGTACATGAACACTCCTCCAATTCGAAATAGATGTTACCCGATGCTTATCCTGTTCGCAATTTTCTTCTAAAATCCTTGTGTAGACGAAATTTTTATGCGCGGCCATTTAAGACTCTTTAGATACTGGATACAGAACTGTTTGAAAAGTGGACTCTGCGAAGTCTTCTCGATGCACACGATACGATAGAGATCTTTGAGTAGCCGGAGCACGGGCGGTTACAATGTATACTAAAAGTCAAGACTGGCACCGTACAAAAACGGCGCCAGTCTTTGATTAAGTTATCTTGCCATAGCTAACGATAGTCTTCTCTATAGCGGCCTTGGCGCGGGTTTAACGACGAGGCAACAGTTATGCCCCCCAAAGCCAAAGGAGTTTTTCAGGGCGGCACGTATCGGCATCTGGCGTGCGCCTTCTGCTACATAGTCTAGATCACAGTCAGGATCAGGGTGTTCGAGATTAATGGTGGGATGAACTACGCCCTCATAGATGCTCTTCACTGTGGCGATAAGCTCTACTGCCCCCGCCGCACCGAGCAGGTGTCCAATCATGGATTTTGTGGAGCTGATAGCGAGGTTTTTGGCGTGCTCCCCAAAAACGGCCTTGATGGCCATCGTCTCTAGGCGATCATTTAGACCCGTAGAAGTACCGTGAGCATTGACATAGTCTATATCGCTTGGCGATACTCCGGCGTCCCCTAGCGCTAGCCGCATGCACCTCGTGGTACCTGTCGCCTCGGGGTCGGGCGAGGTGATATGGTAGGCATCGTTAGTCGCGGCATACCCTGCGATCTCGGCGTAAATCCTGGCACCTCGGGCTAGGGCATGGTCGAGACTCTCTAAGACGAGCACTCCTGCCCCTTCGCCCATGACAAAGCCATCACGTTCTTTATCAAAGGGACGACTGGCCTTGGTGGGATTGTCATTACTCGTGCTAAGTGCCCGCGCCGCATTAAAACCAGCGACCGACAGTGGTGTAATGGAGCCCTCGCTGCCGCCTGCCAACATTACCTCACTGTCTCCCCGCTCGATAACACGGAAGGCATCGCCCACAGCTTGGGCACCGCTGGCACAGGCGGTGACTATATTGCTCGTCGGACCTTTGAGGCCAAAGGTCAGGGCAATTTGTCCCGCCCCCATGTTGCCAATCATCATGGGAATGAAGAAGGGGCTGACTTTTTGTGGGCCCTTCTCTCTAAGGACAGCGCACTGGGCCTCCATGGTCTCTAGCCCGCCGATGCCAGAACTGACATAGACGCCGATGTCAGTCGCATTGTCGACACTAACAGTTATGTCTGCATCTTTTAGTGCCAACCCTGCTGCGGCAACGGCAAATTGTGCGAAGCGGTCCGTGCGTTTGGCTTCTTTCTTATCCATGTAGTCGGCGGGGTCAAAATTCTTAACCTCGGCGGCTATTTGCGTGGCAAAATCAGTGGCGTCAAAACGCGTTATCTTGGCCACACCCGATTGACCCGCTAGAAGTGCCTCCCAGAAGTCACTGTGCCCTATGCCGATAGGCGAAACGACTCCGAGACCCGTAACGACAACTCTTCTCATCGTCTCCTCCTCTTAGGCTAACTTAGCGCTAACGTAGTCCAATGCATCTTGCACATTGCTTATCTTGTCCATGTCGGCTTCTGGAATGGAAATTGAAAATTCTTCTTCTAGACCCATCACTAGTTCCACTAAATCCAATGAATCGGCGCCGAGGTCCCCCTTAAATGAGGCCGTGGACACGACCTGCGCCTCCTGCACGGAAAGCTTGTCGACGATGACCTTGCGCATCCGCTCTAATATCTCCATTTGTACACCTCCTTTCATCATGTCTTACATACCCATGCCGCCGTCAATTCGCAACACTTGCCCGGTGATATAATCTGCCTGGTCACTAGCCAAAAAGGCTACTGCACAGGCGACATCATGCGGGGTGCCGGGACGGCCTTGCGGAATTGTGGCGAGAAGTGCTTGCTTAACTGCTAAGGGAAGAACAGCCGCCATGCCGGCATCTATAAAACCTGGCGCGACGACATTGCAAGTGATCCCGCGGCTGGCTAGTTCTTTGGCCAGACTCTTGGTAAGGCCAATTAAACCTGCTTTCGCCGCCGCATAATTAGCCTGTCCGGCATTGCCGTTAATGCCAACGACCGAGCCGACGTTAATTATCTTGCCGCTGCGTTGTTTAAGCATAACTCGCGCGGCCGCTCGACAGACCAGAAAAGCGCCTGTCAGGTTTATATCTAAAACGTCCTGCCAATCCCGTAACTTCATGGTCAAGACGAGGGCATCGCGGGTTATCCCTGCATTGTTAACCACCACATCTAGCCGGCCATAAGTAGCGGGAATGCCAGCAATAAGTGCATTGACTTCGCCTTCATTGGTTAAGTTGCCGTGACAGACCGCGGCCTCTTGGCCGATGGTCCGTATGCTCTCCACCAAGCTTGCCGCCTCTTCTTGCCTTGTATTGTAGTGCACGAGCACCTTAAATCCATGGCACGCCAGCTCGCGGCAAATGGCCTGTCCGACGCCTCCTGCCCCTCCGGTGACTAGAGCTATCTTCACCTTAGCACCTCGAGCACTCTCGCCAGGGCGTCGGGCGTATCTACGCTGTAGACGGTCGCTCCCTTGTCGATCCGCTTTATAAAGGAACTTAAAGTGCTACCTGGGCCGACCTCGACAAAGTGCGTGTAACCGTCTGCCAGTAAGCGCCTTACACCTGCCTCAAACCTCACAGGGCTACTAACTTGCCGCACTAAGAGGGGTACAATCTCTAGAGAGGCAAAATACTCCCCCGTAACATTACTGACCACTGGAAACTGTGGCACATGAAGATTGGCGTTCACCAAGTGCGGCCGCAGGGCTTCACCGGCACCGCGCAAGAGAGAGGTGTGAAAGGGGGCGCTGACGGGCAAGGTTACGACTCGTTTTGCACCGAGCGCTTGGCATTTCTCCATGGCCTCTTCTACGGCCTGCGCCTCACCCGCAATGGCCACCTGCCCAGGGCAATTATAGTTGGCAATGGCTACCACGCCCGTAGAACTCGAGCAGGCCTCCTCCACCAAGTGAGAATCTAGGCCCATAATGGCCGCCACCTTGCCCTTTCCTAGGGGCACGGCCTCCTGCATGAGACGCCCGCGCTGCTTTACCAGTCGTATGGCAGCGCTAAAGCTCATGCTTCCCGCCGCGACCAAGGCGCTATATTCACCCAAGGAAAGGCCAACCGCGGCCTGCGGGACAATACCATGCGCGGCCAGAACGCGGGTGATGGCTGTACTGACGGTCAAGAGAGCAGGCTGGGTCACCTCCGTTTGGGCCAAAAACTCGGCTGGCCCCTCCCAAATGACTTCGCTCAGCGAGAAATTAAGAGCCTGATCGGCCTCTGCAAAAACACCTGCCGCCTCAGCAAATTTGCCCGCCCAGTCTAGTCCCATGCCCACATATTGACACCCCTGACCGGGAAAAAGGAAGCCTAACTTGTCCATATTGCCCTCCCCAAGATTTTTTCTGTTTGCGCAATAAGGGCGTTGATAATTTCCTGGGCGGGTAGTATATCCTTGACTAGGCCCGCTGACTGCCCCGCCATGGCGGAACCATTGTCCATGTCGCCTGTGATAAATGCTTCTCGTAGCCGCCCACTGCCGAGTGCGCTCAGTTCGTCAAAGCTAGCACCGCTCTTCTCTAAGGTCGTCAGTTCGCGCGTGAGGTTGTTCTTTAAAGCTCGCACGGGATGCCCGATAGAAGTACCACACACTACGGCGTCCCTCTCCGAGGCGCGGACGATAGCTTGTTTGTAGTTGATATGTGCTTCGCACTCATCGCTACAGATAAACCGCGTGCCAAGTTGTACTCCATCTGCTCCCAGCGCAAAGGCCGCTGCCATGCCACGACCGTCGGCGATGCCTCCCGCAGCCACGACAGGTATGCCTACGGCATCAACAATCTGCGGCACAAGTGCCATGGTGCCCACCTCACCAATATGACCACCAGCCTCGCTGCCTTCGGCGACCAACGCATCGGCACCCTGACGCTCTAAGCGCCGCGCCATGGCCACCGAGGCTACCACTGGGATGACAACGCAGCCAGCGGCCTTGAGCGCTGGCATATAGACGCCGGGACTCCCCGCCCCAGTAGTAACTACGGGCACGCGCTCCTCCATCACGACTTTCATGACTTCTTCGACATCGCGTGACGTCAGGAGTACATTTACACCATATGGTTTGGCGGTGAGTGCCTTTAGGCGATGAATCTCCTGCCGCACCCACTCGGCGCTGGCGTTGCCGGCACCGATTATACCTAGACCGCCCGCTTCGGAGACGGCCGCTGCGAGAGGTGCCGTGGCCACCCAGGCCATGCCGCCTTGCATAATTGGGTACCTTATGTTAAGTAATGATGTCAGTCTATACATTGCCTCACCCCTACCATTGCAGTAAACATGCTCCCCAAGTCAGACCGCCCCCAAACCCAATCAACATGATCTTCTGCCCAGGTTTAAACAGGGGGGCAAATTCATGTAAGGCAATGGGTATTGAGCCTGAGGAAACATTGCCATATTTTTCGACATTGACAAGAATCTTTTCGGGAGGAAGTTTCATGCGCTTGGCAAAACCCTCGATAATCCGCAAATTAGCTTGATGGGGGACAAAATAGTCTATGTCCCCAAAATCTAGCCCCAGTTTAGCGAGCAACTCACCCGCGGCCTCGCCCACGATGCGCACGGCAAACTTATATACCTCTGGACCCTTCATGTGCACAAAATGTTGTCGCGCCAGCACAGAGTCGACCGTTGCCGGTATGCGCGAGCCACCTGCAGGCAGAGTTAAAACGTCACCCTGTGAACCATCTGAACCAAGATGCACGCCCAAAATTCGCGCTCGCATCTCTGCTTTAGGAAAATGAGGGGCCTCTTCGCTGCGGCTGACCACCGCAGCCCCCGCACCATCACCGAACAACACGCAGGTGTTGCGGTCTTGCCAGTCGACTATGCGAGAGAGGGTCTCGCCCCCCACAACTAGCACCTGCCGCCACGTTCCAGCATAGATGGCATGGCGCGCAAGCTCTAGGCCGTAGACAAAGCCCGTGCAGGCTGCGCTAAGGTCAAAGGCCACGGCTTTAGTGGCCTTGAGCCGCGCCTGCAGAAGGCAAGCCGTTGAGGGGAAGAGCATATCTGGTGTCACCGTGGCCACGATAATGGCATCAAGGTCAGCTCCGCCTATGCCAGCGTTCTCTAAAGCTTGCTCTGCCGCATGATAGGCCAAATCTGATGTAGCCTCATTTGGTGCGGCAATGCGCCTCTCTCTAATCCCTGTGCGGGAGACAATCCATTCGTCTGTAGTATCGACGACACTTTCTAGCTCTTTGTTCGTCATAATGCGTGCCGGCAAGTAAGCACCCGTGCCCGTAATAGCAGCGGTATACAAATCGCACCTCCCTTAAAACACCATATTTAGCCCAAATCAGTGTGCACATTTTGTGCACACTGTTACTATACACATATAGATAATCTCCTGTCAAGACCATTCAATTTAATCGAAAAGCCGCCGATAAATATCGACGGCTTTTTCTTGATCATTTAATTCGTTTACCGGCCTGGAGCGATAAATAATGTCTCGGGGAATGAGAGCCCACGCGTACCGACAACCCCACCTTGAATGCGCCTATGAATCCCGACGACGCCGTTACGGGCCTGCAGGAACACGTATGGCAACACTTGGTTGAGACGCACTTCGAGCTGTTGATAGATCGCTTTGCGTTCGGTTTCGTCCATGGTGGTGCGCCCTAGCATAATGAGGCGATCTACTTCGGCATCATTCAATTGCACATTGTTCATGCCACGATTGAGGCCAGTTGCAGGGTCGCGCCCTTGCGAAGAGTGGAAGACAGTGAAAGAATCTGGTTCCTCAGAAAAGCTCCAGCCCATGATGTTCATGTCAAAGTCAGATCTGTTCAATCGCTCGACAAGAACAGACCACTCGAGAACTTCAGGACGCAGCTCAATGCCGATTAAACGCCATTGGCTAGTCAGCATGGCCAAAGTGTCATGGCGCTCGGGGATACCGGTGCGGATGAGGAAGCGGAAAGATAGCCTCTGCCCTGCGGCATTGGTGCGAATACCATCGCGACCAACTGTCGTAAATCCGGCCTGCCTGAGTAGTTCAATGGCACGGAAGCGGTTGTGGCGGTATGGATACAGGTTGGGGTTATGAGCCCAGTGTGAAGGCACCAGGTGGCCATGTACTAAATCGGCACGATGATTGTAGACCGAGCGGACGATGGCCTCGCGGTCTGCACCATACATCAAGGCTTGACGCACGCGGAGGTCGGCCAAGATGGGATTCAAGAAGTTTAAACCAACGTAGTCATAACCGAAGATGGCAGGTATTTCATGGAAGTTAGCCTGGTTAGCAAACCTCGCCATTACAGTGTCGATTTGATCAGGAGGAATGGCAGCGCCCCAATCGATGTCGCCATTTTCCCAGGCGGCATGGAGCACATTGGAATCGGGGTAAGTTTTAACAATTACTCTAGCGATGAAAGGCCCATCGAGATGCCAGTCGGGATTGCGCTCTAGCTCCACGAACTGGCCGCGCACCCAGCGGACAAAACGGTAAGGACCAGCGCCGATCGGTTGACGGCTGAAATTGTGCGCAGCCATGTCCCTGATAGCGGTTCCTTCGAAAACATGCTGTGGAATTAGGCCCATGGACAGACGACCAAGCAAGGTAGCGTCGATGTTGCGTAGTCTGAAATCCACAACAAGGTCATTGACCACCACGATGTCAGAAACGGAGAGCAAGTCACCCTGGCGACGACCGGTATACTGCGGATGACGTATGGCATCAAAAGTAAACTTGACATCGCGCGCTGTGAGGGGACGCCCATCGTGCCACTTTAAGCCGGGGCGCAACCAAAAACGCCAAGTCATTTCAGCGGGAATCCATTGCCATCTGTCGGCTAAGGCGTTAATTAGCTCGCCGTTTTGGTCGCGTCGCACTAGCCCAACATTGGTACGGCTCAAGATAAAGTTAGACTCAGTATCATTAGCCAAGATGGGGTTCAGGATTACCGGGTCGGCTATACGCCCGTGGGTGATAACGCCACCGACGGCGGGAAGAGTGGGAAGAGTGGCGGTAATGGCAACGCGGTTAGCCGCGGCCACCCATTCAACCTGTGCGCCCATGCTTTCGGCGATAAAGCGCACGGGAACCATGGTGCGACCATTAATGATTTGTGGGGCAACGTCTAGAGTAACGCTAGGGCCATCTACCCATGCGGTTCTATTGCCGATGACGAGCACAATGGCCTGACGGCCCCTGTAGCCAGCTACAGTGCTTGTGGCTTCGTCCCAACTGACCTCGGCCCCTAGCGCCTCAAAAATGGCCCTAAAGGGAACTAGTGTACGCCCGTTGCGAATTACGGGGGCGACGTCGGCCACGAGAGGACGGCCATTAAGAACAATGCTGATGGTATTAGCGCTGGCGGGAGCGGCACTGAGGTCTAGGACGGTCAGAACCATAACCGCCAAAACGAGGATGGATAGGATTTTTCGCAAGACATTTCCTCCTTTTTATTGGATTCGCTTAGGCACAAAATATGTATGTCTACACAACAGTATTATAATCGTTAGCGTTCAATTGGTCTATCGAAGTTTGCTAAGATTACATTATACCAATGAAATAAAATTGTTACAATTGCCCTTCTGCAAAGTGATTCGGCAGAGTAAAGCCAAAGGTCGCCCCTTCGCCCAACCGGCTGCGCACGTAGACCGACCCACCATGCGCCTCAATGATATGTTTGACTATGGCTAGCCCTAGGCCGGTACCGCC
>Ga0209105_100664_pt1 | contig 10971 bp, 10 predicted proteins | sample SedPBSmetaG_FD_184158 | JGI IMG/M metagenome (GOLD analysis project Ga0209105, IMG submission 184158) | Freshwater sediment bacterial and archeal communities from Indian Creek, Illinois, USA to study Microbial Dark Matter (Phase II) -... | ecosystem: Environmental > Aquatic > Freshwater > Creek >...
GGCTCAATTTATGGCTTATCTATCTTTAATCACGCTCATACTTTTGCGCCACTCTATCGGTTCACTTTTAGTTAATCGCTTTGAGCCATTTTGGCTCACTTATCTCTGAGCGTGACCATTCTATCGAAACGGTAGTAGCCCTACCCTGTAAATAGCGGACAATTTGACAGTAGACAGGAAAAGTAAGAACGCTATTTACATTTATCCGATGGTGCCGTAGGCTGCATGGGTGTCTATCATGTTTGTGCAAAATATCGAACAGCTTGAAGGAGGGGCAGAAACAAAAAAACCAGGTAGCCATAAAAGTTTCTGATCGGAAAACAACTAAACCCGGTCAATACTAAGGCGACGGATATGATCGCAATTCTGTAAACCTCATAATATCGGCCTTCCGGGGTGGCCTGCTTAACCTTAGCGCAAAAACCAAATTTACAATTACGCACCGGCCTCTTTAAGGTATAGCGTAACCACAAAAACTGAATACTTACGGGCAACTAAAGCGGCATCCTGACATGCATAAATGCCTTATACACGCTGACGCTTTCCTGCTCCCAGTACAGCGCCCTGTTGAAATACTCCCGGGCCTTATCCCGCTCCCCGAGCTGCCCGTAAAGCGCCGCCAGTGTCATGGCAGCACCGGCACGATCTTTGTCCACCGCAAGCGCTTTACGCAAATATTTTTCGGCCTGCTCTCGTTTGCCCAGCATAAAGTGAGCCTGTCCCAGCGAGAGAGCCAAAGCGTTACTGCCCGGCACATATTCTGACAGCTTTGCCTCCAGCGGAAAGATTCTGTCAAGGTAAGCTGCAGCTCTTTCCTTTTGCCCGGCAAAATAAAGCTCCAGCGCTTTATCCAGGCAGTGCTTTGCATAAAAAACATAGGCTCTGCCAAACCGCGGGTTGAGGTTAAGTGATTGCCGCAGATAGTCCAGCCCTTCATCAAATTGCCCGTTACGTATTAAAAAAGTCCCGTACGGGTGGCTGGAACGCGGGTGGTAACGGTCCAGAACAAGCACACGCGCCAGCTGGGCAGCTGCTTTTTGAATCAGGTCGTTATCGGAGCGTGCTCTCCCCACTCCCTCATAGACCCTTGCCAGGTCAAGCCTGATTTCAACATTAAGCGGGTCAAGCTTGACGGCCCGTTCCAGACGCCCCAGGGCGGCGCCGGCCCGCTGTTCCTGCAACATTCGCCTGCCAGCCTGATGTTCAGCATGACCCAGCAATAAGGTTGCTGAAACAAACAACAGCAACATGATTGCCGCCACACTAAGGCCCGGCGCCAGCAGGCGTCCGCCTTTCCGCTTAGCTACAAACGACCCGGCCAGCCCCAGCAGCGCCGCCACATAAATGCCTATAGCCCCCAGGGACAGGTTAAAGTCATAGAGACTGTGCGTTACCACGGAAAATAAGGCCAGGCAAAGCGCTGACACCAGCACTTTTTGCTCATTGTCAGCCGGATGACGAATAAGCCTTATGCACAGCAAAGCAAAAGAAACGAGCATCCCCAGGAAAAACAGAACAGCGCTGATTCCCGCATCTACCCACAGCTGCAGAAAATGATTGTGAACCGTCTTGCTTAAATAAGCAGCGGACTGGTACTGAAAATTGCGTGACTGCCAGCCCTGTCCGCCAAGGCCAAGCAGCGGATAATCCCTGACAATCGCCCAGGCGTCACGATAAAAACGCAGCCGCTCCTGGACGGTGCTGTCCTGCGCTGAGAAGGAAACGATTCTGCTGTACAGACCATGCGTCAATACCCTGTGCCAGAGAAAATCGAGCCGGACCGTTTCACCCCCGCCGTCAAGTTTACTGTTTCCCTGCCCCACACGCCAGACCAAAAGGGAAAAAAGCGGGACAAAGGCTGCCATGACCAGCCACCCGCCGCGGGAATAGGTAAGAATCGCGGCGACCAGCAGCAGCAACGCCGTCGCCGTGTAGATCCTTTTCCAGACAGGCGTGGCGTTGTAAAAAAGACTCACGGTTAAGAAGAAAACACTGGTCAGGTACGCGGCCAGGCTGTTCGCGTATTGCAGCGTGGAAAAAATGCGTCCGTCCCGTATCCCTCCCGCAATCTCCCAGGTACCGGCCAAGGAGCCCAGACCCAACAGAGCCACGCCAAGAGCAGAGAACACCAGCACGTTCAGGATGACCCGAACCTGTTTTCTACTAACACACACTTCCTTCACAAGCCAATAGACAAGAAAGAAATTAGCTACCTTAAGAAACTCCTCTATCGCGCCCCTGACATTGACCGCGACAAAGACAGAAAGCAGATAAGCTGCCGCCAGCCCCAGGAAACAATAATCAAGCGGTGTGCTGACAAAGGAATAGTCTTTACGCCGGTACTTGACCAGCCACCATAATATCAGGAGCAAACTGGTAAACACATGAGTAAACAGCAACTCCCCGCTGAAATGCAGCCCTCTAAAATAAGCCGGATACGCCAGCAACAAACACAGCGCGCCGAACACCGCTACACTTAAAGTGCAGCTACTAAAAGCTTCCTCCCGGCTAGGCGACTGCTTTGGCAGCTGCTTTTGTCTGCTCTTTTTGCCCATCCGCGTTATCCCCTCCCGAAAAAAGGCCCTGCCATTTTACAGGCAGAGCCCCTTTTGCATGATACTGCTACCTTTCCGCTGCCAGCCGGTACAGCATGGCTGCCGCTTCCGGCTTTGCAGTAAGGCCCGGAGCCCGCGTCAGCATACTGACAAATTCCGCCCTGGTCACTCCGGCATTGGGATTAAATCTACCATCCGGGTAACCGCTGACAATGCCCATACCGGCCAGAGTCCTGATGGAACCCCTGCCCCAGTGGTCGACGATATCAGCCAAGGCCGGCAGCGCAAAGACGGCAAACTTGGAGAACCTGTCAACTGTAACAGTGGTTGTCCCGATTCCAACCTGGCCGCCAAGGAAAAACCAGCGCCCGGTCCGCTCATTGTAAACGAACGCGCAAGGTACCTGTCCTACGGCAACCCTGGCCGCATCAAAGTTTAGCGTCAGTTGCACCGGCGCCGTAAATTCGCCGCCGGTCATGGCCAGCACCGGATCCGGTAGTCCCTGTAGTCTGCGACTCCGGTTAGGGTGTGCTGCCCTTCCATTAACCATGAATCATGTCTTGTTATAAGCACCTAGGAACTCATCCCGGGAAATACCAACCTGGGTGCAAATCGTCCTTAGGGTCGAAGCTTTGATTGTTGGATGATTAGGCATGGTCAATGGTGTTTGGGTTCCATCCGGGTTTTCCCGTGCCATAGAAATATGCTCTTTCTCCCGAAGGATACGGAACCCGAGAAGCTCTAATGCTTTAATTACTTTTCCCTTTGGAGCGTCAACAGGAAATCTGGCCATTAGATTTCGACTCCAGCTTCCGCAACAAACGCCTCAAGAATAGGCGGCTCCATATTAAGGACATCGGCGCCAAAGGTCTTAATATGGAATCGGATTGCTGATCTTACATCCGTCAGCGCTTCCTCGTAAGAATCTCCCTGACCGACTATAGCTCCCTTAACCCCCAATGGGTAAGCCACGTAACCATCAGTGTGTTTTTCAACCACAATTTTGAATTGTCTCAAATGCTCACCTCCTTGCGGTTCTCGCTGTATATATATTACCACGAAAAGCGTCTTAACGGAAGAGTTGGGACGATTCGTTTCCGCGTTATCCCCTCCAAAAAATTAGGGGCCCGACCCACTCGGGCAGAACCCCTTTTGCATGATACTGCTACCTTTCCGCTGCCAGCCGATACAACATGGCTGCCATCTCCGCCCTGGTAGCGTTACTGCCTGGCCGGAAAGTGCGATCTTCGAAACCGCGCACCAAACCGGCCCTGTTGGCGGTCCTGATACCGTCAGCTGCCCAGGCGGGGATGGCTCCCGCATCGGCGAAATCTACTCTAAGCGGATGAAAAAGTTAAATAGGCCCGGGTCATTTGTCAATGACAAAAAGTGGCACGAAACATGCCATAGATAATTGATTGCGGAGGAAAGACCTGATATAATATGCGCAAATGGAAATAATATTCGGATTTTTAAGGCCCTTGCGCCGGTCGGGCGGCAAGTGCAAAATGGAAAGAGGTGCAGTATCATGCAATTTTCTGAAAAGCTGAATTTTTTAATGGATGTCACGAAAACCACAAACAGCGCACTGTCTCTTTATGTCGCGCTGGACGCCTCCTATATCAGCCGCCTGCGCAGCGGAAAGCGGCTGCTTCCCCGCAATGAGGAAAGCGTCCAGGGCATGGCCGAATACTTCGCGCGAAATTGCCGGGAAGAATATCAAAAGAAAGCGCTGGGGGACGCGCTGGGCCTGAGTCCGTTTCCAAAAGAGGTCACCGCTCTGGCAAAGGTCATAGCCATCTGGCTGCTTGCCGAAAAGGATGAAGGCGGGGAAAGCGTCGGGCGCTTTCTGGGCAGTCTATTTGCGATGAAGGGCGTCACGCCAAAAATAGTCTCTCACCAAAGCGAAACGGCCTTCCCTCTGGACGAAACGGCTATTTATTACGGAGTGGAAGGAAAGCGTCGGGCTGTGCTATATTACCTGTCCGAAATGATTACTCTCGACAAGCCGCAGACCCTGCTGCTTTTCAGCGATGAGGAAACCTCCTGGATGACGGATGATCCTGTTTTTGCCAGGCAGTGGATCGCGCTTACTATGCAAGCGTTGGCGCGGGGGCATCGGATAAAAGTTATTCACACCATCAGCCGTGATTTAGACGAGATGCTCAGCGCACTCGGCCAGTGGATACCCCTTTATATGGCCGGCACCATTGAGCCGTATTTTTATCCTAAAAAGCGTGACGGTGTGTTCAGGCGCACCTTATTTATAACGCCCGGGGTGGCGGCGGTGGTGTCCAGCTCGGTTGGCGGGCAGACTGCCCGTGCCGCCAATGTTTTGTTCCGCAATCCGGCGGCGGTGGCGGCCCATGAGGAGGAATTTATGCAGTATTTGCGCCTGTGCCGGCCGCTGATGCGCATCTTCAAAGCAAAGGACAGGGAGGCCGCCCTTTCTACCCTTGCCGAATTTGAAAAAGAGCGCAGCAACGTTCTGCTCAATGTCGAATCGCTGTCGCTTTTGACCATGCCCGAAACGCTCATTGCCAAAATTCTGGAACGAACCGGGCTGGAAAGCGCGGGGTTTCCGGACTATCACCGGATCCGCCTCGAGCACTTCCGGCAGTCGGTCAGCGCCCATACTTTTACCGAAATTATCGTGCTGCCGGAACCGCGGGCTGTTATTGAGGGACAGGTCAAGGTTTCGCTGTCCGACATGCTGGAAGGCGGCGCGGTTTATTATGCCCCGGAAGAATATCTGCTGCATCTGCAAAATATCGTCAAGCTGCTGGATACTTATGAAAATTATCATGTTTGCCTCGTCGACGGGCCGCTCGAGGACCGGTATACGATCTGTGTCAAGGAAGACCTGGGCGTTATCGTGGCAAAAACCTCGCCGCCTCCGATTATGCTGGCCATGAACGAGGGCAATATGACTTCCGCCTTTTGGGATTTTTTAAGAGCGTTGATTGGCGCAAGGGCTTGTGATAATCCGGATAACAAAAATGTTGTAAGCAGGTTATCGGAATATATCGGCCAATTAGAGCAAATGAAAGGAACGATTTAAATCGGTTATGTGAAAAACTGTCATTGCATGAGACTCCCGGTAAAGAGTTGACACTGGCAGGTTGTTTGTGGGTAGAAGGCACCCCTCTTTTATCATGCTATGGCTTGTAGCTCATACAGGCTTCCATGGCGGAGAAGATATGGACCATTCCGGGATGGTCGCCCCGTTTCTCGATGATTTCCTTGATGCGGGCTTCTTTGCGAAATGCCTTGATCTTGCGGATAAATTCGATTTCAATACCATTTTCTTGGGCAATTCTTTCAGTATTGTCCCGGATCTCTGCTCTATGGCGGCTGGGCAAACCGGGGAAAATCGAATATCCTGATACCTTTGGAGTATAAAAAATGAAGTCATGCCACTATCAAAGCACCATCCGGGCAAAGTGCCCTGGATTATGATACGGTCATAGCAAGATATGATACCCGTGATTTGATCATTAGAAGTCTTCTTCCTTGCTGCTGTGGGGTGGGGTGTGGCCGTCATTAAAAGGAAGCGGACCTTGGGAACGTCTTCCTGCTTTTGTCGCGCCATGCTAAAACCGCTTGTCATTATTGAAGGAACGGATTAAACGGAGATGCAGCCGCGCCGGCCAGCGCCGGGGGCTGCAGAGCCTGCGCCAGGCATGTTGCAGTTGCCGTTTCATGCCTCCTCCCAGGGCAACCCCACCGTATACTTCATCGTGATAACAGGTTAGAATCAAGGCTATTTCGGCATGCAGTGCCGGAAAATGCCTGCCCAGCATGCGGCTGTACTCATGGGGCGTTTCTGCGGCAAGGCGTGTTAATCCGTTGTGCCGCCCCCAGCGCAGCAAGCGTGTGAAAAAGTATGCGCCGCCGCGTCCTCCCGGCCGCGGGTGGAAAAGACGGCGGACCCAGACCGGCACCCTCTGCAGATAGGGTTGCCAGCGCTTGAGATATTTTAATATTTCCAGCCACAGACTATGCCGCCCGTCAGATGTGTCTTTGCCCGACCAAAGCCAGCGTAAAAGAAGCATAAGGCCACAGGCCAGTATAAACAGCAGTACGGCCCCAAGCACAATCACGCTTGTCCAGCCTATGAGGAGTTCCCAAAAACCCGCTTCACCGTTTGGCACTGCTGAAGGATCGATAAAAAGGCTGTCATCGGTACTTTCGGCAGGAGGAGTCCTTCTTAAACGGGCACCGTAGCCAAACATGAGCAGGATAAGTCTGCCCAGCAGCTCGGCCAACTGCGGGCCATAGTGCCGCATCACCGCATAGCCAGCCTCCTCTCGCGGAGGCATAGTGATCACCCTAACTTAAGGGAGCAGGAACGGTTACGCCGGAAATAATCTCCTGCAGCGCATTTTCTGCCGTAACCCCCCGCATCATTTCTTTCGCTTCAATGCTGAGACGATGAGCCAAAACCGGTTGCGCTAAACATTTCACATCATCAGGCAAAACATAGCGCCGTCCCCGCAGCGCGGCCATGGCCTGGGCCGCCCGCATGAGATGCAGCGAAGCGCGCGGGCTTGCCCCTAAACGCAGCGCGGGAAGCTCCCGCGTCGCCCTGATCAGTCTGACGATATACTCTTTAACCGGGGCGGCGACAACGATACTCCGCCGCGCCTGCTGCAGCGCTGTAACCTGCGCGGTGGTTATGACAGGCTGCAGGCCGGTAAGGGGCTCGTCCTGCTGAAAACGCTCCAAAATCATTATCTCTTCATCCTGAGAAGGATAACCCATTTTCAGCCGGAGCAAAAAACGATCCAGCTGGGCCTCGGGCAAAGGGAAGGTCCCTTCCAGCTCCACCGGATTCTGCGTGGCGATTACCAGAAAAGGCCTGGGCAATGTTAAAGTCTTACCGTCCACCGTGACCTGTCCTTCTTCCATGCTTTCCAGCAGGCTGGACTGGGTGCGGGGGATGGCCCGGTTAATCTCATCGGCCAGCAGCGTCTTTCCCACACCCGGCACATCCTCCAGCAATAGATGCCCCTCCGCCAGGAGAGCTGTCAGTAGCAGTTCCAGGGAAGCGCTCTTGCCCACAAACACCTTGGAGATATTTTGCATCAATTCCTTGCATAGATCGAAAACAGACTCAACATCCCCGGCTTCCAGTTGCTGCTCGCTCATCTCTTTTCCTCCCGTATTTTCCCTTTGGGGTCCAACCCCTTTTGTAATTTTTCAGCTGCCGTCACGGAAATAAAGGGCGCCCACGGGACAGGCTTGTACGCAGAGGCCGCATTTTGTGCAAGGAGAGTCAGACAGCGCCATATCAGTAAAGGTAGACACACAGCGCTTGAGGCCCCGCCGGGAAAAGCCGATGGCCCCGACCTTGGCCACCTGCTGATCGGCCCAGACACATTGTCCGCAGAGCACACAGCGGCTGGGATCAAAGGCAAAGACACCGGCACTTTCGTCCACAGGGGGAAAATCCCGCTGCAGGTGCTGCAGGCTGGCCAATTTAAGCTTCAAACCCCGCTCCCGGGCAATCCGCTGCAGGGCACAGTTACGGTTTTTGGGGCACTTGGCACACTGCAGGCGGTGGTCGGATAATAGCAGCGCAAAGGCCGTGCGCACCAGGCGGTCCACCGCCGGCGAGCGTGTTCGGACAATCATCCCCTCCCTCACCGGCAGGGTGCATGCGCTAAGGGGACGGGAACTTCCCTCCGCCTCCACAAAACAGAGACGGCAGCCGGCCGACGGCCTTTGTTCTTCCCTGATGCCGCAGAGGTGGGGAATATAGATGCCGTGGTCCAGGGCAACCCAGAGCAGATTCTCTCCGGCCGGGGCGGTAAGCTCGCGCCCGTCAATGGTGAACTTTACACCGTTTACTCCGCCCAACTTGTGCTCCGCCCCTTCTCCGTCCGCTCCCTCTCCGGCCGCCCCTTCTCCTCCGGCAGTATGGGAGGCGAAAGCTTAATTACGGCATTGTGCTCGCCAGGACAGGCTTTAAGGCAGTTGTCACATTTTACGCACTTCTCCTGGTCAATGGCCTTCAGCCCGTCCTCCCGCGTGAATACCGCTTCCACGGGGCAGCTGCCAATACAGAGATTGCAAAACTTGCTGCACCGCTGCGGTTCGATATAATAAGCGATAAGCGCAGGGCACATGCGGGCCGGACACCGTTTTTCCACGATATGTGCCTTATACTCATCATAAAAATACTGTAATGTGGTCAGCACCGGGTTGGGGATCGTCGCCCCCAGGTTGCAGAGGGATCCGGCTTGCACATCCTCAGCCAGCTCGCGCAGCGTATCCAGATCGGAAAGTTTAAAGTGATCCGCGCCCCTGGTTACGGCCGTGAGCATGTTCAGGAGATGACGGCTCCCCAGGCGGCAAAAGGTGCACTTGCCGCAAGACTCCTGTTGCGTGAACTTCAAAAAATATTGGGCAATGCGCACCATACAATCGTCTTCATCCAAAATGACCATACCGCCCGAACCGATCATCGCCCCCGCCTCCTGCAGGGAATCGAAATCAATGGGTATATCCAGGGCCGATTCAGGCAGACAGCCTCCCGAAGGGCCGCCGATCTGTACGGCTTTAAATTTTTTGCCTTTGGCTATCCCCTGCCCCACCTCGTAAATGAGCCGGCGCAGCGTCGTGCCCATGGGCACCTCCACCAGGCCGGGGTTTTCCACCTTGCCTGCCAGCGCAAAAACCGCGGTGCCGGGGGTACCCGGCGTCCCCGTGTTTTTAAACCAATCGGCCCCTTTGTTTATAATCAGCGGAACATAGGCAAACGTCTTTACATTATTCAGCACAGTGGGCTTGCCCCGTAATCCCGCCGCGGAAAGACGGGGAGGGCGGTGTTCGGGCAGCCCCAGTTTCCCTTCCATGGAGTTGATCAGGGCTGTCCCTTCACCGCAAACAAATGCGCCCGCTCCGCTGAAAATCTCCAGATCAAAAGAAAAATCGCTGCCCAGAATGGATTTTCCCAGCACTCCCTTTTCCCGCGCCTGTGCCAGCGCCGTATGCACACGGCGGACGGCTTGGGGATACTCGGAACGTATATACAGGTAACCATGGGAAGCACCCACCGCATAAGCACAGATAATCATCCCTTCGAGCACCAGGTGGGGATTCGATTCCAGGATACTGCGGTCCATAAAAGCTCCCGGATCCCCCTCATCGCCGTTGCAGATGACATAGCGGGTTTTTTCCGCCTGCCCGGCCACCGCTTCCCACTTTACCCCCGCCGGAAAACCGGCACCGCCGCGGCCCCGCAGATTTGCTCTTTTAACCTCGCCGATGAGCTGCCCCGCTTCCATACGCAGTGCTTTCGCCAAGGCCGCATAGCCATCCCCGGCAATATATTGATCAATATTCTTCGGATCGATAAAACCGCACTGCTCCAGAATCAGCTTATGCTCGTGCATACCCCGGGGGAAATCGGCAAAGGTGGGGAAAGAATCATTGCGCTCCAGCGCCGCCATGGCAAACTCATAGCAAGGGTCATCGTTTACCAGGAAATCATTTGTCAGGCGTTTCGCCAGACCTTCATCCACCCTGCCGTAGCATAGGGCCGGAAAACCGGGTTTGTCGATGATCACCAGAGGCTCGGCGTAGCAGTGCCCCATACAGCCCACGTCCATAACCTGAGCTTCCACGCCGCTTTGTTGCAGTTCCCGTTTAAAGGCCTCGCGCACTGCCGGCGCACCGGCGGCTATACCACAGGTTGCCGTGCCGATACGGATAAGGGGCATGCCGGAAATCCGTGCAAGTTCGGCCTCCGCTTTCCGTCGCAGCTCCCCGTATAATTTTTCCGTTTTTTTCGTTGCCGCAAGCATATTCATCCTTTCGCCACACCCTCTTGGTTCCCTTGGTTCCCTTGGAAGGGGCTTTCACTTTTAGCGAGAATGAGCCCATCCACACGGGTGGGAGTGACCCGGCCTTCTGCGACACCGTCAACCAGCACCACGGGAGCCAGGGCACAGCAACCTACACAAGCAACATGATCCAGGCTGAATTTGCGGTCGGGCGTGGTCTCCCCCGATTTGATCCGCAGCCGCCGCGCCAAAGATTCAAGGGCAATCTGGCCCCCGGCCATATAACAGGCTGTGCCCATACATACCTTGAACTCATGCTCACCCGGCGGGTGCAGGCGAAAGGCATGATAAAAAGTCGCCGGCCCAAACACCTCCACCGCCGGTATTGCCAAAGCTCCGGCAAGCTCCTCCATGGCCGGCTTGGGCAAATAGCCAAGCCGCTCCTGCACCGCTTGCAGCAGGGGGATCAGCTTTTCACGCCCGGCCCCGTGTTCCGCTAGAACCGCTTTGACGGTTTTAATAATGGTTTCCCGTTCATTATCCTGTGACATAACTGATCAGACCACTCCCCGCGCCCGCTAACAGATCTCCATTGTGGCGTTAAGTTTCTCCCGGCTCAACAGGGT
>Ga0209105_100665_pt1 | contig 10959 bp, 9 predicted proteins | sample SedPBSmetaG_FD_184158 | JGI IMG/M metagenome (GOLD analysis project Ga0209105, IMG submission 184158) | Freshwater sediment bacterial and archeal communities from Indian Creek, Illinois, USA to study Microbial Dark Matter (Phase II) -... | ecosystem: Environmental > Aquatic > Freshwater > Creek >...
ATTTTAATATATAGAAATTATTCAACTGTACTTTTATTAGGGACATTTGAATAACCATCGATGTGTGAAATTATGCCCAAATAACCCATGAATTTTCACATCTAATCAGACACCCTGTAACGGAATAAAGTTAACCTCTTTCCAAGGCCATGTAATTAGATATTTGCCTGAAGTATTAGCATTAAACCAGTTTATATATGCTTCTTCAATCACATTTGGGTTAATTTGCCATATAAGCGGTAATTCGGGCATATATTCATTAGTTCTATCCCCATTGGTAACGAGATTCCAAGTATGGGGAAAAGTACTAAAATCAATATTTTTATAGAAATAAACATTACATGCAGAACATTTTAGTATTTCTGCTTCTTCATCAATTTCTCCTTCATAATCAGTTTCTTCTTCATAATCAATTATTGTAAGAATTGAACCACTTAAAAATGGTTCATGACAACAAGGGCATGTTGGATATGTATGATAATAATTTCTCATTGAACCAGCCTTTTAATTATCATTTCAAGTTCATATGCAATTTTACGATCTTCCAGTAATATACCTAATTCATAGTTATTAGATAGTCCTGATTTGGTTAAATTCGCAGAACCGATTAGAACATCTTTTTTATCAGAAATTAACACTTTAGCATGCATGAATTCATCAGAACCTGAGAAAATTTCAATATAATTATATTTTTTCTGAAGTTCAAGGAGTCTATCCATAATGCTTTTATAAAAATCCTTATCGTCGTGAATAAAAATTTCCACTCTGACACCTCTGTTGAGAGCACTTCTAATTTTATTAAGAATATCATCTTCTGAAATTATGTAAATGGTCAAAAGCAATGATTTTTTTGAATTATCTATCATTTCATGGATAGCAGAAGATGTTGTTTTAACCCCATATCCAATCCATTTATCTCCTGTTGCCACAATTTGAGGTTCAGAATCCATTCAATCACCCATTATTAAATGTCTGTCAAGCCACATATTACCATGCTCACATGACGTTTCTGGAACTAAAAGGCAATATATACATGCTGATCCATTAACTCGGTCTGGTGAAATTCTTACTTTGGAGCATAATGGATCATAGGAACATAGTGAAACTGATTTTAATGCCTCATTCATTATTGTCTTGAAATTTCTAGAAGATTCAACTAACCCTCCCATACTGCAATCTTCTCCTGCAGAAGTAGTATATAAAAAAATACCTCCCTTATCATTTGGATCAATATAAACTCTCTCTCGGATGGATGCTGAAGAATAACCAGAGGAAAATGAGAGGGCTCTAATTAGAGCATGGGATAAAGTATGCCACCAAACAAATACTGGATTTTTAACCTCATTGTCCCGCCATCTATCGGTATACTTTGGCTTATTTTCGATCCATTCATTAGAAATATCCTCTAAATCCAAATATTCAATTGGATTTTCCTCAGATGTTATAAATATCCCTTCACCTATACCTTCATATACAGGATACCAGCAACTTCCATCCCAAGGACGTACTGCTCCTATTGGAACTGTAGGAGATTCAATTATCTTACCATCCTTATCTTTTTTAAGATAAGGCTTTCTTTGATAACCTAGCTGGGCAGTTACCGTTTTTATTTTATCAACAGGATAAACATCAAAAGGGAATTCTTTTTCTCCAAATTTTATAGTATGGGGGGATGAAGGTCCTTTGCAGAAGTTATCAGAGCATGCTTCTTCTCCTTTTAATGTTTCAAACTCTTCAATTAGAATATTATCCACGTCTATATTTTCGTTGTATAATTCTGTAGCAAGTTTAGCCAGTTCGGCGTAACCATTTTTTGTTATATAATCAAATATGCTTTTCTTAGTTTCATCTGCAATGTTTTGAGATTTTTTTAAAACACTTAGAACTATGTCTTCTTCTAAATTTGCATTTATTAATCCGCTTAATACAGATGTCACTTCTCCGATCTGTAAAATATTAGAAATAGGTTTATCATATTTGGGGATTTTTAGTAATGTAAGAGTATTTACAATCCTAAGGGATGTAGATTGTCTTTGCACAACCCTCATCATTCGATTACAATTCCTAGTTCGAGGTATAGAAAAACATACTCCTGAATTTTCTTCAGGCTGTTCATTTTCAGGGTGTCTACCCGTACAATTAAAGTATTTTTGATAGACTTTACCCATATCAGTTTCTGAATTACAATCAGGGTTAGGACATTTAATTTTAATACTTGAGAGAGAACTTCCTCCAGCATCCCAATAAAAGTAATCAGATTTACATGTACTTTCATTATCATGCACTGCATCATTCCATTTAACCTCATCCAGATGCCCATCAGGACATGCACAAACAAATCTGACGCCAGTATTCGGATTCTTACCGCAAAGCGGGCAATACTCATGTTTTGAAGAATCATAAAGGATTGGAGTATCAGGATTATGGCCCCCATCTTTTCCATAACATATTTTCCATACTGGAAAGATATAGGTTCTATAAATACCCTGAGCATCTGTTTTACGCTCGGCTGTGTTTGAAGGAATTACAAAAAATTTTATTTCATAGTCTTTATACGGAGTTATCTTTTTTAACACATTACTCATACGTAAATCATGAACTTGGTACTGACTAAGTATTCTTCCAAATTGAGATCCTAAACCAGAACCCAATGCAGGTATGATTCTAGGGCCATTTCTACCCTCTAAAATTGATCCGGGACCATAAGTTAAAATAAACTGAGATCTTCTTAAGTTTTGAACAGTTTTTTCTCTTGTCATAATTACACCCAAAAACCAGTTGTTTCTTCAATCTCCCGTAATGAGGAAGGTACATTTTTAAAAACAGTCCTAAGTTCATCTTTATGTTCATGTGCCGGATCACCTAAAATTACATTATGTTCGGGAGGATGATACGGGCGATACTCAGAGAATTTAAGTTCATCGACTTTGTTAGCAATAGTTCTCCAATTTTCTATCTGGGTTTTAAGATATTCTATTGTAAAAGTTACTGCCCTACTATTTTCGCCATAAATTTCAGTTAGTCTCGATTCAAGATAATCATACAAATACTCAATATCTTGTTCAGCTTCATTTTCACAAATTATTTTTCCATCCGTATCACACCATCTCAAAAGCAAATCTGGGGCATTTCTTAAGAAAGAGACTGATGAAGCGCCAATTGCTTTCCATAATGCTCCCTTAGAGAAAGGAGATACTGAAACTGGTTCAATGCCCATATGAATTCTATGGTGATAAGCTGGGAAAATTTCATAATGGCTTAAATCTCGAGGTCTTCCAGCCTTTAAAAAAGTTACAACTATCCCTCCATGAGATCTACCAACTCTACCAGTAGCTTGTATATATGATCCAGTTGTTTTGGGCTGACCATTTACAATCATCATTGAAAGGTGAGAAATATCAACTCCTGTGCCAAACATAGATGTAGTAAAGATAGCATCATAGTTAGGTACTTCATTTTCATTCCTTTTACCATCTCTCTCAATTTCACTGAGTTTTAGAGGAATAATGGTAGAAGGCATCCTGCTAGAAAGTTCAATTGTATGATCATGATCAAGTTTTCTACTGGAGCCTATTGCTTTTAATCTTTCTTCTATGTCTTCCCGATAAAGAGCACCGCCACCGCCTAATTCCCTTATTGCATTATAATATCCAATAAGCGTCCAATAATATAGAATATTATCCTCACCATAATGATCATTTGAAGTGTTTAAAATTCTTGACCAGAGCCTAACTTGAGGTGTCATTGGACCACGTCCAGGTGCATAAATACCCATATATATTCGTCCATTTATTTCTTCGTCCCACGCTGACTCCGGAGGCTCTTCTTTTACAAAAAAGCTATCCTCTATGTTTAATCCATAAGGAGGAAACTGGAAAAGATTTTTTGAGAATAAGAAATTAACCTGCTCTTCTGCATTTTTGATTGTTGCTGTAGATGCTATATATTTAGGATTACCTCCGTTTTTCTTGATTATTCCTGATACAATAGCCTCATAGAGTCCAAATAGACTACCCAAAGGTCCATCAATTAAATGTAGTTCATCCTGAATAATTAAATCTGGGGATTTGAATGAGTTAACATCAATATCTTGAGCTTGACTAGCTTTTGGAGAATCTTTAGGGAATAATTCATCCCTATGATATCCATAAAATTTATTATAGCAATCTATATTTCCAAATATAGCTGCAGCTCTTGGTTCGAATGCTAGTCTAGCAATTTTATCTGCAGTACTTATTATTACAGTAGGACATCTTGAATAAACCTGTTCATCTACAGTATAGGCCGGTATGGGCATTCTAGTCCCTTTAACAAAGGGACTATCAATTATTCTTTCAAAATTACCATCTGAAAAGTTATAAGTACTCTCATTATCTTCTAAAGGAACTCCCTCTTTCCAAGAGATATGATTTAGGCTACAATCCGGATTAGGGCACCAAATTTCAAAATCACTATATTCATCTCTCACCCTATTTTGAGCAAGATCCTTCATACTCCCAAAATAACCCTGCCTAAACAAATTTAATGATGCAATCTCAAATTTATCTTCTATTTGGCTCCATAAATCATTAATAACTCTTTTTTCGATTTCATCTTCAATAAAACAAAAAGATATAGTAAAATAGTTTTCAAGATGATTATCAGATGAAAGTTCAACATTTTCTATAAAATCATTATTATCTTTTAGATTTTTGAGTATATCAGAAACATTATCAGTTGATTCAATTAATTTTACTACTATATGTAAAGTATTATCTTCTTTAGGTAGCCCTGTTTCAGGAATTGTGAGCCAAGCGTCACATACAGGACATTTAATTACCTGTGCAGGTTCACTAGAACTGCTTTCATCATTTTCATTTTCATCGGCTTTTCTAAGTAATGAAATTGCGCCAATTTCACCATATCTTAGATGGAGGGGAGACACGGCACTACCCACCCACATTCCTGCGGAAAATCTAACAGACCCATAAAGCCAGTCCTCTTTAATATTACTTGATTTAGGTCTCCAACCAATAAGACCCTCTGAGGTAGGAATTACTCTTAAGTATTCTGCTGCAGTAATTAGTTTAACTGTCCTTCTAAACTGCTGGACGGTTAAAAGCCTTAGAGTGTAGCGAGACATTATGGAAGTTCCACCACCTGTTTTATCGTAAGGATCATTTAAAGCATTTATCCTTCTTAAAGCCATAGTAAATGCCATTATTGCCAGATATGCTTCTGTTTTTCCCCCACCTGTAGATATCCATAATAAATCAAGCGTATTTCTATATTCAGAATCTTCATTAAATATTGATTCAATATTCATAATAAAAAATGCAAGTTGAAAAGGTCTCCATTTGAATGGCTCTGTACTACCAGACCATTCATGTTGTTGATATATAGTTCTATTTGCAAAGCAAAATGCAAGTTTTGCAGCATCGTTAGATTTTAATGTCTCTAAACCAATTTTAATTCGTTTAAGTGCTGTAAACTGCTTTTTAATTATATTATCAGCAATATTTTCATATTTTTCAGGTAATCTATTCTTTTCATCAATATTAACATTAATCCAGCTCTCGTATTTTTCTATAATAGGTAATAAATATTCATCGAACTCTTTTTCATCCCAGAGTTCAGAAAGTTCCTCAGCTGATAAACTAGGATCATTTTTATCTTCAAATATTTCGAAAGAAGATAATGGCATTGGATATAATGGAACAAATTCACTTCTTAAATCTGGTTTAATGAATTCTTTGATATCTTCATCTTGTTTACAATGATATACTCCATCAGGCCATAAAAAACCGGCCCCAAATTCGCCCATATAATCTATACCATACCATAAAGCAGAACACATATGCCCAAATGCTTTAAAGGGCCTATCTCTGTGAATAAAATGCATTTCATCTTCTTCTTCTTTAATTTGATCTAAATTAGGTAATTGAGTCTCTTCTGGAAGATTAATCCTTATAGATGGTTGAAAAATACATGAAGATGTTTTTGGCTTAAATGTCACATCCTCCAAATTTAAATCCAGATCATTTACTAAATTTACGGTAATATGATAGTTATTCCCTTCTAAAACCATTTTTTTAACATAAAGAAAAATATTACCGTCATTTTCTATATTATCTAGAGGTATGGATTGTAATTCATTATCAGAATTATCAAGAACTATTTCTCTTTTATCTAGGTATGTCCTTCTTTTCCATAAATTTTCATCATGATTTTCATTTTTGAAATAGCGCCCCCATGTAATGCAGACATGAAAATGAGGATTATTAGATTCAATAACAAAAGAAACTCCAAATGATTTTGTCCTCATTCTTGGATCAATCTCTGAAGGGATTGTAGCATCTATATCTTCATCTGTAGAGTTATCATCAGGATTTAGATCTCCCCCATCTCTTGTAGATTCACTGTCAGGATCTTTAGCCCCCTCATCACTTTTTGAATCAAACTTTTGAGGTATTAAAACACCAGTTAAATATTCATCCCACGGATCTTGGTTAATTTCCTCTTCAACTCCAGCTCTAGGACCATAAACTTCTTTAATTATCTCTTTAATAAATTCCTTCCTCATTTCAAACACGCCTCTTCTACAAATAGAAAAAAAAATATTGGATTTATAAAATCATATTTGATTAGGTTATGAATAGCAATATTTACTAACGTAATAATATGATTTGCTATTGAGATTAAATAGAAATACTTAAATTGTATGTTAGATTCTATTAACAAGTATATAAACTTATTATAATCTCAATGTAACTATTTATTAAATATACAAAATTTCCTTAAGAATAAATATAAATTATAATAGAAAAAAGATAAGATGTTGAAAAAACATAAATAAACATGGATATTTCTAATAATATCCATAGTAATGAGGTTGATGATATGATTATTCTTGATATGTTTTCTGGTGGCGGAGGATTATCTGAAGGTTTTTTCAGATCAGAATGTAAATTTGTTTCACATATCGAGATGAACCATCATGCATCAATGACTCTTGAGACACGTGCTTTATACCATGCTTTAGATGATAAAGACGATTATTATGCATATTTGAAAAATGAAATCAATCGGGAACAGTTTATTACTGAGAATGAAGACTTATCTAAACAAGTACATGAGTCGATAATAAATGAAGAGATTTCAAGTCAAACTAAAGGCCCAATAATCAATAATATTAAAAATATAATGAATAAAATGGATGTCAATAAAATAGAGGGGATTATTGGTGGTCCACCCTGTCAAGCTTATTCGATTATGGGTAGAAGTAGATCTCCTGATTGTATGAAAGATGATCCCCGTAATTTTCTGTATAAACATTATATTGAGTTTTTAAAAGAATTTGATCCTGATTTTTTCATATTTGAAAATGTTCCGGGTATGCGTTCTGCACAAAAAGGAATAATTTTAAAAGATTTACAGAAAAAAGTAACTAAACTCGGGTATACTCCAGAAATTAAGATTTTAAATGCCGAAAACTTTAATGTACTTCAATCTAGAAAACGTTTAATAATAGTAGGCCATAAAACAGAGGAGCTCTTTTTTGAAACTCCCAATACTTCAAATAAAACTAAATACAAAGTTTCTAATATTTTAAATGATCTGCCTTCTCTTAATCCCGGTGAAGGGATGGATTCTTACCAAAAATATGGAAAAAACAAAATAACTGGATATCTTAAGGATTTCAATTTAAGAACCAAAAAAGATGTGTTGATACATCATCAAGCAAGAAAACATAATGAAAGGGATAGAGAAATTTATAGATTGGCCATTAATAAATGGAATAAAGAGAAGAAACGGATAAAATACAGAGAATTACCTGAGGAGCTAAAAACTCATAAAAATAGAAAATCATTTGAAGACAGGTTTAAAGTTATAGCTGCTAATTCCAATGCTGCCCACACTGTAGTTGCTCACATTTCTAAGGATGGACATTATTATATTCACCCAGATATTAAACAGGCCAGATCAATTACAGTAAGAGAAGCTGCTAGAATACAGTCTTTTCCAGATAATTACAAATTTGAAGGGCCAAGAACTTCACAATATGTACAGGTAGGAAATGCAGTCCCTCCATTAATGGCTGAAAAACTAGCTCAAAAAGTTAAGGAATTTATTTGATGGTTAATTCTAAGAAAAAATATAAAATTATACATAAAGAGATATTAACATGGAGTAAAGATAATTTAAGGGTTTTTCCATGGAGAAAAACTTCAGATCCATACAAAATTTTTATAGCTGAGATAATGCTACATAGAACAAGGGCATCTCAGGTTGAAGATGTCTACAATCTCTTTATAAATAACTATTCTGATTTTAAATCTATATGTGATGCGGGGAAAGAAAGAATTTTATATGAACTGTCTGGATTAGGATTAAAATGGAGGGCAGAATTTCTTTATGAAATTTCATGTATTTTATCTCAGGAATATGGAGAAATTATACCTTCTGACAAATCAGTACTTTTAGAACTTCCCGGAGTAGGTCCATACATCTCTTCAGCGTTTTTATGTTTTGTATATGATTTACCTGAGCCTATATTAGATACAAATACTGTAAGAGTAATAGGCCGTCTATTTGGCTTAAAAATTACAGATTCATCCAGAAGAAGCAAAAAATTTAAGATTTTGATGGAAGAACTGGTTAATCTTGGTAATTGCAGGTTGTTTTCCCTTACATTACTGGATTTTGCTGATGCTATATGTAAACCTCAAAATCCTCAATGTGATCAGTGCATTCTTAATGATATCTGTGATTATTATATAAAAATACGAAATAACAGGGATTATATCTAAAGACAAATTAATCTGAACTTTAGGGTTTATTTATTTTCTCCCCAAATTTTTTGTATCTTTCATTACAATTTAAAACAATCAAATTCTTCCGTGTCCTTGTCATTGCAGTATAAACCATAGAATCCAGATTCTCATCCCCATTCCAACGCTCAGGAATTAACATAATAACATGAATCGCTTCCCATCCCTTAAAACTATGAATAGTACTTATTTTCAAACGATTATCTCCAGTAGGAAATGCTTTTTTATGCCTCGAATATTTAGAATTCTTATCAACCTCAAAAACATGGTTAACTTCAACACCACTTTTTTCAAAGATTTTAAGCAAATAATTTACTTGAATTAACCGATTATTTCAAAGTAGAATTCTATTTTTTTGTGTCTTTATGTCCGATAAATGTCCTTTACATGTCCGTTATGTCCTATAAATGTCCGTTATCTTGCAGTTCTAGCATCTATTGGCTTTCCAATATATTAATATAAAAAGTCAATATGTTTCCAGAATCATTCCAGAATTTATCCAGATATTCACAGATTCATTGTAAAAATATGTAATATCTAGCTCTTGTTCCTCCCATTGGTTTAAGGATTCCCTTATTTACTAACTTCTTTAAGTCTTTTAAAGCCATATCTGGACTTATATTCGGATTAATTTCCCTATATTCACTATTAGTTATTTTACCATGTTTAATTAGATATTCAATAGCTTTACGTTGCCTTTCATTTAATATATCCAATATTTCATCAGTTATTCTATATTTTTTAAGAGTAACAACAACATTGTTGCTTTTAATTTCAAAAAGAGGTTCTGGTAAGCCTTGATCAATGCAAGATTGAATCATCCTTATTGTGCCGGTTCCCCAGTGTTCAATAAACTTAATATCAAAAAAACACTTGGCAATGAGTTTATTTCGTGGAAATGAATTATGCTCAACTTTTAAATCATCTACGGTTAATGTTCCCTGTAATGGACCACAGCCCCAAATTTCAAGTCTATCATCAAATATACGTATCTGAACATTGAATTAATTTGATAATCCCTATGACAAATAGCATTAGTAATAGCTTCCCTTATAGCTTCAGGTGGATATTCGAACTTTTCTACTCTCTCTGTACCTTTAACAGTGACACTACGTTCAATATGTTTCATTACAAAATTTAAAGCATCTTCTCTTTGATCAAATATGTTTCCATCAAATACTTTCATATCATCGAAATCTATGGTTTCAGTGCCTCTAAACCTTGCACATTTAGTTATAGATTGTAAAAAGAATTTTTGAGGATTTTTACCAAATAAGAGTAAAGCTGCATTTGTTAATGAATCATCTTTCAATAAGTCCAATTTATTTAATGCCTCTTTAACATGTGTTTTTGAGTCTATATCCCTATTTCTTTCTGATTCAGCATTTTCTAGGAACCATTTTACTTTATTTTCATCTATATCTTCTAAACTAGCCATGTCATAAACTTTTTCATCCCATGAAATGCTATATCTTCCATTTTCAATGAATTCACGAAGTTGAGCTACTCTAAGTGTTTGATTTGTTCTTCCCATTCTAATATATGCCCTACCCCTGAAAAATAGAGGTTTTTCACCACTTTCAGGAACTTCAATTACAATAACATCTTTATTATCAACAGATTTTACTTTAATAGAAACATATACATGAGGATCAGTATTTGAAATTATATAATTTGCCAAATCTTCCAGTGTACGGCTACCAATAGTTACACCAATAATTTCTGCATCATCATTTATTCCTACAAAAATTTCTCCACCAGAATTATTTGAAAATGCAGAAACTGTTTCTCCAATTTGTCTTTTTTCAGATAAAGATGACTTAAATTCTATTTTTTCTGTTTCTTTATCTTCAAGAATTTTAGAAAAATCCATAAAATAACCTCATTTCCTTATTATGGATAAAAGACTTAAATATCTTTTTGTAAAGAAATATTAATTCCAATAGGACAATGATCGGACCCCATAATATCCGAATGAATATAACCTGATTTAACATTATCTTTTAAACTTTCATCTAGAAACAGGGTGTCTGTTTTAAGTGAAATTTTCCATGGCGTAGATTTCTTGGATTTCGTTTTGGCCGTAGGATATTAGTATGCCTAGTAAAAGTACATTTAGATAGGCTTTTTTATAGACTGATCGTCTTGT
>Ga0209105_100669_pt1 | contig 10946 bp, 7 predicted proteins | sample SedPBSmetaG_FD_184158 | JGI IMG/M metagenome (GOLD analysis project Ga0209105, IMG submission 184158) | Freshwater sediment bacterial and archeal communities from Indian Creek, Illinois, USA to study Microbial Dark Matter (Phase II) -... | ecosystem: Environmental > Aquatic > Freshwater > Creek >...
CTACAGTCCGGAAAAAGCTGCTAAAGACCAGGCAGATATGAACGACTACCTTAGTAGTCTATATAACGATTTGGTGGAAAATTCAAGCAAGGACTATCGCGCTAAGGATTATGATAAGTTCTTTACAGTAACAGAAACACCAAAACGCGGCCGCAAGATTGTGCCAAAAGAAGAAGCCATGAGGGAAGCAACAAAAAATTATGGCTATTTTGCGTTGCTTTCAGATGAAGTAAAGGATCTCTTTGAGGCACTTTCGGTCTATAGAAGCAAAGATATCGTTGAGAAGGGCTTTGGTAACCTAAAAGAACGATTGAACTTCAGAAGAATGCAAGTTTCTTATGAATTAGCCTTGAATGGCAAACTATTTGTCGAATTTGTTGCACTTATCTATTTATCTTATGTAAAGAAAAAGATGCAAGACGCCGGTTTATTTGACAAATGGACTCTGCAGGGGCTACTTGATGAACTTGATGTAATCGAGTTATTTGAGGCTCCTGGGCACGGTCGTATTCTAGGTGAAATCACCGAAAAGCAGGTGCAGCTCTACATGGCATTAGGGGTGGAGCCACCCTCGTTATAAATGTCGGGAATGCACGCTGTAGGTGGATCAGTTTTATGAGCGTATTCTTCAAAATGGCTCACTATTTTATGAGCGTTAGTGGCTCACTTTTTTTCTGGACATTCGCAGCTGGGAGTGGTACCACCATCCTCGTTATGAAAGTGCGGGAATCCAAGTTGCATTATAATGTTATAAATTGCTGTCAGAGACGATTTGCGAAGTATGAAATTATTAATAAGGCGTAATTAATGACAGAAATCACGTTTTTCATTAGAATCAATGGTGCAAAATTTTTGAATGTTTTAAAAATGAAACCTGAAGAGTATCGTGTAAGTCTTTAAAAATTTCATATAGGTCTAAATAGCGCTGCTTTTCTTTTATATCAGGAAGAAATTCCCTATCTCGTGTAACTGCAGCTTCGGAAGCTTCTATTTCTGATGAATATACACCAACTCCTACAGCTCCTAAAAGTGCAGCTCCTAAAACAGCTGTATCTGATACTTTAAGTGTATATACTGGTTTTTGGTAAATATTAGCCTTCAACTGTGACCAAAAACTACTCCTCGATGCCCCAGCAGTATGTAAGATAGACTCAATATGTATATAGTCTTCAAAAACATCTAATATTCGTCTGCTTTCAAAGGCTACACCTTCCATGACGGATCTGATCAAATGTTCTGTCGTTGTATCTTGTGTTATTCCGAAGAATACGGCTTTGGAGTATTGTGAGCCCATTGTCCGTTCTCCCATTAAATATGGTAAGAATAGTATCTTGTTTGCCCCATGATTAATTTTTTGAGCTAGTTCTGTCAGATAATCATATTCATTTTTTTGAGAATTCCTGGCTTTTTGGATTTCCTCTTTACATAAAACATCTCTAACCCATCTGAATGCCCCACCAGAAGCATCTACTGTGCCGTACGGAATCCATCCTTGCAGAACATGTCTTAGATTCATCAGTCTTTTATCAAAAATTGGACGCGAACTATAAAGAGCAAGAACTGATGTAGTAGCTGCAATATCAACTACAAGATGCGATTTAGTCAACCCCGATGCTAATAGCGAACATAGCATATCTCCTCCGCCGCACGCTACTGGAGTTCCTATCGCAAGACCCGTTTCTTCAGAAGATTTTACAGTTATTTTACCAATTATCTGTGATGAAGGACATATATTTGGAAGCTTATCCTCATCGATACCAAGAAAGCCTGTCAGTTCGGAAGACCATTTATCGTTTTCAAACATCATCAAGTATGTGCCGGATGCTTCTGAAGGATCTGTGCATATTTCTCCTGTCAAACAATAGTTTATATAATCTTTTGGTGATATAAATTTGTATGTGTCTTCGTATGTTTTTGGCATCTTTTCCTTTATCCACTTAATTTTCACACCCATCCAATTTGGAGCGGGTATATTGGCAGTTATGTTATTATACATATCTATATTTTTACAATTTCTCATGTTTTCGACAATCTCTGATGTTCTTTTATCGGAATAAAGCTGAACATCTTCAACAATCACTTTACCTTTTGGAGAAATCTGTACGGGACTATGCATAACAGCACATGTCCCAATAGCTATAATATTTTTGGGGTTTACTTTTGACTTTTTAAGTACTTCTTTAATATTGTTTTTTACACATTTCCACCAGGATTCTGGTTTTTCGGTAGCCCATCCTGGTTTTTCGATTGTTACAAAGTGATGCGAAACAGAATATGCAATAATATCATTTTTAGTGCTAAATAAATATACCCTAATACTTTGGGTACCAATATCAATACCTAATATGTATTGATTAAGCATACGATCACTTTCCTACACAGCATTGTACTTTAATCCTACTTTCTACTATAAGCACGCAGTTGAAATAGAACCGCGCCTATAATTATAACACCCATAATTACTTGCTGCGGATGTCCGGGAACACCCATAAGATTCATAATGTTGCCAATCATTCCAAGAATAAAGACACCTAATAATGTGTTAAACGCACCGCCTCTGCCACCAGCAAGGCTCGCACCACCTATCACGACAGCCGCAATTGCGTCCAGTTCAAAGCCTAATGCTACAACAGGGGATCCTACCCCTGTTCGCGAAGTGCTGATTATGCCTGCAATAGCACACAAAACACCAGAAATGCAGTAAACCGAAAATTTATACTTTGACACATTAATTCCTGAGAGGCTGACTGCAGCTTCATTACTTCCAATCGCAGTGATCAATCTGCCGAAAACTGTATACTTAAGCATTACCACGAATAGTATAAAAACGATTATCATAAGAATTACTGGAAAAGGAATGCCTAACCAAGACCCTGTGCCAAAATACATTAACACCTCGTTTCTTGTTATTATCGGGGAACCTTCAGATAACATGAACGCCATACCACGTGCAATTGTCATCATAGCCAATGTAACGACAAAAGGCGCCATTTTGGTCTTAGCAACCATAAAACCTGATATACTCCCTAATAATGCTCCACCAACTATTGTTAACAATATAGCTTCAGGAAGTGACATGGTTTGCAGAAAAAAAGCACTCAAAACGCTCGTAAATGCTATTATTGAACCAACTGACAAGTCTATTCCGCCTGTTAGTATGACAATCAGCATACCCATTCCAACAATGCCTAATCCGGCCACTTGCCTTGACAAATTGAAAATGTTGGTTTGCGTAAAAAAAACGTCTGATACCGCACTCGCAATAACCATCATTACTAAGAAAACCAGCAGTGTATTATATTTGAAAATAGAAGCCAATATTGAATTAACGGTAAATGGATTTTTTATTATTGGTTTAACATAATTTACTATTTTGCTCAAGTTAATCAACTCCTTATTTATAATTAAAAAACTATTATTCGGTACTAAGATTGTCCTAATAATTATAGTTGTCAGACAAATCAATTCAATTAGTACCGTTGCTATTCTTTATGAACTCTAATCATAACTTTCATTATGCGGTCTTTTTGTTCATCAATATATTCATATGCCTTCTTATACTCATTAAAATCAAAGTAACAAGTTAAGATCGGGTCAAGGTTAATTTTATTTCTTTCAATAATCTCTATCGCTTTAATAAAATCATTTTCCTGGTACATTAACGTTCCTATAATTCTTAATTCTCTATCTTGTATGGCTGCCATATTTATACTCACATTTTCGCTGAATACTCCTACAATGATAATATCAGAACCTTTACGTGCATATTTTATTGCTTGGTCTATTGTCTTGTTTACACCGACACACTCGAAAAATATGTCTGCTCCATCCGATCCAAATGAGTTCAAAATTGCTATCTCTAAATCATCTTCCAAGGTATTTGCACAATAATCAACTCCACATGATCTTGCTATCTCCAGTCTGTAATTACTTATATCGGTTATTAATACAGATTCAGCTCCTAAACTTTTTGCCACTTGTGCAACCATATTTCCAATAGGACCGGCCCCTAATACAACAACTCTCTTATCTATTATGCTCATACCTCTGCTTAAAGCATGTACAGCTACTGCAACAGGTTCTATCATTGCTCCCGATTCATAGGAAAAGTCATCGGGAAGCCTGATTAATTTACAGGCATCAACGGCAAAATATTCTGATGCTGCGCCGGTTGTTTGAAATCCCATAACTTTTAGACTGTCGCATATGTGATAATTTCCATGCCTACATGAAAAACATTTCCCACATACAACTTGAGGCTGTATGGTTATTCTGTCTCCAAGTTTAAATTGCTTTACATCCGGGCATATCTTTACAATCTCTCCGGAGACCTCATGTCCTTGTGTTATAGGATAAGTTGTATAAGGATGTTTACCGTGATAGACATGTATATCCGAGCCACATATACCAATATTCATAATTCTTACAAGTACTTGGCCTTTACCGATGGAAGGTACTGGAATGTTTTTAAATTCAATTTTTTGGGGTGCACTCACCACAGCTTGTAACATAAAGTCTCCTCCTTGTATATTTGTCAAGAATTCAGGGTTTTATATGTATAGCTATTATTTTTGGATTGCTAGTTTCATTATGTTCTCTTCTGATATTTCCTCTTTTCTTAAAACTCCTGATATATGTCCTTCACTCATTACAATGATTCTATCACAAACTCCAATTAATTCGAGCATTTCAGATGAAACCATTATGATGGCTACTCCTTCTTTTGCAAGATCGTTTATCAAGTTGTAGATTTCAACTTTAGAACCGATGTCAACACCCCGTGTCGGTTCATCAAACATCATAACCTTACATTCATTGTTAAACCATTTTGCCAGTACTACCTTTTGTTGATTTCCGCCACTAAGGTCTCTAACATGAGTATCACAGCTCTTTGTTTTAATTGCAAGTTTTTTTATTAAATTATCAACAATTTTTTTTTCGCGCTTATCTGATATAAATCCGAACTTGCTAGTAATCTTTTTCATATCGGTCATTGTAATATTTTCCCTGATAGTCATGTTAAGTACAACGCCATGTTCCTTGCGACTTTCTGGCACTAATCCAATACCATGTCTCACAGCGTTCTTTGGAGTTGCGATGTTTAAGATCTTTTTATCCATTTCTATAATTCCCGATTCCATTCTATCCGCACCAAAGATTGCTCTCAAGACTTCTGTTCTGCCACTCCCCACAAGCCCTGCTATGCCTAGTACTTCGCCTTTATGAACAGAAAAAGATATTCTTCTGACTTTTTTCCCTCGATTTAAATCTCTAACACTAAAAATCTCTTCACCTGTAACGCAATTTCTCTTCGGGAACATCGTCGATATAGTACGTCCAATCATCATATTAATAATAATGTCTTTGTTTACTTCCGCAGGTAATACTGACCCTACCACTGATCCATCTTTAATAACAGTGATTTGATCAGCTATCTTAAATATTTCATCCAGTCTGTGCGAAATGTAAATAATGCTTACTCCCATAGTCTTCAATCTTAATAATATTCCGAACAGATATTCAACATCGCTCGGCGCCAATACAGATGTCGGTTCATCAAGAATTAGAATTTTGACATTTTCCGAAAGAGCTTTGGTGATTTCAACTACTTGTTGGAAAGCTACACTAAGCTCTCCAGTTTTACTCTTAGGGTCAATACTAAAACCCAAACTCCCTATTAATTCAGATGTTTTTTTATAAAGTTCAGACCAATTAATGAAATATTTCTTATATCCGAGTTTTCCAATAAAAACATTTTCTGCGACAGTCAGATCTGGAACCAATGAAAATTCCTGATATATTATACCAATACCTAATTTCTTAGCTAAACCCGGATCTAGGTGATGAACAACTTTACCATCAATCATCACTTGACCACTGTTCATTTGATAAGCGCCCGATAGTATTTTCATGAGTGTTGATTTTCCAGCACCGTTTTCTCCAACCAAGGCATGTATTTCACCGGGCTTTACCTTGAATGTCACTCCTTCTAAGGCATGAACGCCTCCAAAAGACTTCTTTATGTTACTCATCTCAACTCTGTATTCGTATGAGTTCGTCATGCATCAAAATCCTCCATTTTTATACCTTATATACTGGATGGTTTTCGGAGCCATCCAGTATATATTATTAGTGTATGCGATTGTTAGAAAACAGAATCCGGATCGTAAAATTGATCAACGTTTTCGATGGTTATAACAGCAGGAGGTGTAAAACTAATCTTGGGGATATTAGTCTCACCTTGTAGATATCGTATTCCGATATCTACCGCTGTTCTTGCAATCAAAACAGGGTCATTTAAACCGGTTGCACCATATTCGCCGGTTTTAATGAGTTCTAAAGCTTCCCTTTGTCCATCAGCAGCTGCTACCACTAATATTTGTTCTTCTTTCCCAGCTTCTCGAATAGCTTTCAATGCACCCAGCGCCATACTGTCATTTTCCGCCAACAAAACGTTTATATCAGGATGCGCAACAAGAATATCCTCCATTGCTGCCAATCCACCTTCATGTGCCCAGGCGCCCCAGCCTTGTGCTACAATATAAAAGCCAGTAACCGCATTTTCCGTACGAAGCATGTATTCTGTAAGTCCACGAATAACCCCTTGTCGACGTTCTTTACCAACCGGATTTCCCATGGCACCACTGAGTAAAGCAATTCTAAGAGTTTGTCCTGCCATGGTTTCTCCAAGCCATTCGCCAACAAGTTCCCCATTGGCCAAATTATTAGACTGCACTATTGAGATGAAATCGGCTGTCATATCAATAGTACTGTCCATAATAACCACAGGAACTCCAGCTTCTGTCGCCGCCTTAGTTGCAGGCACAAGACCTATGGGATCCTGCGGATTGAGAATCAATAAATCGATTCCTCTTGCCAACAAATCCTCAACATCGGATAGCTGTTTGGCCATATCACCACCTGCGTCTGCAGAAATTACATCAAAACCCAGTTCATTGCCATATTCCTCTATTGCATTTAATTGAGCCATAAAGTAAGGGGCGCCCAAAGTATACATTGAAACTCCAATGACCAGATCTTCGACAACAATTTCAGCCCGTTCATTGTTGTTTTGCACTTCAACTGCAGGTGCAGCACATCCGGCAAAAATACTAATAATCAGTACCATAGTTAAAACAAATAATGCTGATTTTTTTATGACTTTCATTAAAAAAACCTCCTTCTTGTTATTAATTTAAATTATGCTATACAATTCAGGGACCAAACCTGATTTATGGTGTTATTCCTCCTCTCGAATAGCAAGACAACGCCTCCTGTTATCAATCACCCCTCCTCCCCCCCGAATAATGTGAATTTTTGCCTAAAATCTCTTATGTAATAGTCTAGCAAGATTGATTTGTATATTCTAGGGGCATTATTATGATTTTCAGGGGTTTTTTTTTGATCTTATAATTATTTTTGTGTCAATACTGTCTACCTCGGAATAATTTGAGCCTAGCACAAGTATGGCTATACCTTTTTTAAGTAATAACTCCATCATTTCTGAAGTGACCTTTCTTAACTCAGTATCTGCCGAACTGAATGGCCTTATACAAACAACTACATATGGATTATAGAGATGCCATTTCAAATATACCAGCTTCTGTTGATCATAAATCGATAGTGTATCTGTACATTTATCTAAGTCTACATCTGTAAAAACAGATCCATAATTTTGCTTACAATTCGTATAATACTTAGAAGTCACCCAAAATTTATTCAACTTTCCAATTGTTGCAAAAAATAAATTTTCAACTGCGCTTATATTTTCAAGAAGCATTGATTTTACTGGATTTTCAGTAATGATAGCTAATCCTGTTTTAACATATTCACCTTTCTTTTTATTTTTTAGTAATTTATCCCCAATAAATATATTGCCGGTATAAGAAGTATTATTCCCATTTAGTATGCTTATAATTTCATCAATACATGAACCATCCTTATCGAAAAGACTCATTATTTGACCCGAACGAATCTCAAAGGATAGCGGTGCAAGATTTTCAGTTGAAATATTTACGAACTTCATAGCTATTGCATTTTTTTCATGAAAATTTTCTGATATTAATTTTTGTGGATTAAAGAAAAAAGCGTTTATTATGTTTTCATTTATCTGATCCTTTTTCAGTGTCCAGACATTTAATCCGTTTTTTATAACACAAATTCGATCAGAAAATTTCTTCAAAACATCCACAAAACTGTCGAACATTAAAAAGGACATTCCTTCTTTCTTTAGATCATTAATAACAGCTACGAGCTTACTCAGTTCGGAATCCGCTAGATAACTGGATAAGTTCTCTAATATGATAATATTGGCATTTAAAGCATATGATTTAGTAATTTCTAGTGCCACTTTTTCGAAAGCAGAAAGTGTATTAACCGTTCTTTTGGGATCTATTGCTATGCCCAATTTTTTCAAAAAAGACTGTGCTTTTAAAGAGAATTTAGGCTTTTCAAAAATGTAACGCCATGACATGTTTCTTATAATAAAAATGTTATCGGCTACCGTCATATTATCTATCAATTTGGGTTTCGATTGTATTAGAAAAATTCTTTTTTTTGATATATGTTTATAATGAACATAATCAATAGAAATGTTTTCAAAGTATGTTCTACCGCGTTTCAATTCTAGATTTCCGCATAACAAGTCAATTAAATGACTTTTTTCTACAGAATTATGAATAATAATTCCTAACAATTCACCATGAAATAAATTTATAAAAAAGTTGTTAAGGATATTCATTCCCTTGTGGTTATATGTAATATTTTCCATTCTCATGACTTCATGCTTCATATGATCACCTGTTTGCTTTTTATCAAAGGGAGAGTAAGCTCCACACATGTCCCGAAATTTTTAATACTATTTATTCTCAAACCATATTTTTCACCAAATTTTAATTTAATTCTGCTATTCACATTAAAAAGACCAATACCATGCTCTCGTTCTGTATACGATTCAAATCCTTTTAGCATACATTCATCAAGTTTCTCATTGAGCTTTCCCAGAGTGTTCTCGTCCATTCCAATTCCATCGTCTGTGATTCTTATTATAAGCCTATCTTCAGTTATCATAAGGTCAACTTCCACCGTTCCTCTGCCCTGTTTAGGCTCAAGACCATGAATTATTGCATTTTCAATGATTGGTTGAAGTGTCAGCTTTGGCACCTTGCAGTTTAAAGCTGATGAGCTTTCTTCATCTATATTGATTCGCAAATGGATTTTTTCTCCAAAACGATAATTTTGGATGGAAAAATATGTTTCAGAATTACTAAGTTCAGTCTCTAAAGTAACCATGCTGTCCAGGTTAGAAATTGTATATCTAAAAAATGTTGCAAGTGCTTCTGTTATGTCGGCAATATTGTCAATTCCTTCACACAAAGCATCACTTCTAATGGCTTCAAGTGTGTTGTATAGGAAATGAGGGTTAATTTGATTTTGTAGTACCCAGTATTCTGTATGAATATTTGTTGTTCTTATGGAAACGAAATTCTCGTACAGGCTGAAAAAGTTCAAAAAGAATTTTTCAATTTCTTCAGTGTAAAAAACATTCATTTTTTTTAAAGAGTTAAAATCGTAATTGACGTTAAAATCTCGAATTGTTCTTTCTATTCTTTTAAAAGGCGAATAGACTTTTATATAGATCAATATAAAGCATATTGTGATTGCTAACATGACTGAGAAATATATAGAACGCATTAATAATATATTCGTTCTTAATAGCAAAAAACCCAAGACAAATAGACAAAGTGCATATAATGCTATTGATATTTTAGCGATTAAAAGAATATTGTTGCATATGTATACTTTGTTAAGCTTTTTATCTGACATATTTGTTCCAAGACAACATCATAATACATCCTCAATAATGGAATTTTCTGTATTCAGATGGAGTGAGTTTAGTAATTTTTTTAAACAGTTTTGTAAAATGTTTTAAATCGTTATAACCGACTGCATAACAAATTTCATGTATACTTTTGTTTGTATCACCAAGTAAGTGCTTAGCAGCATCAACACGAACACTGGTCAGGTACTCAAGAAATCCCATACCGGTTTCTTTTTTAAATAATACAGAAAAATATGTCGCATTAAAATCTACAATAGCACTAATTTCATCAAGGGTTATATCAGATGCGTAATGCTCGTTGATGTAGATCTGAACTTTTTTAATAGGTCGACAGACTTCGCTTTTTCGAGCATCATCTATTTGTGTAAGATTTTTTTTCATGAGATTGACCAGTGTTTCGAATATAGTTTTAATATCATTCTGCATGCCTATATGCAAGCCTACTTCCAGAATTATGGTTTTTTCAACTACTTTAAAATTTGTATGGTTTTTGAGGCTATATACAACTATTTCCATAATCTCATTAACAGTGTTTAAAATGAATTGCCCGGTTAGTCCAAAAAGATTTTGAAGCTCTGATTGAGTCTCGGTAATCCAAATAGTAATCCCATTTATATCTAAAATCTCAACCATTTTTATAAGGTTCTTTCTTCTATTGAAATTAATGATGGAATTCGGAATAAGCTTAGAATGCAAATCATCATTATACTGGTTGATTTTCCCGGCTCCTAAAACTATACGGTCAACGATAGCTTCTTTAGCTTGATAGGTTGATTGTGCGATCATACCAAATTCAACACAAGGCTTTCCAAGCCCGAAGGAAACCATGAGATTTTTAATTATATCTCTAAACAGATGACTTTCATCAATAATATAATTAAATGCTCTGCGAATCTGTTTTTTGTTATCCTCACTATAATTTATGATTAAAAAAATTCTGTCCTCAAACGTGGCGGATATCATCTCTGAACATAGAGGTTTAAAAATTTGTTTAGCAATATTGGATATTTTTTCTAATATTATCTTCATCGCTCCATTTAAATTGTATTGGTAATCAAAATCAGGTTTGATTATTAATGCCTGATAATACCCTTCAGTAAAAGAT
>Ga0209105_100670_pt1 | contig 10926 bp, 12 predicted proteins | sample SedPBSmetaG_FD_184158 | JGI IMG/M metagenome (GOLD analysis project Ga0209105, IMG submission 184158) | Freshwater sediment bacterial and archeal communities from Indian Creek, Illinois, USA to study Microbial Dark Matter (Phase II) -... | ecosystem: Environmental > Aquatic > Freshwater > Creek >...
GATTAAAAAAGGCGCAATGTCACGAATAAACATCAGAAAAGAAATCCTAAATCAGATAAAGGTTTTTGACACTCAACCCTCAAGTTTTTGACAGAGCCATTTTTAAACCATAACTATTTTATTAATATCAGAAATATATTAATTACAAATGAACTGGTGTTTTTATGTTAAAGCTCGTGCTTGAAGAGATAACGTCTCACATTAAATCAATGGAAATTGATGATAACGCTGTAAAACTCATGGAAAATTATTTGTGTGAAGCCACAAAAGTTTTTATATGCGGTTTTGGAGAATCAGAACTTGTTGGAAAAGCTTTTGCCTCAAGACTTAGTGGAATCCGTCGGGATGTATACGTGGTCAGTGAGACCATTGTTCCTGAAATTGATGAGGGAAGCATTCTAATAGCCATATCTGGATCTGGGGAAACTGAACCAACTTTAACTATTACAAGAAAAGCACTGCAAAAAGGTGCAAAAATTATATCGTTAACTTCTTTTACTGGTTCACCCCTCACCCAGATATCTGATGTTGCAATTGAAATTCCCGGCAGAATAAAAGCAAAAACCAAAAATTACATAGAAAGAAGAGTGGCTGGTGAATATGAGCCTTTAACACCTTTCGGAGCCTTATTTGAAATATCTGCAAGGATATATATTGAAGGCATCATTGCAGAACTTGCAGATAAGAAAATCTGTTTATAATTCACTGAATGGTCATGAGAAACTGATTATATCTTCTTTTTAGCAATTACTGTGATTATTAATATCCCTGCAATCACATGGAAATTTTATTTGCATGAATAATTTTATCTTGAATTAGACATAAATTAATCTAAAATTAAAAATTTGAAGGAGATGATCTTATGAAATTCGTTGGGATAAATGGATATGGAACAATAGGTAAAAGAGTAGCAGATGCTGTTTCTGCACAGGATGACATGAAAATTGTAGGGATTACCAAAAGAAACCCTGATTTTGAGTCACGGATAGCTGTAGAGAAAGGTTACGACCTTTACATAAGCGTTCCTGAAAGGGAAAGCTCTTTTGAAGATGCAGGTATTAAAGTAGCTGGAACTGCTGAAGAACTCTTTGAAAAGCTGGACATAGTTGTAGAGTGTACTCCAGAAGGTATTGGTGCTAAAAATAAGGAAAATATTTACGAAAAAATAGGTTTAAAAGCCGTGTTTCAAGGTGGAGAAAAACACGATAATATAGGGCTCTCATTCAACTCATTTTCAAATTATAAAGACGCTTACGGAAAAGATTATGCAAGAGTAGTATCATGTAACACCACAGGACTCTGCAGAACCTTAAAACCGATTGATGACCTCTGTGGAATTAAAAAAGTAAGGGCAGTGATGGTTAGAAGGGGTGCTGATCCTGGGCAGGTTAAAAAAGGTCCGATCAATGCTATAGTTCCTAACCCTCCAACCGTGCCTTCACACCACGGCCCTGACCTTCAAACAGTAATGTATGACCTGGACATCACTACAATGGCTCTCCTGGTGCCTACAACATTAATGCACCAGCACAATTTAATGGTGGAACTTGAATCCCAGGTCAGTGTTGATGATATAAAAGATACCTTAAATAAAACTCCAAGGGTCCTTTTACTTAAAGCAAGCGAAGGCTTAGGTTCAACAGCCGAATTCATGGAATATGCTAAAGAATTAGGCCGCCCAAGAAATGATTTATTTGAAATTGGTGTTTGGGAAGAATCATTGAATATCGCCCATGGAGAACTCTACTATATGCAGGCCATTCACCAGGAATCAGATGTTGTTCCTGAAAACGTGGATGCAATAAGGGCCATGCTTGAAATGGAAAGTGATCCTCAAAAATCTATAGAAAAAACAAATAAGGCCATGAAAGTTCTTTAACTAAAGAATCAATACCCTGGTGTCTTTTTTGGGAGTATTTCTTTAAATTTTTTGGTTACCTGGTTAAATATTCGTTTAATGTTATGTGATATATAGAAGAGGTTGCTTTCTGTTTCAATTTGCTCTAAACCTCTTGCATATTTTGTTTTACATTTCCAAAAGGCCGTTCAACGGTCTCTTTGCGTTTACTGAATTCAAATTTTGCTTCGGATGTTTCCATCTTTAAAGACATCCTTCTTACTGAAGCACCGCCGTAATCGGTTATTATTTTAACACGATTCTTCCCGGCGCATTTCAGTTGATCAGGACAATCTAAACGCTCATTAGAGTAATATTGTTCTCTAATTTTCCCTTTATATTTATAGGTCTTTTGATAGGGTAATTTTTTATTATCTGGACAAATATACAGGTTATTTTTGTGATAATATTTGAAATTGTGCTTAGAGAACGGTTTGTTATTTTTTTTATATGTTTTAGCTTCTGTGGCTTGTTTTCTGTTGAGTATATATGCATCCAATTTATTCTCATAGATATATTCAATATTATCATTACGTAAAATACCATTTATCACCACTAATGCAAGTATCATCTGGTAAAGGCCATATTGTTTCGATTATTTTTTCTATTTGCGGTATTAGTTGATAATGATCAGTAGGATCCTGTGTTATGCTGCTGGCGAGGATTATTCCAGATTTGTGGTCTACGCTGATTTGTGAATTGTACGAAAATTCTGTTTTATTCTTTTTATTTTTCATCCACCTATAATCAGGATCGGTATTGGATAACCGACATTTGTCCGCTGTTTTGCAGTGATTCTTCGGCTTTATCTAATTTCTCCAGCGCTTTTACGGGATTTTCCAGTGCCTGATTTAGAATGTTCAACGCCTCTTTCTTAATTCGTTTTTTATTTTGTTTAGCGTATGGGCTGTCTTTTAATATTTCACGTATCAGTTCTTTTCTTTCTTCTCTTGTTAATGGGACTTTAATTTCGTTATTACATTCTTTATCGCCGTATAATTCATCTTCTTCTTTGTCTACGTCGATTCCTTTTTGTATGATTTTTTTAATGGCCCGGATTTCTTCTTCTGTTATATTATTGTCGTTGGACGCGTTAGCCGTCAAAATTCGCAGAATTTTGCAGGCCCCAAACACCGTGTGTTTGAGGGCTTTGAATTTTGTACCATCAATGGCGATATGTTCCAAATTAAGCAGTTTTAATTTCTTGGAAGTGGATACTATGGCTTTAAACGCTTCGTCTATCAATTCATGTGCTTCAATTTTGAACCGTAAAATTGTCCTAAAATCGGGTGATTCCAAACCAGATAAGTACATATAAACCATATTTTCATTTATGAGTCTCATAATTTTTCTTGATGAAAAAACATCATCCACAGACGCCATAATAATTATTCTCATAAGCATACGTCGTGAATAAGCTGATTTGCCCTGATTATATCGATATTTATTTTCAATATCATCAAAATCCAATCCATTCACCAGATCAGTTATGAAAAAACAAATATGATCCTCTGGAATAACCTCAACCAAATTCAAAGGCAGCAAAAAAGACTGATCCATTTTATTTTCTCTCAAAACCATGAAAAATACATCCAAACAAACACAAACTGATAGGATAATAATAGAACAACCACCAGTATAATAAACCAAAAAAATTAATAATAAAAAAACAAGAAAAAACATGATATAATTATGAGTCAACCTCTCCAAAGATAAAAAATAATAAAAAGTATTTAAGCGCAGGTTCAGAATATTCTGGAGGATACCCCTCATTTAACTGTCCCTATTGAGTCAATTACAAAAAATCCCATAAAAATAATAAGTTAAATATAGTGAAAATAATGTAATTAAAGGCGATTAAATGATAGAAATAGAAGTTAAAGCTAATGTTAACAGTTTCAATGAAATTGAATCTAAATTAAATGAAATTAATGCAATAAAAAGTAAAACAGAGTACCAGACTGATACATATTTCAACAATCCATTATTGAGAGATTTTAAAAAAACTGATGAAGCATTGAGGATACGGAAAACCACCATTAATAATAGGAAGTCTGAAATAATTCTTACCTATAAGGGGGCTAAAATAGACAAAGTGAGCAAAACACGTAAAGAAATAGAAGTTAATATCAAAGATTCCAAACTAATGAGTTCAATTTTAGAAAATCTTGGATTTAAAGCTGTAGCTGATGTTCAAAAAGAAAGGACTACCTATTTATTCGATGAATATGTAATATCACTGGATCATGTGCTTAATGTTGGAAAATTTGTAGAAATAGAAAGGAACATTGAAGAAGGAGAAGATTTTCAGGATACCATTGACGAAATTTTCAGGTTATACAAAAAATTAGGTATCGAGAGCGGATTTGAAAGGAAATCCTATCTGGAACTGATGGGCATTTATAAAGACTAATCACTCCGGATAAAATTAAATGTTAAAGTTATACTGTTAAATGAATATACGGTACATGTGCATAACTTTTTTTGATAATGGTTAGGCATGTTTCCATCCAGTTGTTAGACGAATGTTCTTTAAAACACTAACACGCTTTTGACTCATACACTTAATACAAGCAAATATAGAAAGTAATGCATTAGACTATAGTTAATGATATTATGGTGAAGAGTAATTTATTAACTTTCAAAATTCAAAAGAATTTTGATGCCCAAACACCGTGTGTTTGACGGTTTATGAACATAGATTTTAAATATGATATAATTGCCTTAAGAGGCTGTCTCATAAATCAAAATCCTAATAAAAATAAGCTCAAATAGGACTTTCAAAATTCAAAGAATTTTGATTGCCCGAAAATCAGAGATTTTCGACGACTCTATATTAAAAAATAAGTATCTTATTTCACAAAATATCTAATTATTGGACAGCCTCTTAACAAAAAAAATTACTTAGAAAAACAAGGTGGGGCCAGTTTGAAATATTTTGTAAGTCCTTTTAATAATTCTGTTGATTTAAAGTTTCCCAAAAATATAACCATATACGATACAACCATGAGAGATGGAGAACAAACTCCTGGAGTATGTTTAAGAACCCCAGAAAAGTTAAAAATAGCAAGAAAGCTTGATGAACTTGGAATACATCAAATAGAGGCTGGTTTCCCCATTGTTTCCAGTGAAGAAAAAAAATCAGTTAAAGCTATCGTAAATGAAGATTTAAATGCTGAAATATTAGTTTTATCCAGAACAAAAAAAGAAGATATTGAAACTGCCCTTGATTGTGGTGTTGACGGCATAATAACATTCATGGCAACTTCTGACCTTCACCTGAAACATAAGCTCAAAATAACTAAAGAAGAAGCTTTAAATATCTGCATGAAATCCATCGAGTATGCCAAGGACCACGGCATTTTTGTGGCTTTTTCAGCTGAAGACGCTACACGGACAGATATAAATTTTTTAAAGGAAATTTATAAAAAAGCAGAAAATTACGGTGCTGACAGAGTCCATATAGCTGATACAGTAGGTGCAATTAGTCCTCAAGGAGCAGATTACCTTGTGAGGGAATTAAGAAAAGACATATCAACTGGAATAGCAATGCACTGTCATAACGACTTTGGAATGGCCCTATCAAACTCAATTTCAGGGCTTCTTGCAGGTGCAACAGCAGTATCAACCACTGTAAACGGAATTGGAGAAAGGGCTGGAAATACCTCCCTGGAAGAGATTGTAATGGCTTTAAAGATAATTTATAATCTTGATTTAGGATTTAACATTGAACACATCTGTGAACTTTCTAAAATTGTTGAGGAGCTTACAAACATTAAGGTTCCTGTTAATAAACCAATTGTGGGCAGAAATGTGTTCAGGCACGAATCTGGAATTCACGTGGATGCTGTAATTGAGGAACCACTGACTTATGAACCATTCTTACCAGAAATGATCGGCCACCACAGGAGAATAGTTCTTGGGAAGCATTCTGGATGCAGAGCAGTTAAAGCAAAACTGGATGAATGTGGAATAGAGGTCACAAAGGACGAATTATGCAAAATTGTTGAACAAATTAAAATGAGCAGGGAAAAAGGTAAATATATTAATGACAAGCTCTTTAACCAGATTGTAAGATCTGTACGCGGACTTGCAGATTTATAAAGGTTTGATTAGATGAATATCACAGAAAAAATCCTCTCACGGGCTTCCGGGAAAAAAGAAGTACATCCTGGAGAAATCATTGAAGCTGATGTAGATTTAGCGATGACACATGATGGAACATCACCACCCACCATAAAAGTCTTCAGTGAAATTGCAGACAAAGTATGGGATCCTGAAAAAATCGTTATTGTTTTTGATCATAACATTCCTGCAAATAATATAGGTTCTGCAGAATTTCAAAAAATAGCAAGGAAATTTGCAAAGGAACAGGGAATAAAAAACATATACACCCATGGCGAAGGGATATGTCACCAGGTGCTTCCAGAAAAAGGTTACATTAAACCTGGAAGTGTTGTAGTAGGTGCAGATTCGCACACCTGCACTTACGGTGCCTTTGGATCATTTGCAACAGGAATGGGTGCAACAGACATTGCAATGGTATATGCAACCGGTAAAACATGGTTTATGGTTCCTGAAGCATTAAAAATAAATGTGAGCGGTGATTTAGATAGATATGTAAGAGCTAAAGACATTATTTTAAATATAGCTGGAAAAATAGGTTCTTCAGGTGCAAATTACAAAACTTTAGAATTTCACGGCAAAACAATTGATTCAATGGATGTTTCAGGAAGAATGACCATCTGCAACATGGCTATTGAGCTCGGCGCTGAAAACGGGATAATAGAGCCAAACAAAAAAACGCTTGACTACCTGAAAAATAGGGGAGTTAATGATTTTAAAATTGTAAAGTCAGATAAAGATGCAAATTACGAGAAAGAGTATTTCTTCGATGTAACAGGCATGGAACCTCAAATATCATGTCCACATGACGTGGATAATGTTGTGGGGATTTCCAGAATTGAAGGAACATCAATAGATCAGGCATTCATCGGGTCCTGTACAAATGGGCGTCTTGAGGATTTAAAAGATGCAGCAGAAGTTTTAAAGGGAAATAAAGTTCATGAAGATGTTAGGTTGATCGTAGTTCCTGCATCAGCCGAAATATATGCTGATGCACTTAGAGAAGGAATTATAGAGATTATTGTAGATGCTGGGGCCATAATATGTAATCCTGGGTGCGGGCCATGCCTTGGAGCACATATGGGGGTTTTAGGAACTGATGAAGTATGTATTACCACTACAAACAGGAACTTTGTAGGTAGAATGGGAGATCCAGGATCCTTTTTATATCTTGCAAATCCAGCAGTTACTGCATATTCAGCAATAATGGGTGAAATACGAAATCCACAGGAGACAAAATGAACATAAATGTGATAGAAAAAATAAATGAATTGGAAAAAAAGATTGGTAATCTTTCCAGTGCTCAAAAGATACTTCTTGCAACTGATGGATCAGTAACAACAATACTCGACGTCCTTAAAGGACCTATTGAAGTTAATACGCTTATCCAGGAATTTCAAGAATCAGATGATGAGTCTGCCAGAGATTTAGGAATCAAAAAAGGGGATATTATTAATTACAGGGCCGTTATCATGAGTCATAAGTCTGAAGAGCCGTTTATATATGCCATATCATTGGCTCCAGTTAAAAAACTTGATAATAACTTTAAAGAAGACCTTTTGAAGGCAGATATTCCAATTGGCCGAATTTTGAAGAAATACAACATTGAATCAAGAAGGGAAGTGATACATATTGGTGCTGAAAAGCCAGACAAGCAACTTAAGAAGATATTCAATACAGATTCAACAATGCTTACACGAAGTTACAACATAATCTACAGGAGCGAAATTTTAATCAGGATAAAAGAAACATTTCCCTATAGTTTATTTAGAGAATAAAGTTAATCCACATCATGGCAGGTGATAAAAATGGGATTGAAATTCAAAGACATCGTATCTTCTCATGAAATAAAGCTGAACGATTTAAAGGACAAAGTTGTGGCGTTAGATGCTTCAAATACGATTTATCAGTTTTTATCAAGCATAAGACAGGATGATGGAACACCTTTAATGGATCACGAGGGGAACATCACTTCTCACTTCAGCGGCATTCTTTACAGGACTTCATCACTTGTTGATAAGGGAATTAAACCCATTTATATTTTCGATGGAAAATCTCACCTTCTAAAAAAAGACACCCAGGCTGAAAGGCGACAGATAAGGGAAGAAGCAGAAATAAGGTGGAGGGAAGCCATTGATGAGGGAAGAGTTGAAGATGCACGTAAATTTGCAGTTCGATCATCAAGAATATCTGCAGGAATCATTGAAGGATCTAAAAATCTACTTGAATTAATGGGAATTCCTTATATCCATGCTAAATCTGAAGGAGAAGCCCAGGCATCATATATGGTCTCTAAAGGAGATGCATGGTGCGTTGCTTCCCAGGATTATGATTGTATCCTCTTCGGTGCACCGAGAATGCTCAAGAACCTGGCTGCAAGCGGCCAGAGGTATCGTTTAGAGATGATTTACCTCAAAGAAGTTTTAGAAAATAACGGATTAACGCGTAAACAGCTAATTGATGTTGCAATCCTTGTTGGCACTGATTTTAACCACGGGATAAAAGGTATTGGACCTAAAAAAGGACGTAACTTAATTAAAAAACATGGTGATGTTTTCAGCGTTTTAAAGCACCTTAAAACTGAAATAGATGTTGATCCCCATGAAGTTAGAGATATCTTTTTAGGTCATGATTTTATCGAGGACTACTCTATTAAGTGGAATAAGCCAGATAAAGAAGGAGTAATTGACTTTTTATGTGAAAAACATGATTTTTCAGTGGACCGCGTTGCAGGAGCATTGAATAAGCTTAAAAAGTTGAACCCTGCTCAAAAAAGCCTTGAACAGTGGTTTGATTAAGTTTTCAGCGTGTTTTATAAAGGGGGGTAATTATCCCAATACAACTCGACAGCGTATCTTGCAGCAGTTTCAACCTGTTTGGGATAATCAACCAGCAATTCATCCAGCAATTCATGTTTATCATTTGAACCTGCAACTGCTTTAATTACCTTTAAGTAGACATCCATAGATTCTTTTGTTGGTTTACAGGGAATTTCAAGTGTTATACAAACATCCCACTCTTTAAAAAGAGAGGTTCTAATATATGGAGAAATTGAGCCAATTAAAACTCCTTTTTCAAGATGTATAAGTGGCGGAATTCCTGTTCGCTCCTTTCTTTTTAACTCTGTTAATTTTTCAAAGCTATTGGAGTTATAGCAGTGCAATTCCATGTACATTTCAGGATTTAAATTCCTTATTATTGATACAATTTCCATGCCTATTTTAGAAGTGTAGTAATGCCTGTCAAGGGTGCTGATATAAGGGCTTTCATCGAAATTATAGATTGTGAGAGTGCCATTTTTAACTTCATCATCAGAGATTTTGGAGAGAGCTTTTATAGTTGTAAGCCCCTCTTTACCATGTACACCTCCTATAAAAAGGCGTACAGGTTCATCACCTTTTTTAATTTCTTTAAAATAAGTCATTTTTATCAAAATAGCTTTCAGAAGAAGTTAAGTTCCTTCTTCCCAGTTTTCAAGATATTCAACCTGTCTTGGAGTCAATTCGTCAATTTCAATGTTCATGGCATTTAATTTAAGTTCTGCCACATTTCTATCTATTTCTTCTGGAACCAGGTAAACTTCATTTTCCAATTTGTTTTCAAGTAAATATTTTGCAGATTGAGATTGAAGAGCAAAGCTCATGTCCATAATTTCAGCCGGATGTCCCTGACCTCGTTCAGCTGCCAGATTAACAAGTCTTCCTTCAGCAAGAAGGTACAGTTTTCTCCCATCTTCCATGACAAACTCTTCTATGTCTCCTTTTATCTTTTTCTGTTTGATAGCCATTTTATCAAGGTCATTTCTGTTTATCTCAACATTAAAGTGCCCGGAATTTGCAAGAATGCAACCATCTTTCATGTATTTAAAGCTGTCTCCTGCTACAACATCCACATTTCCGGTGACTGTCACTAAAATATTAGCATGTTTAACTGCGTCCTGGACTTTCATAACTCTAAACCCATCAAGTTTAGCTTCTAACGCTCTTACGGGATCTATTTCTGTTACAATAACATTTGCACCAAGCCCATGGGCCCTCATGGCTATTCCACGACCACCCCATCCATATCCACCAACGACAAAAGTTTTACCTGCAATTAAGATGTTGGTTGCGCCCATTATAGCGTCAAGTGTGGACTGCCCTGTTCCATATCTGTTATCGAATAAATACTTTGTATACGCATCATTTACAGCAATAACCGGAAATTTGAGTGCATTATCTTTCGCCATGGCTTTTAATCTGTGAATTCCAGTTGTAGTTTCTTCACATGCTCCTAATATATTTTCAAGTAGTTCTGGTCTTTCCCTGTGTAAATGAAATATCATATCTGCCCCGTCATCGATTATAATGTCTGGTTCATGATCAAGCACGCGATTAATATTTTCATAATATTCTTCGCTGGTCTCTTCTCTCCAGCCATACATATTAAGTCCCATTGAAGCTCCTGCTGCTGTAGCATCATCTTGAGTAGATAAAGGGTTACATCCAGTCATTGCTACTTCTGCACCACCTGCAAGAAGTGTTAACCCTAAATTAATTGTTTTTGGTTCAAGATGTAAGCATGATCCAATTGTTATTCCTTTAAATGGCTTTTCCTCTTTAAATTCTGTTTTAATATGTTCTAATACGGGCATGTGTCTTTGTACCCATTTTATTTTCTTTTTACCTTCCGGTGATAGTGACATATCTTTTACATTACTCATTATTCCACCTTAATTAAATTTGAAAGCTTAAACGGTATTTAATCATTAAGAATTCTTTATTTAATATAAATTTACATTTAATTTAAAACTATCTCCATATATTGACACTGTCAAAAACTTGGGGGTTTTTGAAATTTATGTTTTGATAAACAATTTTTTTTATTCTTATTCAAAATCATCATTTTTTGAAATAAAAAACTAA
>Ga0209105_100671_pt1 | contig 10916 bp, 16 predicted proteins | sample SedPBSmetaG_FD_184158 | JGI IMG/M metagenome (GOLD analysis project Ga0209105, IMG submission 184158) | Freshwater sediment bacterial and archeal communities from Indian Creek, Illinois, USA to study Microbial Dark Matter (Phase II) -... | ecosystem: Environmental > Aquatic > Freshwater > Creek >...
TTTTTATTTCAAAAAATAATGAGTTTATACAAGAATAAAAAAAATTTTTTATAAAACACAAATTTCAAAAACCCCCAAGTTTTTGACAGTGTCGTATTTAGATAGTATTTATAGTTGCTGTTTTACATAGATATTGTCGGTGAATAACAACAATACCTAAATAAAATATAGATAAATTTCAAAATTATTTTGAATAATTATTAGATTACATAAATAGAAGTCACTTCAAAATGAGAATGTCAACTAAAAATTACTAATAATATACCGTGCAATGTATATTCAAAAGATCGGAGCAGTTATAATGTGTGAATCTAACGTTTATAATACAAAAGGCGAAAAAATAATGGAAGATGTGATCTCCATTAAGATTGATGGTGAAAATATTAACATGTATGATATATTAAACCAGCCTTTGAATGTTAAAGGACGGATAGTGGAAATTGACCTGGATAAGCATGGCATTTTCGTGGAAGTCCAGGATTAACTCGATCACAACCACGCCATTTTATAATTAGTGGTATAAAATGCTGGAAGGACTAATTTTAGGCATTGAAAACGTCTTCTTAAACTATGGTGCCCTGGGAGTCTTCCTGGCGAGCATCATAGAAGAAATAATCGCCCCCATACCATCAACTCTGGTTATCATGGAGGGGTAGTTTTTTAATACTTAAGGGATTCCCTTTGAATGCAGAAGGCATTTTAAGACTTTTTATAAACGTGGTGTTACCGGCATCGTTAGGGGTTACCATAGGATCCCTTTTCGTTTATGCCATTGAGTACTTCGTAGGCAGTCCATTCATAAAACGCTGGGGCAAATACTTAGGAGTATCTTGGGAAGACATCCAAAAAGCAGAAGGCCGTTTTTCTTCAGGACATAGCGATAACATGATCTTATTCGCCCTTAGATCAGTTCCGGTAGTTCCCAGTGTGGCCATAAGCGTATTCTGTGGATTTATACGCTACCGACTCTGGGACCATCTAATATTTACTTTAATAGGTAGCCTGGTCCGAGGAGCAATTTTAGGAATAATGAGATGGCAGTTTGGGATGCTGTACCTGGAACTATCCCAACAGATATCATTTTTGGAAGAATTAGTTCTGGGAGTACTTATAGTCATATTAGCCATCTATTTATACCACAGACGTAAGAATAAAAAATTTTTAGGGTCTTAGATTTTTATTGTTGAAAGAAGGATTTTCCTTTTTCTTTTCTATATTTTATGAACTACGAGATAATTAGTTTCGTAAAATACAATTTAATTTTAACTTTATAAGAATAATTGGGCTTCTTAACCGTTAAATTTAATACTTAATGCTTACATACATTTGTTTGGTGAAAACAATGAAACATTGTTTAAATTACAGTGAAGAAGACCCAAACTATATCTTGTTAGAAAAAATATTTAAAATTATCGGTTCTAGAAAATCCAAAACTATAATTGCATCTAAACGGATTAAAAACATCAACATGATGATTTTATCAATCAAAATAATATTTACTGCTATTTTTTTCAATACAACCATTGAATTCGTTGTCTCTGAGCTTAAAAGAAACAAAAAACTTCAGAAATTCTTCAAAATCAATGAAGTGCCCAGCGCGCTTCAAATTTCAGAATTCATTTCACGATTCCAACCCGATACATATGTTAAAATCGCAAAAAGCATATTAATGCAAACTAAACCAATCAAAAGACGTGGAAAACTAACATTTATTGTTGATGCCACACCTGTGGATTTAGATTACAATACTAAACGTAAACATCGCTCTAAAAAACACCTAAAAAAACAAAATCTAAAATGGAGCTACGCATCCTCCTATGGATTTTACATAGGATTTAAAGCCACCATAGTCATAGAACACGAGTCTGCAATACCCGTTGCTATTTTAATCCACTCTGGAGCACCACACGACACCAAGATCTTCACAGAAATAATGGAAAACCTCCGTAAAAGGCGAATAATCAGGAAAAAAGACACCATAATATTCGACAGAGGATATTACAAATACGAAAACTACCAAATAGGCATTTCCAAATATAAAATCGTCCCTTTAATTTTCCCCAAAGAAAAATTCAAACTACAAAAACTCAAAGACAAATTAACTTACCCCTTAAAGGTATTCAAAGATAAAAAGGCTGAAAACCAAGCTAAAAAGCTATACAAAACATTAATCAAGATATTAATCCAAAAAATACAAATTTGGAAACGATGCAAACCCATACGTGGAAAAATTGAGGATTTCTTCAAATTATGCAAATCAGGACTTAACTTAAAAAAAATACACAAATATATACCACAATCAGCTGAAAAAACCACTATATTTAAACCAAATTCTTAAATTTTGCCCCTCATTTAAAGCGTTTAATATAGTTTCACTGACTTTAAAACCTTCTTCGGTGATTTCAATATCGGTAGATTTAAAATCGCCACCTTTATCAAAGTAACCTCGCCCTGCAAGGTATCTTAAGCTATCTTCCCTAAATTTAGCTCCTATCCTATCATCATCCATTAAACGTGCCATAGTTAATAATTTAGTTCCTTTATTTTCTATAAATTCAATTATTTTCTTTTTATGAGGTTTAAGATCTATATTACCCAAATCTTCTCCTTTTTTAAGTATAACCGTCTCTTCAATATCTTCTTTCTTACCGAAAATTCCATTCTTCTTCGCTTCAATATGTACCTGGGATGTTAAAACACCGCGAATCATCAGGTCCAGTAAGGTATAAATCATCATGAATTCCCCAATATCATCCTTATCGTGGAACTGATACACTCTTGTTAAATAAGATTCAGCGGGAGTTAGATTTAATGATTTAAAATCTGCAGTTGCAACTTGAATCTGGGGAATTTGCTCCACTTTTTTATAGGACAGATCATATTCAATTTTTTCCAAAGCCCATTTGACCTCTGCTTTTTGAAAGGGATACATAGATTTTCTTTCCTTTTTTAATATTGAAACTGCTTCTGCGCCCCCAATACATCCTAAAGCATTGGCAGCCCATCTTTTAGCTTCAATTCCCCTTCTTCCTTTTCTTTTTCTTTTTATTTCATCCAGTAATGGATCAATTAATTCTTCACCCCCAATTTCTCCAAGGGCATAAATAATCCATTTTCCGATATGGCCCGAAACCTCATTTTTAAGAGCTTTTTTAAGATAAAGAATAGATTTGGGGTCTTTAACCCCACCAAGTGCATAGGATGCACCCCCAACGAACTAAAGGATTTTCACTTTCTAAAGATTCATGGAGAAGCTCAATTTGACTATTTCCAACAAAACCAAGGGCTTCAGCAGATTTATACCTAATTTCTGCATCAGAATCTTCCAGTAAGCTGATAAGTCCCCCCACATCTTCCGAACTTTGATATTCTCTTACCTTTGATAAACTCATAATTTCCCCCCCTTTTAATAATAATTTTAAGGTCTTAGATTTTTCATGTTTCTGAAAGTTTTTGCAGGTTTTCTTAGTGTATTTAGCTATATTCCTCACATTCTTAAATTGAGTAGATAGGTTCCCTTTTTAGATTCAACAAAGTCTTCAACACCCCATTTAAGAAAAAACACTTGAGATTGCACATTATTTTTTTTCAATTGCCCTTAAGATGTTTTATCATCTCTTTTAACTTCAAACTTTTTAAGCCCCTATTTCCGGTGTTAATTATTGCCATAATATCATGCATCTTTCATTTCTGTAACAGGAAAAATTTACCGAAGTTGATAACTCCTTCATCGAGAATCCGTAACCCCGCCTGCTCGAAGAGAGATCGTCATTCTTTACTGGAGGCAAGTGTGAAATTGAACACGCTCATGACCGCGAATGTTTGTAGGCTAAGGGTAGGGACAATAATTAATATTTCCCCCGGCTTAAGCACACGAAACAGCTCTTTCAATCCTTTAAGTTTTGCTTTGCCCAGATTGTTCACCAACAGGACGCTGATAGCCGTGTCGAAGGGGTTATCTCCAAATTCAAGATTTGTCACGTCCCCCTGCACAATTTGAACCTTGTCGGTTATTCCAGCGATTTCTAAGTTTTTTCCAAGGAGTTCCTTGCTACTAATACTTTCAGATTTCGGATCAAACAGGTCAATGGCGACAATCTGACCATTCTTTGACACTTTGCTCAATTCTATGGTGGCCCTGCCAGAACCACAACCGGCATCAAGGATGAGATCCTGGTCTGAGGAGAATAAATCAACAAATGGAAGTGTCATATTATCTGTCTTTGTAAAATTCCTGGTCATGAAACTTCCTGTAAAGAAATTTGCAGATAGTAAAAGAAGAGGCAGTGCCAGCACCTGAATATAAAGTGATTCAAAATAAAAAAATATTAATAGACTCATTCCTAAACAAATTATCCCTATAATCCATGGAAATTCTCAAATAAACGAGATCCTCCGAAATTTAATTCTTCTTCATTCATTCTCTCTCCTGATTTTTATGACAACATTTCCCTTTTTATGTCCTTTATCCGCGTATCTATGTGCGTCAACAATCCGTTCCAGAGGATATTTTCTATCAATTACGGGCTTTATTTTCCCTGCCTCAACAAGTTCTTTGAGGAAAATGAGATTCTCTGATTTAAGAATTGCTGTGCCGCCGATTAGTGTCTTGCTGTTGGTCATCGAGGTCAATCCCATTCGAATCATTATTGTAGGTGTAGCAACAACTTGAAGATAAGTTCCTTCCTTCTTTAAAGATTTCATGCAACCAGAAAACGAAGCCATACCCACTGCATCCATAATCACGTCATATTTTTCACCTTTTTGGGTGAAATCCTCGTTGGTGTAATCAATTACCTTATCGGCTCCCAATGATTTCACTAAATCAATATTTAGAGTACTACATACTCCAGTAACCTCTGCCCCGAAGTACTTGGCTAGCTGAACCGTGAAAGTACCTACGCTTCCAGAAGCTCCATAAATAAGCACTTTTTGCCCTTTCTGGATGTTGGCTTGCCTTAAAAAATGCAGTGCAGTGTTACCCTCAAAAGAAATAGCAGCTGCTTCTTCAAATGTCAAATTTGAAGGTTTGATTGATATTGCCGAATCTTCACTCATGCACGTGTACTCAGCATAACTACCACCATGATGTCCAGGATATGCAATAACTTGATCTCCTTTCTTAAACTGTTTTACATCTTTACCTATCGATTCAACTTCACCCACTAGTTCTGCTCCCAATATATCTATTTTGGGTCCTCGAAAACTTTCTTAGTTGGAGAACTTCCGGTGACCCATATTTTGTGCAAACAACTGCTTTCATGATTTTTCCATACTTTACTTTGTTCATTCAATCTCATTAATCTGTCTGATTAGAATCGAGAGCGATTGTAGATGGATTAAATCCTTTAACTATAAGCCATACTGCAAATACCATTTCCTGCGCGGCTATTGGCATGGCTAATAATGCAAATGGAGAAGTTAATCCCATTCCCAGACCAAAATACCTACCAATCCATATACTATTACTAATGCAGCGCCAATGAATCCCCAAAGAGATAACCGTCGGGGAATTAGTTTGAACTGATACAATACATAATTGAGAGTCAGACTTCCTAAACCAAAGAAGATCAAAGTCCCAAGCAATAGCCCAATCTTTTAATGCCAACAATAACGTGCCTAAGACATGGTAATATGAAGCATCTACTGCTCCTGTTAAATAGTTCTGGCTTACTGTTAGTATTGTAAGAAGACTCACAGTACCAATAACATAGAAAACATTCTCAAATATTCTTAAAACAACATACTCCGTAGTTAAGCTTTCAATATGCCTTTTAAGTATTGGGAACAACATAAATGAAGTGGCAACAGCAGAAATTGCAGCTATTAAGAAAAATATCGCTGCTATTATCATTTGGTTGCCATGTGCAGAAACGCTACTAAGATAATGGGGAGCGTCTAAAATTGAACCTAAAGAAATCTAGCATAATTTAGGTGCAACCGTCGCAACTATAAATAATACCCCCACAGTTATTCCTGTCTTTTTATATGAATCCATTTTTTCACCTTTTATTTTTATTATTCCACATTTATGACGACATTCCCTTTTTTATGTCCTTTATCAACATACCGGTGGGCTTCGACAATTTCATCCAAGGGGTAGAGTTTATCTATGACAGATTTTAGTTCTCCTGCCTCAATAATCTCTTTGAGTTCTCTGAGGAAGAAAATTACATCTTTTGTCTTTATATTGTCTGAAGAAGTATGAACGTTAAGATAGATTCCGGTCTTTTTCAGAGATTTTTTAGCTTGTTTAGACGGGAAAATACTTACAACGTCAAATATAACATCATATTTCTCATTATTTTGAGTAAAATCCTCTTTGGTGTAATCAATTACCTTATTGGCTCCCAGTGATTTTACCAGTTCTAAATTAATTGTACTGCAAACCCCGGTAACTTCTGCTCCCCGGGACTTGGCAAGCTGTACTGCAAATGTCCCCACACTACCTGAAGTACCGTAAATAAGAACCTTCTGTCCACTTTGGATATTTGCCATTTTTAATACCTAATGATGTAATTCCCCCGGAAAGAATGACTGCAGCTTCCTCAAAAGTCATATTAACAGGTTTTATGGCTATTGCTGCGTCTTCAGGTATACATTTGTACTCGGCATGTCCTCCAAAACCAGACCACACTGTTGAATCAAAAACTTCGTCTTTTTCCTTAAAAAGGGCCATATTTTTGCCCACAGCTTCAATTTTTCCAGACAGCTCCATCCCCTATATTGCTCGTTTGGGTTTTTTTATTCCTAAATACAATCGCACAAGAATTACTTGCCAGCGAGAACCCGGAATATCTAAACTACGCATTTTCGTATCCCCCCGGTGCACTGATGTCGCATGTACTTTTATCAGTACCTCATTGTCCTTAGGAGGGGGTTTTTCAACCTATACCAGCTTAAGAACATCCGATGGCCCGTATTTTTCATATACTATCGCTTTCATTGTTATTTGACCACTTTATTGTTAAAAAAAATAAATTAATCTAGAATTAAATTATTATAGATTTAATTTAATTGAGCCAATCTTGGGTGCCAGGTAGTTGTATAAAAGCGCGATTAATGCGGTTTGTATGAAGTACTGCACAAAATTAGTTATAAATTATCCATAGTTCTTACAAAATACTGAATACGAGCCCTAACAAGGCGTACACAAGTGCTACTGCCAGTGCGGTTGGTAGTACTGGTATGTGTTTAAGTTCATGCAGGTTCCCGCTAATTGCTGCAAATTCTAATTTGATTTAGCAACTCTGGTGAATAGGTAGTTGCAGAATATCGTAAATAAAGCGCTCCAAATAAACCAGAATACAAATACCATTATGGGCCGTCCGATTATTAACGCCAATGACATTATTACTTCTATTGTCCTAAATTCTACGCCTGTTGGCATGGCTGAACCAGTAGCAGCGGTCATATTAGCTGTTATATTAGCTGCTTCAGGCAGTGTACTGATTAATGAGAATAGTGGTGAAATCACCGCTGCCAGTACTAATCCTGCTATAAAGGCCCATATTGATCTAATAGCTGATAGTATCAGGGCATATGAAACCACCGGAATTTTTACTACCTCATTACCTTATAGTTCTAATTTTACACCACCCAATTTTGGTACTAATGCGTTGTAAAGCATTACAGAGAAAAAGATTATTACTATCGTGCTGAAGAACGCACCTATTGGCAGGAGTATAATTAAAGGTATACCCACTCCTGTTACAATATTAAAGTGTTCCAATTGGGGAATAACCCCTGCAGCTTGCACGATTGTGAGCGTTATTAACATCACTAAAGCTGCAATAAAGCCCAAAATTCCATATATTGAAGCTGACATCCTGTAAAAGGTGTCAGTTTAACCAATTTAATTTCTTTTACATCTACCATCTTTTATCCTCCAAAAATTTATTTTTGGGTTCAGGAAACTTCGTTTCATTGAACCTCCATTTTGAATGTTTAACTCAAAGGATGGTCTTTTAGCAATGATAGATTTAAGCAATCCCTTGAATATCTTTTAATCCATTCTTGATTACTCAAATGTAGTTTAACCCCTTAAAAGTAGTTATTCCAAAATTTACTCAGCTTTTCCTCTCTTTTCCCTCCAAATTCATTCCAAATTAGGAGATCCATGAGAGTATATTAAAAGTAAAAAAGAATTTAAAAAACTTCAATTTAACTGAATCAATTGGGAAAAGGATTTAATACAAAAAAAATTCGAGAATTATTCCCTTGTTATCATTAAAAGTAAGGCTATAGCTGTAAATTCAAGTCCTAAAAATATTAAAGGTAAAACAGCATTGTTGATGGTTTGGGGAATGTTGTATATGAAAGAAATAAACCGAAAATAATATGTTCTGAACCAGGAAAAGTAATGAAAATAAAACCAGAGTGGTGGTGAATTTGGATTTTACTTTTAAGTATCGTTCCAAGTATACATAGAGCATTCCAATTAAAAGGATGATATTGGCAATACTGGTAATTAAAGCCGAAGATTTAACCAATGTTAACAAAGTAGGTATTAAATTTGACAGCCCAAATAGATTAATTTCCATCAACATTTTTATGCTCTTCGTTTCGGTAATAATTTGTTTATTTATCATCCAGAAAGGTATCATAATTTTTTTCCATATCCTCTGCGAAGTAGTATAATGCACCGTACTTTTCTCCAGTGGATTGAACTATCTTGTTCTCATCTAAAACATCCATATGGTGTCAATTGTTTTATAATCTAGAGAAAGCTGTTCAGCAAGTTTATTAGCATTGTAGGGTCTTTTCTTTAGTTCAAGTATTATTCTGGCACGGTTTTCTCCGCCTTTACTCCTGGCAATCAACCACCACAAAAACACTTTCTTCATGAAAACCCCTATTGGACTGACTATGAATATTAGTGGAACTATTTATTCAATTCTTAAGTTTCATCTCTCAATTAATAAGATAGAAAAATGCAAGATATTACATTCTGATAAAAACTCTTCTCTGACGAGGATTATAGCATAACACATGAATTCTTGATTTAACATGTGAATAAACTTTTTAAAACAGTTTTTTATAATTCATGGCCAGATCCACACTGCACTGCAGACGAGGTGTCTGCCACGTAATAATCATGTTTTTATCCATGTATTTTCTTCTTAAGTCCCCAGTATAATTGCAGCTGTTGTATCCGGTTTAATAGTGGGATGTTATGAGGATGGTGCTTTAAATGGTGGTAGTTTTTTAATTACTAATGAATCTATAATAGTATTAGCTGCAGATTCATAAGCTACGTCACGATCTATGCTTAAACCCGAATAATCACTTGGAAATAAAATAACTCCAGCTACCCTCTCATTCTTGCCACGTACGGCATCATAGCTACATATAGTAGTACGTTCCCAATGGAATGCACTAATTCTATCAATTTTACTATATCTATAGCTACCATATCCTATACCTCCAATATTTTTACTAATATCAGAAGTATCTCCATCATATATCCTTATAGTTAAAAGATCCTCCCGTGATACAGCAACAAGAAAAAGGTTAGATGGATAATTAAATTTTACTGAAAGGGGATTTGAATGTTTTTGTAAGTGTACTCGTGGTTTTCCTGCATATATAAACAGTTTTTGTAGTGTTATGTCAGAAACTAAAGAATATGATGAAAAAATGGTGACTGACACATTTTACAGTAAAATTGATCAAATTGCAATAATGTGGCTATCAATATAGGCAACACTTTCTCGGAAAGAAAAAGACATCGTGACTCTACTTGTAGAATATGGCTCTCAAAGTTGGAAAAACCTGTCAGATAAATCCCGCTTATCATCAAAAACTTTTATAAAGTATCTAAACTTCTTAAAAAAAATAAATTGGATTTTCAGGTTAACTGCCATCTACGCCCAGTTCTAAGCACAGAGGTGGTTTTTGGAACTCTAACCCCTCTCCATACCCATCTCCGTCTGACTCTAACTCGTCTTCTAACTCGTCTCATAACAGGTACTCTAACAGTGTAAGTGTAAATTACTTCACGGCGAATGTTATGGGTGTTGCCTGCGAAGGTGTTTCTGATGAAGGTGTTGATTGAGAAGCAATCAAACTCAATTCCATAAGTGTTGTTTGTGATAGTGTTTTCGCTGATGGTGTTGTTTAAGGATTCCCCTAACAAATTCCATTGTTGGTGCTATTTGTGATGCTATTTTCGCTGAGGACGTTACCTAAGAGTGTCGTTGTCTGTGATGTTGGTGTGGTTTATGACTGGCTGTATATGTCTGTTGGTGAAGTTTGTTCTGTTGTTTGTGGCGTTGTTATAAGTGGCAGCTGCTGAAACTGTGCTGCTTAGAAGAACCATAAGCAGTGCTGTGAGTGCTAAGAAAATCGCATGTTTTTTCATTTCACTTTTCACATCTTTTTAATTTTTTATGTGTCGTATATTTCGTTAATACATTTATACGGTCACATGGCACAGTATATTTTTATAGTGATGGGTTTGGATACTATCTTCCAGAAGATTTAAACCTTCTGGAAGACAATATATCCTTGGTTTTACGTGTAGTACTTTTAAATTGCACGTTATTAAACTTTTCGGAAAAAGATTTATTTTTCTCGATTTTTGAGAATTACTGCAACGAATTTTAATATTATTCGTTATGGTGAACAGTATCCTAAACGGGGTCGAACGCAGAAATATCGTCTAACACTCCTGGATAGGGGTTACTGGTCGACCGATTGCTGATGAGCTTTTTGATAAAAAGGATCCTGAAACCATCAAAGTTTTCCTTGTCAAGTATTTAAACCATGATAAAAGGACTTTTGTGGTTACGGACCTTTATCCCAGTTATCCTGATGTTTTACAGGAATTTTTCGGCGATAACCTGATTCATCAACTTTGCCTCCTGCACCTGAACAAGCGCATAGTCAACGACTTCCCCAAAAAAACCACCTTC
>Ga0209105_100673_pt1 | contig 10880 bp, 8 predicted proteins | sample SedPBSmetaG_FD_184158 | JGI IMG/M metagenome (GOLD analysis project Ga0209105, IMG submission 184158) | Freshwater sediment bacterial and archeal communities from Indian Creek, Illinois, USA to study Microbial Dark Matter (Phase II) -... | ecosystem: Environmental > Aquatic > Freshwater > Creek >...
AGGTGTTTATTTATTATTACCGCGACAAGGATACAAAAGAGATTGATATCATCCTTGAAAGTGACGGAAAGCTTTATCCCATTGAAATTAAGAAAACCGCAACCCCTGCCCCTCAGCTTACACGGGTATTTGCCGTTATCGATAAAGCAGCTCTTTTACGCGGTACAGGCGCAATCCTATGTACCTGCGACAAGCTGTCCGCTTTTGACAGCAGTAACCTTATAGTACCGATTTGGATGATATAGTTGATTCTGCTGCAATAACTCATTTCGCCGAAGCCACGCTGCAATCAGCTTAGGCTAAGGCTTCATTCATTATTTTGCAGCAGATTGACTTATTGCAGTGGAATCAAATTTGTATATACCAAGAATATACTATTCGTAAAAGAGGTGCTCATCTTGTACACCACCATTCACAAATGGGGCAACAGCCATGGAATCAGAATACCAAAGCCACTGCTTGAGACTTTGGAGCTTCGAAACAAGGAATCCTCAATGATTTTTACGATCACCAATTCGCAATAAGTGTTAAAAATTCATCCAAATCACTTTTTACACAGTCAAATGTATTTGACAGGTCTTCTACCAAAGGTGTAAGCTTCTTAATGGAAATATTGTAAGTATATACATTGCGGACTATATGTCTGAATCCTCTGTACTCGTTTAATAGCTCAAAAGTTTGTTTTCTTATTATCGCAGGCCGAACCTGCTTTATTTCCGTTGCCATTTGTTTAAGAAGCTCAATATGCCATGAATCACCGGAGGGTATACTGAAATCAATATCCTTGGCAATTAATTCGAATATTTTCTCGATTCCGGAGTATATTCCGTGAAGGTTTAAGGCAACGCTGTCAAGATAAAGGTCATCGGAAGTTCTTTCGGCGCTTTCCCATGCTTTTAGTGTCCTTAGAACAAGCGTTTCAATCTCTAGCAGTTCTTCCTCTATTTTACTCATAAAAGTTAAACGCTTGTTTTTCATAATTCCATACCTTCACTTTCGATCGTTTTTCTTATCGACTTTCTGCAGTCATTAATATCTACCAGATCAACTTCAAAAGGTGCTAGAATCTGCATTAAAGTACCTAATGCATGGTAAAATCTATTGTCAGGTATGCCTGACACTGCCAGATCAATATCAGAATTCAGGTCAAAGATCTCCCTATGGAGCAACGATCCAAACACAAACACATTCTCAGCCATATAATCCTTTTTAAGCATTTCTGCAGCTTGCCTAGCCTTTTGCCAAGCCAGATCATATCTTGCGCTATAATCTTTTTCCATAAACAATAAGGGATATTCACTTTTGATATCAGCTATGTCACGTGAAATCATTTTACTATCATAGTCGGACTTGACAGGTTTCTCTTGCATACGTCTGCTACCTCCGGTACATCAGTTTGTTCGTGCGCGCATCTTTCACAAGAATCCTTCGCCTATCGGGTCACTTCATTTCTCCTTAGTACAATTAGAAGCTTATAAGGCTAGATTGCTGAAGCCCACCGAAAAACCGGTCAACGCTTGTTTTTCGGCAAGGGTTTCTTAATTGATTGCTCATACCATTATACTACGATTAACTCTTATTACCAACACGAAAAGCACCAGGGGCGGAGCCTTTTATCTTTTCAAGGCATACACGTTTTGTAAGGCAGGTTAGAACGAGGATAAAGGTAAATGTCTATTTCTCAGTAAATTTGACCTACGACATCTTGACACTGTCTGCAATGTCTTTACACTTAACAAGACAATAAACCGACTGTATACTTTTCCATTACGGTGTCGATTAAGGATAACCACATAAAGGGGGCCGGTACTCTGACCGAGGCTGTGCTTCGAGTAAGCCGCAATACCCTTTGTCACATGATACTCTCTTTACTTTTCTCCTTTTTATGCTATAATTTAGAATAGTTATCGTTTATTTAACTTTACTTTACAGAACAAGAGGTGACCCCAATTTGCATAAAGAACATTTTGTAGGAGTGTGTTTAGGCGCATCGAACATCAAAATAGTTACTGCTGACCTAGAAGACGGCAGATTCAAGGTATTAAAAAGCGTTGTATCCGCTCATGACGGCAATGCGCGCGGAATGCTCAGCTCAATGCTTGACGAATACTCGCTTCCTCATTCAAAAATAGCCGTTACCGGCCACAAGCTCAAGGAGCATGTGCTTTTGCCCCGTCTGTCAGAACCCGAAGCGACCGAACTTGCGCTTTCATACTTAAGCCATGAATTACCCGGAACCGATGCCGTAATAAGCGCAGGCGGGGAAAACTTTATGGTTTATGAACTTGATAAATCAGGTAAAATCGCCGCCGTACACACGGGTAACAAATGCGCTTCCGGTACGGGTGAATTTTTCCTGCAGCAGATACGCCGCATGAACCTTGATCCGGAAGAAGCCCAAAGCTTGGCGGTGACCGAATCGCCTTACAAAGTCGCAGGGCGCTGCTCAGTATTTTGTAAAAGCGACTGCACCCACGCCCTGAACAAAGGTACACCAAAAGGGCTTGTGGTGGCGGGATTATGCCGCATGATGGCTACAAAGATTACCGAGCTTCTTAAAAAGGCCAACGCCCGCAATGTCCTTTTGATTGGCGGAGCCGCAAAAAACAGGATAATGACAGGTTATCTCAAAGATGACGGTTTCAATATAATATCCCCTCCCTTCTCGGATACGTTTGAAGCCTTAGGCGCGAGCCTGTGGGCAGTGCAAAACGGCGGAGGAATGAACGGTGTAGGACTTTTTAAAAAGGATTCCTCATCCTTTGAATTCTTAGCTCCGCTCGCCTCATTTGAGCACAAAGTTTCTTTCAAAGAACACCTTTGGGCTCAGGCAACGATTGACGACGAATATATAATCGGGCTTGACGCCGGATCAACCACTACAAAAGCCGTATTGATGAGAACAAGCGACAAACGGATAGTAGCCGGAGTTTATCTGCGAACCGAAGGAGACCCGGTGGGCGCTTCACGCAAATGCTACAGCTCGCTTTTGACTCAGGTGCCTAAAGACCTTAAAATAACGGGTCTTGGAGCCACAGGTTCCGGACGTCAGATAGTCGGGCTTCACGGCCTGACCGACGCAATAATTAACGAGATCATAGCGCATACAACCGCCGCCGTGTATTTTGACCCGGAAGTGGACACGATATTTGAAATAGGCGGCCAGGACGCCAAATACACATATATCACAAACAAAGTCCCTGCGGATTATGCCATGAACGAGGCTTGCTCGGCAGGCACAGGATCTTTTCTTGAGGAATCCGCAAAAGAAACCTTAAACATATCTACCGAAGACATTGCCTCATATGCCTTAAAAGGCAACAAGCCCCCCAACTTCAACGACCAATGCGCCGCTTTTATAGGCAGCGACATTAAAACCGCCATACAAGAGGGCATCTCCGCTGAAAACATAGCCGCAGGCTTAGTGTACGCCATCTGCACCAACTACATGACAAGAGTAAAAAGCAGCCGCAAAGTAGGTAACAAGATTTTCATGCAGGGCGGAGTCTGTTACAACAAGGCCGTGCCCATGGCAATGGCGGCGCTTACCGGACGCGATATAATAGTTCCGCCGGATCCGGGACTTATGGGTGCTTTTGGAGTTGCGCTTGAAACGCTTTCAAGGATTGAAGAGGGTCTTCTTCCTAAAGGAAATTATTCTCTGGAGGAATTGGCTCAAAGAGAAGTCGAATACGGCAAACCGTTTGTATGTGCCGGCGGAAAAGAGCACTGCGACAGAAAGTGCAGCATAGCAAGGATAAAAGTGCGCGGGAAAGTGTATCCATTCGGAGGCGCATGTAACAAGTATTACAACGAGCGAATTCACATAAGTCACGACGCGGCGGCGCTTGACATGGTGGCGGCACGCGAAAGGCTGGTGTTTGATAGACCGCTTGCGCCAAAAAATGCAAACGGCAAAACTGTCGGCATAAGCAAATCACTTATGACTAATTCCCTATACCCTATGTATCATGCATTTTTGAACACTTTAGGCTTCAACATAGTGTTTTCGGACGAGGTGGATGAAGAAGGGCTTGACAGGCGCAGAGCTCCGTTTTGCTACCCCGTTGACATGGCACACGGGCTTATGTATAACCTCATCAAAAAGAAACCCGACTATATCCTTGTCCCCCACGTCCGCGCTACACCCGTCAAAAACGGTTCGCTCCCAAGCACTACATGCCCTCTTATACAGGGCGAGCCTTATGTTTTACGCCGTACTTTCAAAGAGGAGCTTAACGGCATAAAGCTTCTCTCACCGATTCTCAATATGCCAACATCCTACGAAGAAGGCGAAAAAGCTTTCTTAAATTTGGGAGCTGAGTTAGGAGCCGGAAAAGCGCAGACAAAACAAGCCTTCGCAAAGGCACTTGACGCTCAGGATGAATTTATCGATGAAATGAGGCGCTTAGGAACACAAGCGCTTATATACGCAAAAACCGCCAATCTGCCTACAGTGGTGCTTTTTGGCCGATCCTACAACGCTTTTCTTGATCTTGCCAATATGGGCATTCCCAACAAATTCGCCTCAAGAGGAATTATGATAATTCCGTTCGATATGCTCGATTACGACTTCGATCCGCCGTACGAAGCTATGCACTGGGCGGCCGGCATGGGCATTTTAAAAGGTGCGAGAGTGGTTAAAAAGACACCGAACCTTTTCGGCTGCTATATAACCAACTTCAGCTGCGGCCCCGATTCCTTCATATTGAATTATTTCCGCGATATAATGGGGGATAAGCCTTCCTTAACCCTTGAGCTTGATTCGCATACGGCGGACGCCGGCATAGATACTCGAATCGAAGCATTTTTAGATATATCAAAGAGCTATAGCTTACGAAATCCTAAACCATCGTGGTCAACTAACGGATTTATGCCGTCCGAAATGGTCAAAAGCGGCAAAAAATGGCTGTATAAAGCCTCTTCAGGCGAGCTTCTCACCTTAACTGACAGCCGCGTCAAAGTGCTTATTCCCTCTATGGGCGAATTCACATCCAAAACTATTGCGGCAATATTCCGATATTTCGGTATAAATGCGGTTTCATTGCCTCCGCCCGGTGATTTTGACTTGCAACGAGGCAAGGATCATTCGACCTGCAAGGAATGCCTACCGCTAATGCTAACACTAGGCTCGCTTTACAATCACCTCGATAGAAGGCCAAAAGATGAACTAACCGTTTACTTTATGCCCACAACGGGGGGATCGTGCCGCTTTGCCCAATACAGCGTGCTCACTAAGCTGCTTATAAACAAGCAGCACATACCCAATCTTGCGGTTATGTCGATAACTTCTGCAAATAGCTACGGCGGACTTGGAATGAAATTTACCCAAAGGGCTCTTTGGTCGATGACGATTTCAGACGTCATGGAAGAAATCCGTGCCGCAGTGCTCACGCTTTCAAAAGATCGCGACAGCGCACTTATAGCTTATTCACATGCGGAAGAAATGCTCATAGACGCAATAGCTTCTCAAGAATGGAATGATATGCTTGAAACGTTGAAAAAAGCGGCAGCGATCCTGTCAACCATCCCGCTTCACACCCCTATAGACAAAGCTCCCAAAATAGCTATAATAGGCGAGATTTATGTACGCCGCGATGCATTTTCGCAGCGCTACCTTGTAGATCAGATGGCTGATAAGGGAATTGTAGCATTAATCGCGCCTGTAGCGGAGTGGGTATATTACACGAATTATCTGGCTTCAAAGGGCTTAAGAGGCAAGCAAAGCGCGACCGCTAAGCTTAAATTCCGCTTAAAAGCGAAAGTTATGGAAAGATATGAAAAGATCATAAAAGACATATTGTTTAAATCAAATCTTTATGATTATCATCTTCTTGATATAAAGCACATGATCGAAAGCGTATCGGATATGATTAATCCGCAGCTTACCGGCGAGGCTATCCTTACTCTCTCCTGTGCGCTAAACGATATAATCGACCGTGTGGACGGAGTCATATCCATAGGCCCGTTTGGCTGCATGCCCTCGCGCATAGCCGAAAGCATGATTAAACAGACGATAGATACCGAAAAAACAAAGGTGAGCCACAATCCGGAGCTTGCCGCGAAAGTGCTTGAAAAGCACCCGCATCTACCGTTTATAAGCATAGAAAGCGACGGAAGCCCCTTCCCTCCTGTAATTGAGGCAGGACTAGAAAGCTTTATATTGCAGGCAAAAAGACTTCACAAGACGAGGGTTGAATTGAGATAGAAGGGGCAAACGTCCCCTAACGCCTTGACATCATGATGTCATAACGCTATAATGGCTCATAGGGGTGATTTTGATGAGTGAAATTACAAAGCGTTCAACTATTTACTTCAAACCTGACCTTCACCGGGCACTTCGGATAAAGGCTGCGGATACGAATCGAAGCGTGTCCGATATCGTGAATGATGCAGTCCAAATGTCCCTTCGTGAGGATGCTGAGGATCTCCTAGCCTTTGAAGAGCGCGCGAAGGAGCCTACTTTGACCTACGAAGAATTACTAAAGGACCTGCAATCCCATGGGAAAATATAGGCTTGTTTTTAAGAAATCCGTTACAAAGGATCTTCGCGCTATTCCAAAAAGAGATATTTCCCGCATACTCAAGTGCATAGAATCCTTATCGGATGATCCGCGCAGCATAGGATGCGAAAAGCTGTCAAACCAAGAGAGATATAGGGTTCGACAGGGGGTATATCGCATCATCTATGAAATAGAAGATGATACACTTGTTGTCATAGTGGTAAAGGTCGGTCATAGAAGCGAAGTATACAAAGGCGGCTAGATCAACCAGTGGGACATCCCACTGGTTGATCCGTCCCACCGGTTGGTCTATATCAGGCCTTGCGCCATCATAGCTTCGGCTACCCTTTTAAAGCCCGCAATGTTTGCACCTACGACCATGTTTCCTTCATGTCCGTATTCCTTTGCAGCGGCGCTCGCATTTTTGTATATGTTTACCATGATTTGCTTAAGTTTCGCATCAACCTCTTCAAATGTCCACGAATATCTCATGCTGTTTTGTGACATTTCAAGAGCCGAAGTCGCTACTCCACCCGCGTTTGCGGCTTTTCCGGGAGCAAAAAGCACTCCGCGGCTCAAAAACACTTCTACGGCTTCCGGAGTAGACGGCATATTCGCCCCTTCGCCCACGGCAAAACATCCGTTATCTGAGAGCAGTTTAGCAGCCTTACCGTCAAGCTCGTTTTGAGTGGCGCACGGAAGCGCTATATCGCAGGGCACTTCCCATATTTTATCGCAACCCTCGTGGTATTCTGCACCCGGATGAATACTTATATAATCCTTAATCCTTTTCCTCTCGACTTCTTTTAGTCTTTGAACGGTTTTAAGGTCTATGCCATCAGAATGATAAATATACCCGTTAGAATCGCTCATCGCGACTACCTTGCCGCCCAGCTGCTCTACCTTTTCAGTCGCGTATATTGCGACATTGCCTGAGCCTGATACCACAACCCTTGAACCATTAAACGATTTGCCTGCAGCTTTAATTATCTCGTCCATAAGGTACACAAGTCCATAGCCTGTAGCTTCCTTACGCACCAGGCTTCCGCCGTAAACAAGCCCTTTGCCTGTAAAAATCCCTTCAAAGGAGTTGGTGATCCTTTTGTATTGCCCAAACATAAAACCAACTTCACGCGCACCCACTCCAATATCCCCGGCAGGCACATCTGTATCGGCGCCTAAGTGGCGGTAAAGCTCAGTCATAAAGCTTTGGCAGAATTTCATAACTTCGTTGTCTGATTTGCCTTTAGGATCAAAATCGCTCCCGCCCTTTCCCCCGCCTATCGGAGTGCCGGTGAGCGCATTTTTGAATACTTGTTCAAACCCTAAGAATTTGATAATCCCCAAATAAACCGATGGATGAAACCTTAAACCCCCTTTATAAGGGCCAAGTGCGCTATTGAATTGCACCCTAAAACCTCTATTAACCCTTACATTACCGGCATCGTCAAGCCACGGCACTCTGAAAATGATTTGTCTCTCAGGCTCGGTTATCCTCTCCAGTATCCCGCTCTTTACATATTCCGGATGCCTTTTTATTACCGGCTCAAGCGACTCGAGCACTTCCTTAGCGGCCTGATGAAACTCGGTCTCAGAAGGGTTTCTTTTGATTACCATGTTTAGAACTTCATTGACATATGACACTTATGTATCTCTCCTTTTTATAATTTTGCGTCCTCCTGATTTATGGCTATCTTCAACGCGTGTAATTATACACCACCATGCTTTTGGCTGCAACACTAACAGCCAAAACATTCATGCCCGTCATTGTATCAATATCACGCGCGACAAACCGTTGCACTTCCTCAAGCATAATATCTATCTTTCTACCGTATATTATCGACACGTCCATATTTACGCGAATCCCGTCGTTTTCGCTTACAACGTCCACTTTAAGCGCCCTGTGTATCCCCTCCACATTAGCCGCGCTGTAAACCGCAATAGATTTAATGACCGAATCCGATATATAAAACCTGCCTAAATAACTATATGTCGGGCGCACAACCGTTTTTTCGATAGTCTCTAGTTTTCTTCCTTTGGATTCCACCTTAAAGCTCTTCAACGTATCAAGAAAATAGCCGGAAAATGCCTTTCTAATCTCAAATGTAGGCACAGGTATAACATGCTTGCCCTGTTCCTTTCGATACTTCTTAGCAAGCCTGATTTCACGATTGGAAGCTATATTTTCAATGCTTATTATTTCACTTATGGGGGAAAGATTAAGGCGCTCGACTATTCTTTCTATCATTTCAATCGATGTGCCCAACACCAATATGGACTCCGGATTTGACGAAATTATCGCTTTTCTTACCATCAAAGCGTGTTCATCGTCGGCAAAAAGGGCACGCCTTACTGCCGAGAGCTTTGTGTGTTCCTGCTTTGCGGAAATTCCCGCTAACACCTTATTAGAATTTATAAAAAGACCGTCGTCTATTATGTGCTGTATTTTTTTTTCACTTGCAAATCCAAGCGCTTTATAGCTTTTACCTGTCCCGCTTGTCCCCACCAATGCGTAAATTCTCATATGTAAAGTCCCCTTGGATTTCAGACGCTTTCCTCGTGCAGTTTCTACCATCTTGTTTGGCCTGATAAAGCGCTTGATCCGCTTTCTGAATAATTTTCCTGACAGATGCCCCATCCTCTGGGTAGGCGGCGACACCAAAACTTACCGTAGTGTATATCGAGTTTTTCTTGTCCTCAATCGCTGTGTCCGCGATTTTTAGCCTGAGCCTTTCAATCACAGCGCAAGCCTGCTCCGAATCCGCCTTAGGTAAGATTATCGCAAACTCTTCGCCGCCATATCGAGCTAAAATGTCTCCCCCTCGAATGTTTGACTGCATGATCTGCGCTACTTCCTTAAGCACCCTGTCGCCAAAGAGATGTCCATAATTGTCGTTTACACTTTTGAAATAATCCAAATCAGCCATTACTATCGTCATGGAATTTCTATTCATAGCCTTTATTAACTCTTCCTCCACGACCTGGTTGAAGTAACTTCTGTTGTAAACCCCGGTAACGGCGTCAATTGTAGCTAAATCATGCATCTTTTCATAAAGCCATGTGTTTTCAAGCGCTATGCTGATATTGCCGGATATAATCTCAAGAAGCCTTAGAAATTCCTCATTGAGAGCATCCTCAACAACATGTGTGACAACAATCATTCCGGCTTTTTTATCTTTAACCATAAGCGGAACCGCAATAACGCTTTTAAGTCGATTGTCGTAAAGCTTAATATCACTAATTCCCGTTTTACACATAAAGCCGCTTCCCGCAAATAATTTATTCCACAAAACAAGGCAATCCTGCCTTAAAAATCCTCCCCGCCCGATTTCTTCGATATTGGTCGCCCAAAGCTCAAAATCTTCGATTGTTACTTCCTCGCTTTCAAAGTTTTTGCGAAGTATAATACTTGAGTATGTCGGACCAATAACTCCAATAATCATATCGTTTACGGCTTCAAAAAGCATCCTTGTGTCGCGTATTGTCGATATACTGTTTTGTATGTATTGGAGGGTATAAAATTCAGCTACTTTCATATTGAGTTGTTCGTTGGATTTTTTAAGTTCTATGGCGTATTCGTCGCCAAATGCTATATTCTTAATAAAAAACATAGATATAACATAAACGAAAGCAAGCGGGAACAGTACATAAAAGGCGTGTTCAAGCGTAGCCCTGTCGCCCAAAGAAAGCAATTCATGAACAAATCCGCCGACATAAACCAGTATCGCACCGTAAAGCACGTATTTCCCCATTTTTGAGCCATATGAAATACTAGCGCCGATAATCGCCATCAAATAAATCGGAGCCTGCAAAGCAGGCGGCAAAAACGACAGCATTAACGAAAGCGCGATGCCGCCGTCAACTGCTTTACGCAAGAAACCCTTTTCAGTATCTTTAACAACAGATGTGTGGATAACAATATATCTTACGCACATCAGTAACAATGTAACTACACTCATAGAAAGGCCAAAAATATTCGTCTGCCCGTATATTAAGCTCACAAACATATAAACGGCAGAAAGTGCAAACAGAGCTATGCCGCTTTTGTTTAAAAGTTTTTCGTTTTTACCGTTCTCAACAACCAATATATTACACCAACTTCAGGTTACTCATTACCGTTACAAACTTTTTGCTTCTGTCATTTCTTGCGCGTAATCGCAAAGTTCCCTTAAAAAACAGTCTGTGCATTTCGGGTTTCTTGCCGTACACACTTTTCTTCCGTGCCATATAAGCCAATTATGGGCTTTAGCCCACAAGCTTTTCGGTATAGCATCCATAAGCGCAGTTTCAGTACCTTGTGGGGTATCTGCATTAGACAGCCCAAGCCTTTTTGATACGCGAAAAACATGAGTATCGACTGCGATAGCATCAATTCCG
>Ga0209105_100676_pt1 | contig 10847 bp, 14 predicted proteins | sample SedPBSmetaG_FD_184158 | JGI IMG/M metagenome (GOLD analysis project Ga0209105, IMG submission 184158) | Freshwater sediment bacterial and archeal communities from Indian Creek, Illinois, USA to study Microbial Dark Matter (Phase II) -... | ecosystem: Environmental > Aquatic > Freshwater > Creek >...
GCGCCAATTCCCACGGATTTTGATGCTGACTGAACATCATCTAACTCAAACATCTTTCTAATAAAAATCAAACGATCTAAAATAAGAGCATTCACTTTCCTCTTCTTAATCTCTTTTTTAACATCAACTAAACCAATGTGTTCCACTATTTCCTTCCTTTTCACATTAGCCATAACTGATAATATAACCTTAATAATTATTAAATGTTTCGTCTATTACTTTAATATAATATGTTTTACAAGTCTTTTAGCAAGCGCTATTATTGTAAGAACTGGCGGTGCACCTGGAGCTTCGAGGAAAACGCTTGCATCTGCAACATAAAGACCTTCTATTTCTAAATTTTTGTTCAGCACCTGACCAATTGCAGCAGTTCCACCTGGATGAGCCCCTCTTGCACAGGTAGATACAAGTGTTTTTGGATTTACTCCTGCTTCAGTTAGTATTGCGCCTGCAATAGCTGATCCTTTGGCTAAAAGATCTACATCATTTGCAGTGTTGAATTTTGTTACATTGTTTTGAGTTACTTTGCCAGAGGCTGGTCTTTAATTTTAACCATCATTCCTAAAATGTCCTTCTTATGTGCTTTAAATTTTTCAATCTTTTTTACAAGGATTTCTGAATAATGAGGAGCCATTACTATATTGTCCAGTTTAATAAGGGCATTCATAGTAACTTCCTTGTTAAATTTAATATTTTTTAGCATCCCCCACCGTAACAAAAGCATCAACAAAAAGATTGTTTTCAGATTCTATTCCTATTTTTTGAAGCAATCGTGGGGTTTCAATAGCCCCTGCAGCTAAAATTACAGTATCTGCTTCAAAAATTTTATCTTTGCTTTTCACTCCTTTAACCATTCCATCTGAAACAATTATATCTGTAACAGGAGTATTTTCTATGATTGTCACTCCATTTTTTTTCTGCTTCCCTTACAAAATCTGCACTTGTCCATTTTGCATCCTTTGGACAGCCAAATGCACACTTACCACAGGGTTCACATGAAGCAGGGTCAATGAATTTAGGCATTTTATTAATTTCAAATCCAAGTGAATCTGCAGCTTTCATTATCCTTTTTGTTCCATCTCCAAAATGAGTATCTGGAAGAACGCTGATACATATCTCCTGTTCAATTTCTTCAAATTCAGAGATTAGATTAATTCCAATCTTTTTAAAAAAGTTTTCACATGTTCTAAAAGCGTTTTCAGCCGTTACAATAGTAATACCACCGACGCAGAAAGTTCTTGACACTTCAGTTCCCACACCCATTATATCATAGTGCTTATGGGCGTGTTTTGCTTTTGTAAAGGGTCCTTTTTCAATTATGGTTGTTGAAAAACCATATTTTGAAAGTCGCCGAACACTCTGTGTTCGAGGCCGCCGAAAATTCCGTAGGAATTTTCGAGGCATCAAAATCGAAGATTTTGAAAGTGTTTGGGGCCCCAAAATCGAAGATTTTGTGGGTTTTATCCTGCATCAAAAGCAGAGCTTTTGAAAGCTCTTTTGCAACGGTTGCTCCTCCAGCACCGGATCCTACCACGATTGATTTCATAAATATCGCCTTAAATTAATTAATTTACCTGTAATTTCTTTTTAAAGATCTTCGAGGTGTCTTTTTATATGTCTTTTCACCGCTTCTTCGAATATGTGCTCTGGATTGCTTAGTTTCATTTTTAAATACTTTTTGAGCAATTAAACCCCCAATAGATCCAAACAAATAGCAGATTAAAATCAGTACTATAAATCCCAAAATTAAAGTGAAAATACCGCCTAATTCAAGACCGATCCATGTAAAACCCGATATATTAGGTGGATCAATGGGTAAAGTAAGTGAGATAAATAAACCATGAATAAAAATTAAAAATCCCAATATAACCCCTGCAATCCCTCCTGTTTTATAGCTTCTCTTTCCTGGAGTAGTTAAATATGTTGCAACAAATCCTGTAATGACCAGAGTAAAAATTCCACCTATTCCCAGTATAGATATGAGTATAACACCTAATATAACGCTTATTAGAATTGCTGCTCCAATACCTAATCTGGCCATGTTTTCACACCTTTTTAATATGGAAAAGTTTTCTATAAGCTTATTTATATTTATTTCGGAAAATCAGAGATGTAAAGTTACTGATGTTATGAAATTTTTATCTGAATTTTTTTCGATCCAGAAAATAAACATCCAAAAAAATTGGTGACCACCTATAAACATGACTTTTTATGGATTTTGAATTATTGGACAGCCTCTTTAAGCTATCTACCATAATTCGTTACTGTCATCGCACGGATCAATATGCACCACCACATCCTGAATGCCTGAAATAGATTTTTTGAGCTTATTTTCAACTTTGTGAGCTATATTATGTGCTTCATTTAATGAATAACATGAATCAAGAGTTATGTGGAGATCAACATAAATATAATATTTTGATCCCCCTGTTCTAATCTTATGACATCCTTTGATCTTATCTATTGAATTCACTATTTCTTTAATTCTCTTCTTTTTTAGGGGCGCTTTATCAAGAAGGACATTGGAACTTTCTTTAATGATTTTTATGCCCATTAAAGCTATTAAAACGCTATAAATATAGAGATTAAGGGATCCATAATTGTAAATCCTGAATTTACTGCTACAAAACCAACTATAACTGCAGATGATACATAAATATCGCTCCTTGTGTGTAATGCATCAGAAATTAAAATAGTGCTTCCAATTTCTCTACCTTTTTGATTTTCATAGATTGAAGTAACAATATTTATTCCCATGGTTGCAATCATGATCAAAAAACTTAGTATAGTTATGTCTGGAATCTGTGGTTCTAAAATCCTATTAAAAGCTGATTGAAACCCATCAGAAATCATGCTTAAGGAGTTAATATGGCTTCCATAAACTGTTTTTATGATGGCAACTGAAATATTTAATATTAATATTATTATTAATTCCAGATTTTAAACCTAAAAAAACACCAAGAGTTGATTGGGCCGATCCCTGGGTAATTGCTATTGCCATGGAGAATGAATATACAGTTATTTCCCATGAGACTCGGAAGCAGTTGCAGGAAAAAACAGTTTATATTCCAGATATTTGTGATGATTATGATGTTGGCCATGTTACTTTTTTAGAATTGATTAAAGAAGAGGGTTGGACATTTTTTTAAATTTTTATCATGCTAAAAATAACTTAATTCTTATATATTCAACCAAATATTAATTCAATTAATCATTGAATCCTATTCCTATTAATTTTAAATTATTTTGTTTAAATATACCAAAATCAAAAAATAAAGGATTCTCATGATGATAGGTACAAATTTTTCAATATCAGTAAATCTTTTGTAATGATCATTACCTAATATCTCCCACTCCTCGCTAAATCCTTGACAAGGAAGTTCTTCTTCAATTTTATTTATAATTTTGAATTTTGCTGAGTTAAGTTTTTTATAGGATTCAAGGTGTGTGAACCATATAAAACAAGTAATTAAACCAAATATAGGTAATACAAAAATAAATCCTGAGATATTTGTTCCAATTTTAACTGTAATTAATGAGAATAAAGCTATAATAGCTGATGAAAGAGATATATAAAAACTATTTGTTTGGTGTCTTCTTTTACTGATTTCATTAGACATTTCAACATATATATATTGTTCAAAAAGAATTTCATGGGAATTATGCCCATGATCATTATTACTCATAGGAATTTCTCCTAATAGCTGAAACAATAGAACTATTATTCCATCTGACCATTTCATTTGCAGCATCACTAACAATTTTTGGAGTCCTTTCACTTCCCCAAGGTTTAATACCTACTATTGGTTTACCGTAATCTTGTGCAATCTCAATTTCTTTTTGAATCCATTTCCTATGGTTTGTATACATCCCTGCCAATACTAAAACAATATGAGTTGGACTAATCTGATTTTTCAGTGCCTTTTCAAGTTCATCATCGTCATTAGCATGTTTAGGATCATGTTCAGGCACACTATAGTTTCCCCAATCAAAATGATTAGCTTCGTTCAACATTCTAACAATTCTATTGTATCTAGAGCTGTATTGCCATACATGGCTTATAAATATTCTATATGTTTTCAAAGTTGGCATAATATTACCTCTAATATTAATAATTATCCTAAATTAATAAATTTATCTATTAACAGAACATTTGTTGTAATAATCCTTTTTTGAATTCTTTATTAAAATCAAGTTCTTTTTCTAATTGATCTATTTTTTTATCGATAGATGACAATAAGTAAGATATTTTAGCTTGTTCCCCTATTTTTGGTAATTTAATAATTAAACTACGTACTGTTTTTGCATTCAAATTTCCTTGTGTTCCTGTTTCAATAAATTTATGAATATATTTTTGATAATCAAGTAAATAGTAATAAACATAGTCTAATTTGATAGTTTTTTCTTTAAGGATTATTCCAAAAATAGCTTGACTAGTAGAAATATCTGATTTATTTATTGCAACTGAGCCTACTGATGCATAAATAGAATAAATCAAAGAATTTTTGGGCACTAACCACGCACTAGAACTTTTTAATCCTTCTTTTGTTAGGTATTTCTCAGTATAATTTACGAATTTCCCCTGAGAAGTCATATCAGCAATACTTAAAAAGGGAATGGAACCACCATAAAAATTTTTATTAGTTGATGTTGGTGTACCTCCTGCTTTTCCATATTCCATAATCTCTTCAAATCTTTTTTCTTCCCAATCTGGATATTCTTCTCCATTTTCATCTTTGAATCTTAATTCTTGAGAGAAGATTTTTTGCATCATTCCTTTTTTATAAGTTTCCCAAAGCTCTTGCTTTTTCTCTAATTTTTCTATTTTTTTATCTACTTTTGATAGGAAAGAAGCTATTTTTTCTTGTTCTCTATTGGAAGGAATTTTAAATTTGACATGCTTCATGTATTTCCAATCAGATCTGGGCATTTTAGAACCGGAAGAAATATTAGATATATAATTAAACTTATTAGTTTGGATTAATTGAAAAAGAAAATCATTTAAGATTTCTTTACCATCAAAAACCCATATTTCACTTGAACAAACTCCGTCGAATTTAGCAAGCCAATATTTTCTTAAATAAGGTCTTAATTTTCCGAAAAGTACATCGCCTTTTTCAAATCGATTTTTGACACTGTTTTGCCCTTTAGAATCACAGTAGCCTAATATTTTACCCGTATTTTGAGATAGATGCTCAAGTTCTATACATTTTAAACTTTCTTTCTCATTTTCAGGATTATATTTGGATTTTTTAATTTGACAAATATTTCCAAATTGTTTCTCTTCCCATTCCCCACTAAACTCTGGAAATCTTAACTCAGGTACATTCAAGGCCATCATCTCCTGAATATTGGGGCCTCAATGCCCAGCTCATTGCAGTATTTTTCTATATCTGCATCGACTTCTTTTATTTCGTCTTCTATTTGTTCCAGTTCTTTAACTACTGCGTCCAGGTCCACAGGTTCTTCTTCTTCAAAGGTGTCCACGTAACGAGGAATATTAAGATTATAATCATTCTCTTTAATCTCATCTAAACTGGCCAAATGAGAGAATTTCTCAATTTCTTCACGTTTAGCATAGGCCTCAATAATCCGTTCAATATCTTCTTTTCTTAATTTATTCTGATTTTTAACCTTCTCAAAATACTTGGAAGCATCAATAAACAGTACATCAGCGTCATCTTCTCGGCACTTCTTAAAGACCAGAACCACAGTAGGAATACTGGTACCATAGAAAATATTAGCCGGTAATCCAATTACAGCATCCAGATAATTCTTCTCTGCAATCAAATATTTTCTTATAACCCCTTCAGCAGCACCCCTAAATAACACTCCATGAGGTAAAACAATACCCATTACTCCATTTTCATCTAAATGATAAATCATATGCTGCACAAAGGCAAAATCGGCCTTGGATTTGGGGGCCAGTTTACCATAGGCACTGAACCTATCATCGTCCAGGAAGCTCTTATCTGAGGACCAGTTAGCAGAAAAAGGTGGATTGGCCACAATGGCATCAAATTTCATTCCCATATGTCGTGGGTTTTCCAGGGAATCACCCTGCTGTATATTAAAGTTCTCGTATTTTACATTGTGGAGGATCATGTTCATCCGGGCCAGGTTGTAGGTGGTCTGGTTTAGTTCCTGGCCATAGAAGTCTGATACTTCAGCTTCACGAGATACACGAAGAAGCAGAGAACCAGAACCACAGGTGGGGTCATAAACAGTTTTAAGACGATTTTTACCCAGAGTAACAATTTTAGCCAGTATCTTAGAAACCTGTTGAGGTGTATAGAATTCACCAGCCTTTTTACCGGCGCTGGAGGCGAATTTACCGATCAGATATTCATAGGCATCTCCCAGGATGTCTTTTTCCTCGTCTTCCAGTTGGAAATCAATTTCAGATAAATGAAGTAATATTTTGGAAATTAAGGCGTTTTTATTATCTACCGTCTTTCCCAGTTTAGAGGATTGTAAATCCACGTCTTCAAAGAGGTTTACAAAGTCTCCTTCACTTTCGTGTCCTGAGGCAGAATCCCCTATCTTATTGAGTGCTATTTCCAGATCCTGCATTATGAACTGGCCGTTTCGGGCTTCAGTTACCAGTTTCTGGAATAAAAATTGTGGTTCCAGGAAATATCCTAAATTCTCAACGGCCTCTTCTTCAATATCCTCTTTTAGTTCTTCATCTTCGTATGCTTTGGTGAAATCTACCCCATCCACTTCCAGTTCCTTGTTCATGTGGATTTCTATCTTTTCAGAGAGGTACTTGTAAAAGATAAACCCTAATATATAATTTTTGAACTCATTGGCATCCATATTCCCCCGGAGCTCGTCAGCTATAGCCCATAATTTGCTTTCCAGTTTATTTTGATAATCAGACATGTAATCACCTAAAGATTTGATAAAATATTATTCATTAACTGTTCTTCCAGTTCCAATATCATTTTTTTAAGTTCCCTTCTTTTTAAAAGTAAGGAAAGTATTTTAGCATACTTAATCTGTTCTTTTTTGTTCCTTTGTTTTATTTTAAGTTCATTTAAGTAGCTAATTTTTATGATAGTAAGTATTGTTCCTTCCACCAGTCTATTTAATTGTCTTCTAATGAGTTTGCCATTTAATATGAAAGATAAATATTCTGCATCAAAATCTTTCTTAATTCTGATTATGGCAAAGTTAGAAGGGGCAATTAAGTTAGGGAGGTCAAAATCAATGAGAGCTGCACTGAATGGTGGTGCAAGTTTCATGATTATATCTCCTTTGTGGAGAATATATCTTTCTTGAACTTTTCTTTGCATATTCATGTATTCTAAAAGCTCTAAATTGATTTTATTACCTTCTACACTTTTTAAGGTAATGTATATATATTCCTCTCCTTCTTTTTCCTGGTCTGAACTAAAACGATTTAATACAAGTCCTGATGATATTTCAGCTACTTTTTCCAGTTTTACTTCTTCCATAATATTCCCCATTTTTATGTCATTTATTCAAATGACAAAGAGTACTCTGGAGTTAATATTATTTAAACTTTACTATTTTTAGAGTCATTTAATAAAATGACAAATCACCAGCTGAATTTTTCCACCAGGTTAAAGATTTTATCTCTTATAATATTGACCTTAGAGCGTCTTTCTTTTAAACCGAGCTTTTCAGTCAATGATTCTTTAATTAAATCGTTCCTGATTTTCCCAGAGAACTCATACTCAGCAATGATACCCTGGGTCACTAATTCTTTTAATTTCTCATCTTCAATGAGTTCGCCCACGGCCATGTTCTTTTCCCTTTCAATGAAATCCTCAAATTCAGATTCAATGGTTTCTCTGTTACTGATTTCAGGTATGTTTTCTTGAATAAATATTTCAATGAGTTCCATTTTGCTCCTGAGTTCCGGTGATTTTTCCATGGAATCCATAATGAATTTTTTGTCCTTATCAAAGGATGGACCGGAATAATCCAGTTCTTTAAGAAGGGTGAGAATGTAGGTGACATTAATATCATCTCTACGAATGAGTTCGATTTCAAAATCAATATCATCCAGAACAGAGGTCTTATCACGACTTTCTCGTTCTACATATTCATAAATATCCAGATATTTACTCTTAAAGTCTTCAAAGGTCTGCTCTTCAATGTCCAGATCATCAAAGGTAAATTCAGTAAAAATATATAATCTGGTGATAATTCTCAATAAATCCCTGAATATTTTAATGAATTCTTTAATTTCCACTTCAGAAGGTAGATTATCTACATCATAGACATCAGGAGTTAATTCTATTAAATCTACAACAACTTTATTGAAATTTTTAACATATTCCTCATAAGGTTTCATTAAAACAATTTCAGCAGCATCTTCATCAGAGTAAAGTTGGATGGCATCATCGGTGAACTTTTTAAGGTTCCTAAAGCATACAATATTTCCCTGCTTCTTTTTCTCATTCAATATTCGATTGGTACGAGAATAGGCCTGTACCAGGGTGTGGTATTTTAAATTCTTGTCCACATAGAGAGTATTCAGGAATTTATTATCAAATCCAGTTAAAAACATGTTTACTACTAATAAGATGTCAATTTGTTTGTCTTTGGCCCTTTTGGCTACATCAACGTAGTACTGGTCAAAGGTGTCTGTGGAGTAATTGGTTCCAAATAACTCATTATAATCTGCGATGTATTCCTCCAGTTTGTCTCTGGAGTGTTTATCTCCCTGAATTTCTTCATTATCATCGTAGGAGAATATGGTGGCGATTTTTAAGTCGTGGTCCTTGCTTTTAAATAGATCATAGTATTTTTTAAGTACATTCACCGAACTGACGGCAAAAATAGAATTGAATTCTTGATTATAGGTTTTCCTTTTGTGGTTGGCAATAATATATTCCACAATTTTTTCTAATCGGGCTTCAGCTTCCATGACCTCTTTTCGATCAATATCTTCCACTTCAATATCAATGGTGGCCTTATTTTTATAGGTTCCCAGGTATTCCACGCAGAATCCCAGGACATTTTGATCCAGGATAGCATCTTTAATCACATAAGTATGGAGTTTATCCCCAAATATGTCTCTAGTAGTTCGGTTGTTATTGGAATTAACTGCAAAAATGGGTGTTCCTGTGAATCCGAAATACTGCAGATTGGTGAAAAACTTGGTTATTTTTTTATGCATTTCCCCAAACTGGCTGCGGTGGCACTCGTCAAACATTAAAATAATGTTTTTATCCTTAACCTGGTCCATCCGCTTTTCATGCCTGTCAATGGCCCGGGTTAACTTTTGTATGGTGGTGATAATTAATTTATTTGGTCCAAATAGCTGTTTAACCAGTGCACTGGTATTATCTGTTCCATCCACAGATTCTTTGGAGAAACTATTGAATTCTTTGGTGGTCTGGTAATCCAGATCCTTCCTATCCACTACAAAAATAATTTTATCAATATTTTCATTTTCAGCCAGTATCTGACTGACCTTAAATGAGGTAAGTGTTTTTCCACTTCCAGTCGTGTGCCATACATAACCATTTTGTTTGGAATTTAAAGCCTTATCCAGAATGGCCTCCACAGCGTAGTACTGGTATGCCCTTAAAACCATGAGTGCCTTTTCAGTTTCATTGAGGACTATGTATTTAGCAATCATCTTGGAGAGGTGGCATCGCTCTAAGAATGTTTCGGCAAATTCTTCTAGATTGGAAATATTGCGGTTATCCTTATCCTTCCAGTAAAATGAATACTTGTAGCTTAAATTTCTATTGTTGGCATAGTATCGTGTATTTACTCCATTGCTTATGACAAATATTTGCACGTACTTGAAAAGTCCACTAAAAGAATGATACTGGTAATCTATTTATCTGATTAAATGCCTTTTTTAATTCTATTCCTCTTTTTTTGAGTTCAATTTGCACCAGAGGAAGGCCATTGATTAAGATAGTAACATCGTAACGGTTTTTATACTTGCCATCCATGGTGATCTGGTGAGTCACCTGGAAGATGTTTTTACACCAGTCCTTACGATTTAAAAAACGAATATAGGTGGTTCCAGCTTCTCTTTTAAGCTCATACATGTCCCGGAGCTTTTTAGATTTATCAAAAACAGATCCTCCCTCTAAGAAGATTAATATATGGTTAAATTCACCATCAGTCAAAGTGATTTTATTGAATTTTTCCAGTTGAGTTTTAAAATTGTCTTTGAGCTGCTTTTCGTTGCTAATTTTAACTTGCTGGTAACCACCATCTACCAGTTTACAGATTAGCTGCTCTTCCAGTGCTGCTTCACTCTGAGTAGTCATAGTGCTCCCCATAAAATTTTAGGTATTTTATGGATATTTACCCCATATAATAGATCTCTTGCGTAATTATAATCTAACAACATTTCTCTCTAAGAATTCTCAATTTCTATCTATACTTTGAGGATAGGCATACATGAATTCATTATTCTGAAGTTCACAAACCCTCCTACAATGGAGGTCATTGTGTCATATCTTTCATATCTGTTTCTGAACTTTGACCCCATGATCCCATATTTCCTCATTTTATCTTCCATCTTCTTTGGTATGGGGATGCATTCTTTCACAAGAGGTTCTAAGTGTCTGATATCTCTCCAGACTGTGCTCTGATCTAGATCAAAGAGAAAACCCACCAGTGCATAGGTAATGTAAAGACGATAATAAGCAAGAAGCCCACAAAATCCTTGATTTTGGGGCCACAAACACTTTGTGTTTGCTGGCATCAGAAACCTCTCCCTTAAAACTAGTTTAAACTTCCTCCCACCCCCAATAGATCTTTTCCTATCCCTCCTATCCAATCTCTCCTTCTCAAACTCATCATACCTCTCTTCAATCACCCTATAAATATCATCAAACTCATTC
>Ga0209105_100683_pt1 | contig 10777 bp, 10 predicted proteins | sample SedPBSmetaG_FD_184158 | JGI IMG/M metagenome (GOLD analysis project Ga0209105, IMG submission 184158) | Freshwater sediment bacterial and archeal communities from Indian Creek, Illinois, USA to study Microbial Dark Matter (Phase II) -... | ecosystem: Environmental > Aquatic > Freshwater > Creek >...
TATTGTGGTATGCTGGCATTGGCGGTAACCTCCCTGTTTTGGTTTTGGTTTTATTCCCATAAACCCATTATGCCATAACTGGGCTGGGAACCGCCACTTCAAATTCCACGGCTATTGGGGCAAGTTCGAGCGGAAGTTCAAACAAGTACTGTTGAACCTCTTAAGTAACGCGGTGAAATTTACCCCCGACGGCGGCACTGTCACTGTTACCGCAAGGCATACTTTAAAAGAAGATGAAGATGGGGCTTTTGCTTTCAGGGAATTCATAGAAATCGCAGTTTCAGATAACGGGATAGGGATTAAACAAGAAGATCAGCACAAACTTTTCAAACCCTTTTCACAGATAGAATCCAACTACTCCAAAAATTATGAAGGAACAGGCCTAGGACTGGCAATGGTTAATAAGCTCGTTGAGCTTCATAATGGCTATCTCTTTGTCGAAAGCGAATTCGGCAAGGGCAGCACGTTTACCTTTGCCATACCGGTTAAACAAACTATCGTGCAAACTTCGGAATAGGACCAAGGCAGTTGCTCAAAATAAAGCTTTTTGCTGTAAAGGCTGATAGAGGCGCGGTGATATTCACCAATGAAGATTTTAATCGTTGAAGATAACGAGAAAAGCAGAATCTTATTAAGGGATTTGCTGCATTTTCACGGCTATAACACGGTTGAGGCAACTAATGGTGAGGAAGGCGTATCCCTAGCCAAAGAGCATTCTCCTCAGCTCATTTTGCTAGATATCCAAATGCCGGTTATGGATGGATTAACTGCTCTCAAACTATTAAAAGCGAGTGATGAAACTAAGCATATTAAAACAATCGCGCTTACTTCTTCCGCTATGATGGGCGACAAGGAAAGACTTCTTGCGGCCGGAATCGATAAATATGTTGCAAAGCCAATCAACACTCGAGAACTACCTAAGATAATCAAGCAAATTCTGTACGGCGATAGTACTTAAACCAGCGGCATTCAGCAAAATACATCTGGAGGGGTGACTATGCAGAAAAAGCTTAAAATTTTGTGCGTTGACGACGAGCCTTTAAACCTTAAACTGCTCGAATCCATCCTTGTTCCCTCGGGATATGAGGCAATCTTGGCAAAAAATGGTGCTCTTGCCTTGGAGACAATGGCCAAACAAGAGATAGACCTTATCCTCCTTGATGTAATGATGCCAGGGATGAGCGGCTTTGAGCTATGCGCATTGATTAAAGAGAACGAAAAATATCGTCATCTGCCAATTATTATGCTCACAGCTTTGACGGCAAAAGAATCACGCATCAAGGGTATTGAGGCAGGGGCGGATGATTTTATTTCAAAACCTTTTGATCTAACGGAAGTCTTGGCCAGAATAAAGATGCTCCTAAAGGTAAAGTCGCTAAACGACAATTTGCTATACGCCTACAGCTGCATTAACTCTCTGACTGAATTTGGCGAGGCGGTCATTAAGAAATTTGACGCTCTTAGTTTTGATCAATTGCGTGCCATTGACGGACTAGTAGCTCAGATTATTGATATTGATGACAGCAATTCCGGAAAACCCGTTATTATGTTGATCGGTGCCTCAGGATTTAATAACGGTTGGCAATGGTTTACTTATCAAGCGACCCATGGCACACTTAAACGTTCAATCCTGAAGATTGATATTGACGACAACGGTACTTTACTTGAAAAAAGTATGGGTAAAACCGGGTTCTATAATCAGAAGGATCTGACCAAGCCGGAATTTCGGCAGTTTGTCAACAAAATGCAGACGATCGATATTTCAGTGGAAAATATGGTTTATCACATCGATAATAAACTTTCCCTTTTAGCCCTAAATTACGGCAAGGAGATTACTCGTTATGATCTTGCTGTTTTAGACAGCCTGGTGATGCAGATGCTTTTTTTGGAGTCTTTATCAGGGCAAGTTAAAGACACGGTAAATGCGTTTGTCTATGCTGTTCAGGCACTAGCGAGGGCCGCTGAAGCCAATGATGAGGCCACTGGTAATCACATTCTCAGGGTGGGCGAATACAGCGCCTTGGTCGCAGAGGAGCTCAAAATGAATGAGAAATTTATCGATTTGATGCGGGTTCAAGCGCCTTTACATGATGTAGGCAAAATTCATATCCACCCAGACATCTTAAGAAAGCCAGGCCAGCTAAATAACGAAGAATTCGCTGAGATGAAAAATCATACTATTTTCGGCTCAAAAATTGTCGGTGAACACCCTAGGCTAGAGACTGGCGCCTTGTTAGCCCTCTCTCATCACGAAAGATGGGATGGAAGCGGCTATCCCAACGGCTTAAAAGGCGAACAGATTCCACTGGAAGGAAGAATATTAAATCTGGCGGACCAATATGACGCTTTAAGAAGCCGGCGTCCCTACAAAGCTGCATTTGACCATGATAAAGTTGTGCAAATCATTACTGAAGGTGATGGCAGGACGATGCCCGCGCATTTTGACCCCCGCATCATAGATGTGTTTAAACGATCAGCTTCTCGGTTTGCAGAAATATATGCCAGCCTAGCGTGAGTTTACTGCGCCAATCATATTTATGCCTGTTTTACTCATGTTTTCAGCCTTTGAGCGTATAGACTAATCTGCAATGGCAATAAGAGCCAATTGCGCTGTCCGTGAATGTCGATGAATAGGCTGTTTTAAGGCAGCAGAATAAATCTTTTACCCCAACACATACCAATGTTTATGCGGGTGTTGATTCCGCTCCCCCATGTCGGTTAATTCCAACAAAAAGTGTCGGCTGTCAACATTGAGAAAAAAAGTGCCGGCGAAGGGGTTCTCCGCTGTGTGTATTTCGGACCAAACCGGCCACCTGCTTCGGAAATAAGCGGCCACCCATTTCGGACCAAACCGGCCACCTGTTTCGGTTTAATCCGGCCATTTTTTTGAATACGCCGAGTCAGATTGTGCATTCTGACCGCGCTAATTGTGCACGCCTTCCGCTGAAATTGGGCATAGCTTCCGCATTGATTGTGCACGCTGATGCACCGGTAAAAACCTTCTGTATAATGGATTTAAGTGCTGAAACCGGCACAAATAATCCATAGGAGGTCATAGAATGACCAATTACAGAGAAATCCTAAGGCTATTTAGCCTTGGGATAACCAAAATGGACATAGCAGCCAGTTGTGGGTGTTCAAGGAACACTGTCACAAACGTTTTGCAGCGGGCTGCAGCTTGTCAGATAGGTTGGCCGTTGTCTGATGAGATGACCAACAAAGAGCTTGCCGAGAAGCTGTTTCCATCCGGGGAGACAAATCCAACGTACAAAATGCCTGACTACCAGTACATCCATCGTGAGATGGCCAAAAGCGGTGTTACACTTAGTTTGTTGTGGGTGGAGTACTGTGATCAATGCCGCGAGGCGGATGAAGTTCCGTACAAATCCACTCAGTTTAACAAGCACTACAGCGACTTCGTTAGAAGTACCAAGGCAACCATGCACATTAACCGAAAGCCTGGAGAAATCATGGAGGTGGATTGGGCCGGTCAGTATGCCCACATCATAAATACTGACACAGGCGAACTAATTAATGTTTCTGTATTTGTGGCAGCCCTTTCATACAGCGGCTACGCCTATGTAGAAGGATTTCTGTCGCAAACCCAGGAGTGCTGGATAACAGCCCATGTTAATGCCTACAACTTCTTTGGCGGGGTTACACGCATTCTAACTCCGGATAATCTTAAAACCGGGATTACAAAACACACACGAAGTGAAGTTATGATTAACAAGACCTATCAGGAATTGGCGGAGCATTACGGTACAGCTGTCATTCCTGCCCGTGTAAAAGCACTTCAGGATTATCCTCAAAATCACATTATCTTCAAAATTAACAGAACTGCTTAAGCATACAGTCGGTTAATAACATGAAATTGAAGATAATAAGTCAGCTTAACCCGCAGTACTCCAGCAGATACTGCTCCTTGCCCTTCCAGTTTTTCTGCTTTACAGCTGTTTTGCCTATGGTTCCTTCAAAATCAACAGACTCTAATGCCTTTGTGATAGTTTCTTCGTCCGAATAGGAATAAACACTCGTCGTTTCAATACTGCTGTGGCCAAGGAAGTCTCTTATGTAAGAGATAGGAATCCCTTTTTTATGCATAGCCATTGCAATGCTGTGACGGAAATGGGGAGCTCCCCATTTCAGACATACACATGCCACCTTGCTGCTGCAGCGGGGGATTCCGGCCAAGCTGGTGCAGGAACGCCTGGGACATGCCAGCATAACCATGACGCTGGACCTGTACAGCCATGTTACGCCGGAGATGCAGAAGCTGGCGGCGGAGAGTTTGAACGGGCTGCTGGCAAAAAGAAAAGACCCTGCAAAGGTGCAGGGCGAACGATAAGGACGGAACGCAAACAAAACGAGCAGATCATTCTATTAGCAGGGGCGCAATCCCTGCTTTTTTGTTGGCCTAAAACTGTCGTAAAACTGTCGTAAACAGGCTGCTTTATGCCTGCCTTCGGTGCTTTGAAAGTCCCAGAAACATACTGTCACATTGGTGGAGAATAGGGGGCTCGAACCCCTGACCTCGTGACTGCCAGTCACGCGCTCTCCCATCTGAGCTAATTCCCCATGCCCGTTTTGTTTTTCTGTGCTTTTCTCATTATAGCGGCTTACACTATTTCTGTCAACTGCAGAAAGTGTCGAGAAAAGCCGGCTCAAAAACCGGCAGAATTCCAAAAAGTTAATGTGAACTTTTATAACCGTATTGTCCCGGAAATATAAAAGTACGCCGTGGCGCGGCGTACTTTTATATGTTTTTAACTAATCCAGCTCGATGGCTTCCTCGGGACACTCGTCCACGCAGGAACCGCAGTCTGTACATTCATTATCATCCACAACAGCCACATCATCTACCGTAATAGCCTCGGTAGGACAAACATCGGCACAGCTACCGCAACCGGTACACTTATCGACAATTATTTTTGCGGGCATTTGCTTCTCCTCCCCCTTTCGAAATTTGAACAGGTAAACTTAAACCAATAACTATTAAAGCACATTTGATCTTTTGCGTCAATGACTTTTCCGGGGTTTATTATCCTTTTTTACCCTGTTCCCGTAAAGCCTTTTTTATGTTAAACTGAAAGGGGTGAGTATTGTGTGGAAGTTCAAAAAGGTAAAATTGCCTCATCTTTTATTGCTTCCTTTGTTCTCGGCACTGCTCCTGATTCTCAGCTTTCCCCGGTTTAATCTGGGCTACCTGGCATGGTTCGCCCTGCTTCCCCTTTTTGTTTACTGCCGGCAAACAGGTGCGGGAGTTAAAGCATTTGCCGGAGGCCTGTTAACAGGGTTCCCTTTTTTCCTATACCTCTACGCATATATGGCCCTCGCCATTAATTTCATTTTTCCACCCTATATAGGAATACTGGGTGTGGTATTCGCTTCGCTCTTTTCTTCCCTTTATTTTGCCGGCTTTACCCTTGCTTTTGCCTTTTTGCTGCGGCAGGGCCGCTCTTTGCTTACAGCCGTTGCCGCACCTTCTTTGTGGGTTGTGCTCGAGTACCTTCGTGCCGCAGGACTGCTGGGCCACAGCGGCGGCTTTTTGGGCTACAGCCAGGCTGATTATACGTTACTGCTACCCCTTGTTTCTTTTTACGGCTACTGGGGTTTGTCTTTCAGTATGGTCCTTTTTCAGGTTGCCCTTTATTATACATTTATTGCCAGAAAAAATAAAAGTATACCCCTTTACCGCCGCAAACCAGTCCTGCCTTTTCTTCTTTTAAGCTTTCTTCTGGCCGCCGGGTTATTACTCCCTTCCTTTTTCCCAGTACAGGAAAATGAAAAAACCCGGCGCATTGTTCTGGTACAGGGCAATATCCCCCAGGAAGACATCCTCAATCCTGCTAAGGCCCAGAGCAACTTTGACAAATACATCAGGCTGACCGAAGAAGCGCTGAAACGTCATCGCTTTCCTGATCTGATCGTCTGGCCGGAGACGGTTTTCACACTTAATGTGCAACGTTACCGACCCGGCGCTGCAGAAGAGTTGGCCAGGCTTGCCGGTGAAGCAGGCGCACCAATCCTTTTCGGCGCCATGTTTGCGGATAAAGATACGGGGAATGTTTATAATTCAATCTTGCTGCAGCGACCCGGTCTTGACTCCTTTGATCAGCACCGCTATGACAAACACCGGCTTGTGCCCTTTGCTGAATATTTCCCTCTGCCCGAACTGTTTAACAAAATATTTCAAAGTGGTTTTGCTTTAGGAATGTACACCCCGGGCCGGGATGCGGCGCCATTTTTATTGGATAATTTCACTGTTGGGGGAATCATCTGTTTTGAATCTTACTTCCCCCACCCTGCCCTGGAGATCGCCCGCCAGGAGGCAGAACATATCTTTGTGCTGACCAACAATGCATGGTTCCTGCAAAGCATCGGGCTGGATCAGCATATCAGAGCAGCTCCTTTTCGCGCCGCCGAGCTGGGCATCGGGATCACCCAGGTAGCCAACACCGGATATAGCCGCTCCTATGACTACCGGGGAAGAGAGGTTTATGCCCTTCCTGCGCACCGGGAAGAGATCGGCCTGCTGGAAACAAGCATGCGCCGCCGCCAAACTCTTTACCGTCTCTGGGGGGATTATTTTGTGCTCCTGTGCGCTGCGGCGCTGGCATGCTGCCTGTTTTACAGCCTATTTTTCAGCCGCCGCCGCAGAGGTGGACACCCACGCCCACCTGCCGCTTGATGCGGTGAACCTTGATGCAGGAGACAAAATATGCCGATGCTGCGCTCGTCCCGGTGTTCACGCTGTCCCTGTTTAGCAGACGGGGTGATTGATACCGGCAGTTTTTTCCACATCCAGAATGAAAGCAACCCCCCGGCCCGGTTTGCACAGCTCTCCTTTTTCCAGGATGGCCTCCAGCACCCGTTCACCCTTCTCCCGGAGAACCAGAGTTAATACTATTTCTTTCTCCGGTTCAATCGGAATACCGAAAAATTTTGCTTGTTCATGAATGCCGGCACCCCGGCCGTAAACAATGGTGCCTCCCTCCGCCCCTGCCGCTTTGCTGATATCCACAATCGTATCGGCAAAACCCTTGCTGACAATGGTAATAATTAAAACAAAATGGGGCTCTTCGTGCCGCACAGGGCCTCCTCCTTTCGTGTTCTCCGGCTTGCAATGGACAACCCCGGCCACCAATGGCACATCAATCACAAAGGCAATACCCCTTCCCGGTTTATGCAGACCCGCAGCCGCAACCAGGCTTTCCAATATCGGTATCGCCGACTCTGCAGAAACCAGGGTAAGGACCAGTTCCCTTTCCGGGTCAAGGGAATGCCCAAATATTGTTTTGAACTCATGCATACCCGTGCCCCGGCCTAACAGGATCGTGCCGCCCTCGGCACCGGCACGCAGGGATGCGACACGGGTTTTGGTAGCCGCCCCCTTGGGCACGATAGTAACCAGCAATTTGTAACCAAAAAGGCACTGCGCCAACAAGTCGGTCATGCTTCCCCTCCTTTCCGAAACAAAATCCCCAGTATCAGTACGGTGAGAATGGGCGCCAAGGCAACAAGAGAAACCATGCCGAAAGCATCCAACAACGGATCCCGGCCCTCCACCACTGAAGCGGCGCCTACGGCAATAGGCAGGACAAAGGTAACGGTAATAGGGCCGGTGGCCACACCTCCCGCGTCAAAAGCAATAGCCGTAAATGTCGGGCCGGCGAAGCGCGTTAGCAGCAAAGCCGCCAGATAGCCGGGAATAATAAAGTAGAACAATGACCAGCCGGTAAGAATGCGTAGCATAGAGAGAGTCACCGCGACGGACACACCAAAACAAAGGGAATACAGCAGGATCATGCGGGGAATGAATCCACTGGTAACCTTTTCCACCTCAATGGTGAGAATACGCACCGCCGGTTCGGCAAAGGTGACCACAAAGCCGAGAATTAAGCCAACGGGAATCATCAGCCAGTTATGGCCGGCAGCGCCCAGTTGCTTGCCAATCAGTTCCCCTGCGGGGAAAAAGCCCGCTTTCACACCCTGCAAAAACAATGTCAGCCCGATAAAGGCAAGGATTGAGCCTATTACAATGTTTAATATCTGTTCCCGGGGCATTTTTAGAAAGACAATCTGAAAGAAAAGAAAAAACAAGAGCAGCGGTATAAGGGCAAATGCTACTTCAACAGCCATATAAGAATAGTTTTGGAAAAGAATGCTTATCACCGGTAAATCACCCCCAGCAGCAGTACGGCCAGCACCGGCCCGATGTATGCAAGGGCTACCAGGCCGAAACGATCCGCCGTCGTCCGTTTACCCCCCAATACTGCAGCCACACCGACACCGAGGGCAAGGATAAAAGGTACGGCCATAGGCCCGGTTGTCACACCCCCTGCATCGAATGAGACAGGAATAAAATGGGGAGGGGCAAAGGCGGCAATCGCAAAGATTAGACCATAGCCGGAAACAAGTAAGTAGACAAGGGGAACGTTAAATATCGTGCGCAGCATGGCCAGGGCGACAAAGATACCTAAACCCAGCGCTATGGCATAAACAAGCACTGAGCGGCTGATGGCACCGCCGGAAACCAGGTTCACCTGCAAGGCAAGCACGCGCACATTCGGTTCGGCCACAGTGACGACAAACCCCAGGATAAAGCCAAAGAAAACGAGCAACCACAGTTTGCCCTGCCGCGCCAAAGCAGCGCCGATCATCTCTCCCATGGGCAGTATGCCGATCTGCACTCCCAGCAGAAAGAGGAAAAGCCCTCCTCCAACCATCACGGCCCCGCTTAAAAAGCGCCACATAACTTCCCACGGCAAATGCAGCATGCTAATCTGCAAAATTGTTACAACCGCCACAACGGGAAGCATGGCAAAAATAACTTCTCGCATTGTTTCCTTAGTTTTATGCATATTCCACCTCCAACAAATTTCGGGACACAATGAAAATTTTTTTATCCGTCTAGCCGCATGTGGAATAACCACAGTGCTCACAGTAGCTGCAAAGGGCATCGGGGATCATATATCCGATACGGCAGGAGGGGCAGGTGCGGATACCTTTCGGCCCCCCCGCCGCGTTAAGGCGGTAGGTGACCTTGCCCGTGGCCGCCTTGGCAAGTTCCTGACCGATAAAATCGGTACAGGAGAGAACAGTAGTCTCGGGGTGCATGATACAGGAGGGACATTTCTCCTCCCGCAGTTTCTCCACTATTTCTTCAATGTCCACACCGGCGCGGATGGAGATGGAGATGATCTTGGCCAAAGCATTGGAAAGAGGCGGGCATCCCTCTTCTCCCACGGAAGTAAATACTTCGCAGATACGTTCTTCCCCATTGCCCATGATTTCTTTATTGACCGTGACATAAAGCCTGCCGCAAAAACCAATGCGTTTACGTGTAGTCTGGCCATAGGTGGTTTCAGGGCGTTCCCGCGGTACCGCGCCCCTGGGGCCTGCTGTTGTTTTCTTCTTCTCCTCCTGTTCCCCAATCGCCGTAATCACCTGATGCGCACGGGAGCCGTCCCGGTAATAGGTAACTCCTTTGGCTCCGCTGCGCCAGGCCTGCAGAAAGGCTTCCCGGCAGTCTGTGGGAGTGGCGCTGCCCGGAGCGTTAATCGTCTTGGAAACAGCGTTGTCAACCCATCGCTGCATAACAGCCTGCATCCTGATATGATCAAGCGGGGAGATATCATGCGCACAGAGAAAAAGGCGGCGCAGTTCCCACGGGATCACTTCAAGATCTTGAATGCCGTCGGGACCCTTTTCCCCGATCTTGTCCATAAGGTCGGCAGGCGGTTCTCCGCCAAAGCGCTCGCGCCACATCTCCCCAAAGAGCTGGTCCACCTGCACAAAGCGCCCGTCCATAATATTGCGGGCAAAGCCTACGCCAAACAAGGGCTCAGCGCTTGGCGAAGCGTTGGCAAAAATGGAGAGGGAGCCCGTGGGGGCGATAGTCGTCGTGGTGGCATTACGCTGCGGCAATCCCAGCCTGTCCCAGATTGAACCATCAAAATTGGGGAAAACTCCCCGCGCCTGCGCCAGCTGCCAGGAAGCAATCTTGGACTGGACGGCAATTTGCCGCATGACCTCTTCTGCCGCGGCAAACCCATCTTCACTGTTATAAGGGATCTCCCGGCGGATCAGATAATGGGCCAGTCCCATAATCCCCAGGCCGATTTTGCGGTTGCCTCTCATTATTTCTTCGATGTGGGGGATGGGCGCGCGGTTGCGGTCCAGTACGCGGTCCAAAAAAATAGTGGCAATATGTGCAGTCAGGTAAATCTTTTCCAGATCGGGCAGATAGCGCTCCCCTTCTTTTTTGAGCATACGGGCCAGGTTGATGCTTCCCAGGTTACAGCTCTCATAGGGCAAGAGGGGTTGTTCGCCGCAAGGATTAGTGGCATCGATACTCCCCAGGTGCGCTGTGGGATTATCCCTGTTAATGGCATCATAAAATAAGAGACCCGGCTCTCCATTGAGGTGGGCATTTTCGATGATGCGATCAAAAACCGCGCGGGCGCGCAGCTTTGTGCCCGTGGGCATGCCGCTGACCGGATCCAGCAGGTCATACTCTTTATCCTGCAAGAGCGCATGCATAAACTGATCGTCCACGCGCACAGAAATGTTAAAGTTGCTCAGTTCCCCGCCTTCCCGTTTACTGTCAATAAATTCCATAATATCGGGATGATCATGCTGCAGCGTCGCCAGGCTGGCGCCGCGCCGGCGGCCGCCCTGGCGGATCTCGTTACTTACCTTGTTGTAGATGGAAAGAAAAGAAAGCGGACCGGAGGCCTGCCCCCCGGTGCTGCTGACAATGGCTCCTTTGTGA
>Ga0209105_100684_pt1 | contig 10774 bp, 9 predicted proteins | sample SedPBSmetaG_FD_184158 | JGI IMG/M metagenome (GOLD analysis project Ga0209105, IMG submission 184158) | Freshwater sediment bacterial and archeal communities from Indian Creek, Illinois, USA to study Microbial Dark Matter (Phase II) -... | ecosystem: Environmental > Aquatic > Freshwater > Creek >...
GCCGCAGCATACCAATACCCGCGTCCGGATGAGCGGACAAGTCGATGTTCCGAAAGAGGTGCGGGTATGGACAGTCGGCGAACGCATTGGAGCTGCTATCCGAAAGTACCGCCATGAAGAACGGCAAAACGAACACAAGGCGGCAGGTGATACCCATGCAAGCCCAAGGCCGCACGTCAGACGCGCTCACTGGCATCATTTCTGGACCGGACCGAAAACAGGCGAACAAAAACTTATACTGCGTTGGTTACCGCCGATTCCTGTGGGATATGATGATGAACAAGATGGGCCGGTAGTAATACATAAAGTCAAATAATAACGAAAGGTTGTTTAACCATGAAAGTTCCGCCTCATATACTTAAAGCGCCTCCAACCCATCTTGATGAAAACATGATTGGTGTGTTTAACCAAATTGGTTTCGGTTGCCTTCCGATATGGACTGATAGGGGCTGCTCTATACTTGTTCATGTGGACAGGCGAACCATAAAGGAAAGTCGTTATGCCGTTCACAGTATTGTATTGGAATTGCACGAGATTGGTGGTTGCCCATTGATCCGTATAGACATAAAGGTGTATGACAACACTCAAAACCCACTTCACATGGATTGTTTTCTGAATATTCAGGACAAACGACAAAATTTTTCGATAGAGGCCTTGTGTGAGCAAGAATGGTTGGTCTTTCATTGGTACGATGAGGATTTGCATTATGTCCGCTCTTCCGCTGTATCTTGGAGTTTAGATAATCGTAACGCCGCTAAAAAGATCATTGAACAATCACATCAGATCATAAGCCTTACCAGTGGTGGAGATTTTGATGCTGCAAAAAGAAGATTTATTGCGGATAATCCGCTTGATTGATTTGGATTTTATAACAGGAGATGTTTTTTATGCGCAAAACAGACTTTATTGTCGCCATTATGATTCTCTTTCTGTTGTCATGTTCTGCCGTTGTCGCAGCGAGTCAGCCAATCAGCGTGACTATCAACGGACGTGCTTTGGTTATGGACACACAGCCGGTTGTTCGTGACGGCAGAACGCTTGTACCATTACGGGCAATATTTGAAGCGCTTGGAGCAACGGTCGGATGGGATGTCGGAACGAGAACAATTACAGGCAAAAAGAACGAGATAACTGTTGTATTGCAAATCGACAATCCTACGGCAAGGGTAAACGATAACGATATTATACTCGATGTTCCTCCCGCTGTCATAGAAGGCAGAACATTAGTCCCAACCAGATTTATTGCAGAAAGCCTCGGTGCGAGTGTTAGATGGGACGGACGAACGAGAACCGTTTCGGTTGAAACCGGTGAAATGGTTATAGTTGCGGTTAAAACCGTATCTGCCCAAGTGATCGGTATAACGGACGGCGACACCATCCGTGTGCGTCTTGAGTCCGGAAAGGAAGAAAGAGTGCGTCTTATTGGCGTTGACACTCCCGAAAGCACCAGAGAGGTCGAGCCATTCGGCAAAGAAGCTGCGGCTTTTACTACGAGAAGACTAGACGGCAAAACGGTTTTCCTTGAGATAGATGTTGCCGAACGCGACAGGTTCGGGCGGCTTCTGGCGTATGTATGGCTTGTTAAACCGGCAAACGATAATGAAACCGAAGTCAGGGCGAAGATGTTTAACGCGGAACTTATGCTTCAGGGCTATGCGCAAGTGATGACTATCCCGCCAAACGTGAAGTATGCTGATATGTTCATAGAGTTTGAGCGGGAGGCTAGAGATGGCAGTAAGGGATTATGGGCGGCTGCTGCGCCAATAGGTGTTACTGTTTCAGGAATAGTGATCGCTTCGGTTGATCCGGTAGGCGAAGCTGTCAGGATTGAAAACCGAAGCACGAATAGTATAGATGTTTCCGGATGGGTATTAGTAAGCACAATAGGCAACCAAAGATTCACGTTTCCTTCCGGTACTGTTATTTCTGACGGTGCTGGTATTAATGTAGTCAGCGGTCCTAACGCGACAGCGGGAACGGACAGATTACTATGGACAAGATCGCACATCTGGAACAATGACGGCGATCCGGCGGTGTTGCTTGATGGGGGAGGTAGGGAAGTAAGTAGGAGAGAGTGAATGATGATTTTATTACGATTACTAGTAATTATAGGGATAAAAGAATAGAATTGTAAAACATGCTGTAACGGAAACCAGCATCGACGAGTTATACATTCGTCCAATAGAATAAAGAAATGAGGAAAAGATATGGAAGTTAAAGAAAGCGAAAAACAGGTTTATGTTGCCCGGGTAGAGAATTATTTGGGATTGATAAATCAAATTAATTTATACTTAGACAAGAATGATAGAGAAATGGTAAGGCTGAAATATAAGGAGCTAAAAAATGGTTTAAAAAAAGATTATCATATTTACAGCACACAAAGGGAAAAAGCTAAGATAAGTAAATATGGCATAACTATGTATTATTCTTTAATAATGCAGCCATATGTTAACATTACTGTAAGAACAAACGATAGTCTTTCTAAAATTAAACAGGCAGTTAATGTATTGGAAATTGAACTAAGAGATATTATGTTTGACATAAACAGAGTCTTATAAAATTTAGGGTGAAATTTTCTTGATGGTGTGGTAAGATTACATCGTACAGAGGCTTGAGGTGATTTTGTCGTCGCCATAAGCTATAACAAGTTATGGAAACTGTTGATTGATAAGAAAATGAACAAGAAAGGTTTGCGACTATCTGCGGACGTAAGTACGGCGGCTATTGCAAAACTCGACAAAGGCTAAAATGTCACAATAGATGTTCTGTCAAAAATTTGTGCTGTACTAGACTGCGACATCGCAGACATAATGAAAATTGAGCGAAAAAGTCTTACGAATGAGGTGAGAAAATGGCGGTAGCAGCAGGAGCCGTTTCGTATAAACAAAAAGCCTTTGAATTGCCGACAAAGCCTGTGCAAAAAACAACATATATTAACAACAGGCGATATTTGGGTAACAAATACAAGCTCCTGCCCTTTATTACGGCTGTTGTAACTGAAAATTGCGAGGGAGTGGATTCGGTTGCTGATGTTTTTGCAGGCACCGGAGCCGTCGCCTCTGCTTTTACTGATAAAAAACTCATAACCAACGATAACCTTTACAGTAACTATATATGCCATTTGGCTTGGTTCAGCCCGCAAGAATATTCAGAGGGGAAAATAGAGAGACTTGTGGCATATTACAACAAGGTAGATGTAACAGATGAAAATTATATGAGCTATAATTTTGCAGACACCTTTTTCAGTCGTAAGGACTGTCGTAAAATCGGCTTTATTCGTGATGATATTGAGGTATGCTTTGCAAGAAATGAAATCAATGAGCGAGAGAGGGCTTTGCTTATTACATCATTGCTTTACGCCGCTGATAAAATTGCTAATACTTGCGGTCATTATGATGCTTTTAGGCAAGGTGTCTCACTTGGAAAACATCTTGATCTCTCCGTTCCCTTACCAACTCAAAATTTAAGAATTGAAAACTCGTGCTTTAATGAAGATGCGAACGAACTAGTAAAACGCATTTCTGCGGATTTGGTATACATAGACCCTCCATATAATTCGCGGCAATATTGTGATGCCTACCATTTGCTTGAAAATATAGCGCGTTGGGAAAAACCAAGCGTGTCGGGCGTTGCGCGCAAAATGGATAGAATAAGTTTGAAAAGTGCGTATAGTACAAATAAGGCTACGGAAGCTTTTGAAGATTTGATAAAAAATATCGATGCACGTTATATTTTGCTATCTTATAATAATATGGCTCAAAAAGGTAACGGACGCTCCAATGCTAAGATTGACGATGCCGATATAGTTCGCATACTATCTGTCAAAGGCAAAGTCAAGATATTCACGCAAAATTACAAGCCCTTTTCGGCGGGTAAGTCGGATATAAGCGAACACAAGGAACGCTTATTTCTTTGTGTTTGTGAGCCACAAAGGAGAAAAATCGTACAATCACCACTTAATTATACTGGTGGTAAATTTAAGCTATTAAACCAAATATTGCCTCATTTTCCGAATAAGATTGACACTTTTGTTGATTTATTCTGCGGCGGGTGTAATGTTGGTGCAAATGTAGATGCCAATGAAGTTATTTTTAATGACAAGAGTACGCACTTGCTTTATCTTTATAACACCTTTAAAAATCTCGGCAAAGAAACGGTTTTAAGTATGATTGACGAGATTATTGAAAAGTATGGGCTTTCACGCACAACGGTAAAAGGCTATGCTCATTATGGGTGTGAGAGTTCCGCGGGACTTGGCGACTACAACAGAGAACCGTTCTTGCGGTTGCGAGAAGATTTTAACAAGAGAAATAAGGATTACGGATATTATATGATGCTATACATATTGATTATTTACGCATTTAATAATCAGATAAGGTTTAATTCTAAAGGTGAATTTAACCTGCCTGTTGGCAAGCGTGATTTTAACGAAAAAATGAAGTCAAAGCTTTGTGCTTTTATAGACCGTATTCAAGGTGGAAACTACTCCTTTTCTTGCGTTGATTTCCGTGAGTTTAATACAGCCAATTTAACAGAAAACAGCCTTGTTTATTGTGATCCGCCGTACCTAATAACTTGTGCTACTTACAATGAACAAGACGGTTGGAATGAGGACTGCGAACGTGATTTACACAAAGTGCTTGATGACTTAAACGATAGGAGAATTAAATTCGCAATGTCGAATGTGTTAAGCAGCAAGGGAAAGAAAAACACAATATTGCTCGATTGGTTGGCAGAGCGTAGCTATATGACGATTCATTTAAATCATAGTTACGCAAATTCAAATTATCAAACCAAAAACAAGACCGATTCTGTTAATGAAGTCTTGATAGTGAATTATTAAGTGGGGTGGACGAATTTCCGCATTTTCCATACAAAAGCTATTGCTGGGCTATTGGAACAACAAGTTTCCGAACGGTCGATTTTAATGTTCAAATTGAGCGGCAAATTGACTTGCTTGAAAAATTTTGGGCATTGCCAAAGAATGATGGACAAATGTGGCAAAACAACAATCTACTGCAAGTGGATTACTATAACTTCCTCAAGTTCCACGGCTTTGTAGATAAAGATGCCCCGCGTCCAGATAAAGATGCCCGTCAAAAAACTTCTGGCTTGGTCGATATAGGTTTGATTGATGATGAGCGTAGGTTGACCTATGCCGGACGAGCCTTGCTAAGCATTGTGCGAGATGGAGAGTTTGCCCGTAATAACCTGCTTCAAATACCTGCCGACAGCTTTGTTTATTTGAAACAATTGTTAAAAACAAGCAATGACATTGAAGGGGATATTGTTCGTCCGTTTGTGGTTGTTTTATATGCAATTTTAAGGCTTGGGTTAATCAGTAATGATGAGTTTACTTATCTTATACCGCTCTGTACAACACGAGAAAATACCGAAAAAATCATCGCTGATATAAAGAATATGCGAAACGGTATCGGGAATATTGACGAGATTATTTTGTCTAGACTTATGGGTATGGAAAATTATAAGGATGCGCTCTCTTACTTCCTTGCCAAAGATGTAACCGAAGCTGTTATTACTGTCGTTGGGATGAACCGTAAGAGCCGAACTTATGATAAGCCTTATTTTCATTTTTTCAATATTCTTCGCAAGGTAGTTCTTGAGAAGAGTAGCGATAGCGTTTTGTCGTTGTACACAGCAATTTCTCAACTAAATGGAAAGCCTGCCGCTATGTGGCGACAATATCTTTTTAACACAACATCACAGCGTAGAATCGAGTGCGAGGGATTGGCGACTCTGCATAATACGCTCTTGATACATTCTGTTACAGAAAGTGATTTTAAGCGGTTGTTTTTTCAGCAAATGCACATTTTTAAAGCAAGAGCTACTTTGGGTGATTATTTTGATTTAAACCGCCGTTATTTTAGAACAACAGATGCTGTGATATTTGACGATGGTAAGGTCATTTTCGATAGCTTGCCCAATTGTTGGCTACACTCCACTGAAAGTGACTTATTAAACTTGGCTTTTTCACAAGCTAATAATCTCACCGCTGATGTTGATTTATCCGAAATTGCCACATTCCTTACTATTGATGAACAAAAACTTTATGCGAATCTTAAATTATTATATGGCATAACGGTTGCGACTGTTTCGGATGCGAACAGAATCATTAATGATGAGCGGTATAAACGATTTAATACCATGATTACTGAACGCTTTAATCGTAAAATCTTAATAGGTTTGCTTGAAAAATTTGAAGCACGCGAGGATGAGGCTATTCGACAAGCGGTCACTAATAATGCTAATATCCCCACAATTTTTGAATACATACTCGGCATTGCTTGGTATCTCATCAGCGAGTGTAAAGGTGATGTTTTAAGCTATATGAACTTATCGCTCGAAGCCGATCTGCTTCCTCGTTCACACGCAACGGGCGGTAATGCCGATATTGAATATGCTTATGAACAAACGGCGACATACCCTGCTCATACACTTTTGATCGAAGCAACCCTCGCAGACAGTACGAACCAACGGAGAATGGAAATGGAGCCCGTAAGTCGTCACCTTGGCGAACATATCCTTTCTACGGGTAATACAAACGCATATTGTGTTTTCATATCAACCTACTTGCACCGCAACGTAATCAGCGATTTTCGACATCGTAAAAACATTCCCTATTATGGTGAAAATTTCGAAAATGTTGTTCAGGGGATGAAAATATTACCACTGGCAACCACCGAACTCCGTACGATTTTGGAGCATAGAATAAACTATGAAAAATTATACGATATATTTGAGAAGGCGTTTCGTTCGCACAAGTTTGATCCAATGTGGTACGAGCAAGAAATTATGAATCAGATTCTTGTGTAATTAAGTTGTTTATGCAAGGGCTAGTAATCATATTCGCATCTAAAATCTGATTAACAATTATCTCAAATTAGCTTATAATATCAATGTATAACACCCGATTCTTACCGAGCGGCCTACGTGGTGCTGGAGAAGGAAAAGGCTTGTTTAGTTTTCATGATAGGTCCTCATGAGGGGTTTTACAAAATGGCTGAACGGAGAGCAAAGGCTTTGACACTATAAGTACAGCTTTTTTCCCACATTATTCCCACAAAAGTTTTAGATGGGTATAGTTATCTACAGAAAGTTATTCCTCGTTTTCCTTGATAAATCTACGTTTTAGTAAGTTGTAGAATGTTATAAACATACCTTAACCGACTCGAAAGGTCACAGGTTCGACTCCTGTCAGGCGCACCAAAAACCCAGTTATATCACGGGCGCTGAGAAAGTCCGTTTATAGCAATGCAGATGGACTTTTTCAGCGCTCCTGTAATATCAAGCATCACAGGGTTTTTTTGCGTTTCCCACACTTTTCCTCGAAATATTTTCTTGTTGTCTGACATAATCTTATGGTAATATATATGGGAAGGACGGCATTGCCAACAGCAAGCCGTATCGGTTCGTCAAAAACTATGCTTTATTCGTGATTGCTTTGTTAACTGCTTGGATCTATAAAAATAGACCAGGACAGAAGGAAGTACTTATTTAACCTTCTGATACGGTCGGAAGGTTTTGTTTTGTGTGCGGGAATTTTTCACGTTTGGGAAGTAAAATTGGAGATAGGTAGCTTGAAAAATGACAAAAAAGGTAACTACCTTGACACTGCAGGAAATGAAAAAGGGCAAAGTCAGAATTGTCATGGCTACGGCTTATGACTATCCTTCGGCTCGCGTAGTCGATGAAGCCGGTACCGACATTATTCTGGTAGGTGACTCATTGGGGATGGTGGTCCTGGGCTACGAGAACACTCTGCGCGTCACCCTTGCAGAGATGATTCACCATGGGAAAGCCGTCGTGCGCGGTTGCAAGCGCGCTATGGTTGTTATTGACATGCCATTTATGAGCTATCAGGTTTCAAAGGAAGAAGCAGTGCGCAACGCTGGCCGCGTTGTCCAGGAAACCGGCGCTGTGGCCGTCAAGCTTGAAGGTGGCACAGAGATGGCAAAGACTGTAAGTTATATTGTCCGCACCGGTATCCCCGTCTTTGGTCATATCGGCCTTACACCACAATCTGTTGGCCAAATCGGCGGCTATTATGTACAGGGTAAGGATGAAAAAACCGCCAAACAACTGTTAAGGAGCGCACTGGCAATCCAGGAAGCCGGTGCCTGCAGCATTGTCCTTGAGGTCGTCCCTTGGCAGCTTGCCAAGCTGATTACCGAACGGCTCGATATTCCTACTATAGGCATAGGCGCTGGTGTCCATTGTAATGGACAGGTCTTGGTATATCACGATATTTTAGGTCTGCAAACCGACATCCGGCCAAAGTTTATCAAGCAATACGGAACATTCTTGAAACCTATGGCCGAGGCAGTGCGTACCTACGTAAATGAGGTCAGGGAAGCTGCATTTCCCGCAACAGAGCATTCTTATACAATGGATGATGAAATTATCCGCAAGATACGGGAGACTTAATATGGAAATCATTAGACAAATATCCCCACTGAAAGAAAAAATTACAGAAGCCCGACGCCAGGGCAGCTCAATTGGCTATGTGCCAACGATGGGATTTTTGCATGAAGGACACCTTTCCCTGCTCCGACATGCCCGTATGGCTAACGATCTAGTTGTTCTGAGCATCTTTGTCAATCCATTGCAGTTTGGAACTGGTGAAGATTTTGAGGGATATCCCCGCAACCTGGAGCACGACGCCGGGTTGGCAGCCGATACAGGCTGTGACATAATTTTTGCTCCGGTAGCCGAGGAGATGTACCCCAAAGAGTGCGCGACCTTCACAGAGGTGGAGCGGCTAACTTCCGGACTGTGCGGTGCTTCCCGTCCTGGCCATTTCCGTGGTGTTACAACGGTGGTCAATAAACTTTTTAACATTGTTTCACCCGACCGTGCATACTTTGGTCAAAAAGATGCCCAGCAGGCCGTGGTTGTCAAACGAATGGTCAGTGATCTGAACATGAACCTGAAAATAGAAGTGTTGCCAACTATTCGAGAAGCCGATGGTATAGCCATGAGCTCACGCAACGCTTATCTCAACCAACACGAGAGAAAGGCAGCAACCGTCCTGTACCGCAGCCTTTGCCTGGCGCAGGAAAAAATCGCTGCCGGAGAGCGAGATGCCAGCATGGTAAAGCAAACAATCCAAACTGTCATTAACTCAGAACAGCTTGCTCAAATTGATTATATTACCATAGTCGATGCTGAAAACCTTCTTGAGCTTAAACAATTGAAAAACCAGGTGCTCATTGCCTTGGCAGTCCGGTTTGGGAATACTCGCCTGATAGACAACATAGTAATTGAGGTGTAAGTGATGTTAAGAACAATGTGCAAATCAAAAATTCACCGTGCCACAGTTACCGATGCCAACCTGAATTACGAGGGCAGTGTTACCATCGATGAAGCGTTAATAGAAGCCGCTGACTTGTTGCCTTACGAAAAAGTTCAAATCGTGAATAATAATAATGGGGCGCGTTTCGAAACCTACGTTATTAAAGGTCATCGCAATTCCGGTACGATTTGTCTTAACGGCGCTGCCGCCCGTCTTGTCCAACCTGGTGATATCGTGATCATTATCTCCTATATTCAGGCAGATGACAAAGAACTGGTTTCCTATCAGCCCCGGATAATCGCCGTCAACGGCCAAAACCAGATCACTGGCATCAAACATAACGAAGCAGTGGACAATTGAGTAATATTTCTTTTTAAATATAAGTCTGTAAATTTCGAACTTTTTTGAATTTATGCAATGTTTTGTCCAAAGTGAAAAGGTTACGCCTTCCAAAGTGCGCTCCATCCACAACCCAGTAACAAGTACGTGAAAACACTAAATGTGTTTTTACGCCTTGTCGTTTTTATTGCGATTTTAAAACTGTAAGGACTGTGCTTATTCCGAAGCTAAAGACAAGAAAAGGAAGCCACTTCGGGGCAGCACGCAGTATAAGGATATTTTATCGATAAAGATTGTCGATGTTTGCACGCAAGCACTTATTGATTAGATGTTGGCTTAACACACTTTTAGCGCTAAGGAGACAGAAAGTGAGAGACTTACAAGCTGAAAAGGAACAGGTCGAGGAGGCAAAACATAATCCGGAAGCATTTGGTGAACTTTATGATCAAAACTTTTCCGCCATATTTAACTATTGTTTGCGTCGTACAGGAGATGCCGAGCTTGCTCGCGACATAACCGGCGAGACGTTTGTTAAGGCGCTGGCAAATATAAAAAGCTTTAAGTGGCGGGATATTTCGTTTTCCGCTTGGCTTTATCGTATAGCAGGCAACGAGATATCAAGCTTTTTTCGCAAAAATTCTTACAAAGCGGTTTCATTGGAATATTTGCAGGAAGTCCAAGGGTATGATCCGGAATCGCAATATGGCCTTGAAGACGAAGTAATAGCTGCCGAACAAGAACTCAAAAGACATGAGGACTATATGTTTTACAGGCAAAAGATAAGTCAACTGCCTCTAAAATATCAAGAAATAATCGCATTGCGTTATTTTGAGGGAAAAAGCCTTAAAGAGTCAGCCGAAATTCTAGGCAAGCCTGAGGGTACGGTCAAGTCGCTTTTACATCGCGGTCTTGATAAATTGCGAGCCCATATGAGAGATAAATAATTAAATTAAAGTGCAACTTTTTCAGAAAGCAGCGTTAGATAGAATAGAGGGTTGAGTGATATGGAAAAAACGAAAGAAGCCGAAAACAGAAAATTGCATGCTACGCTTGAAAACCTTAAGCTACCTACGGTGAAAATGCCGGCACACCAGAAGAGATTGAGGGAAACATTGCTGAATT
>Ga0209105_100685_pt1 | contig 10760 bp, 8 predicted proteins | sample SedPBSmetaG_FD_184158 | JGI IMG/M metagenome (GOLD analysis project Ga0209105, IMG submission 184158) | Freshwater sediment bacterial and archeal communities from Indian Creek, Illinois, USA to study Microbial Dark Matter (Phase II) -... | ecosystem: Environmental > Aquatic > Freshwater > Creek >...
CCTCAAGATTTTATTCACCTTTAATAAACGTCTTCATGTGTCCCGATAGTTAACAACAGAATCTCTTCTATCCCTGATTCCTGATTTTGAATAAACTCAAAAAGAATCCGGAGGTCATAACTTACTGTACATGCCCATGTGCCGCCAAGATCACCCTTTAACTTATGACTATGCAACTGAGGATGAAATGGATCTTGAATCAGCGCCTTGAGAGTCTGTTCAATCCTTGCCGGCAACTCCGGCTGACGTCGAAGAATTCGCCTATAGGCACGCACAAAAGCATTACTCCAGACAAGTGTCCTCACTCGGACAGTTCCTCCATGAGTTCCGCCATTGTCCCCCGCCGAACCTCGCCCCGCTGATAAGCGCTATGCGTTTCAGCAATTTCGGTGGCCAGTTCCGTACGCCGATTTTCAATCAGTCGCCCACGGATTATTTTGATTAATAACGCCTGATCATCAAGCGGCAACGATTCTACATTCTCAATAACTTCCTGAAAACGAGAGAAGGCTGTTGGCTGCTCCATGTAAACATCATCCTCCTTTAGATATTGATCGCAGTTAAGTAACAACATTATAACACAAAAGCCGGATCATATAATTTTCATATTTCTTTAATACTATTTCTCTGTCCTCAGAAATATGAATTGCTGTTTATCATCGTCGCTATTGAAAATATTTTTTCGCTCGTTCCCACGAAGCATAATATGATAATAACCGCCCGAGTTTAGCAGTTTAGTATAAGCAAAACCCCCTGAAATCCTTGATATTACAGGAGATTTTAGCTAATTAGCGTAGAATAAAATCGTAGTCACATGCCGCTCTCTTTATCGAAGCTGTATTTGAGTTGTCTTAGTTCGCTGACAGTTGGCAATCTGAGGTCGGCATCGATGTTCAGGGAGTCAAGGATCAGTCGTAAATCTTCGGTAGGTTTTGTGAGACGGAAGTAACCGCAGGGAAGCGCGTCCGCCTGAAACGTATTAAGCGCTTTTTTTAAAATTTTTTAATATTCAGACTAATATTCTGTTAAACTCGGGGTTTATCATAATCGATTTCAAGAATATTCTTCTGCTCGTTCCCACGAAGAATAATTTGATAATAACCGCTTTTGCTTCTGATTCTTTATTGTCTTGGCATTTTTTATCGCCCAAAATATAGTTTAGCAATGCACAGCGATGTTGTCAAGACAAAAGAACCGTCCCCCTGTCTATATGATGAATGGATTGACGGCTATGATACCTTCATATATTTGATTTGGATTGAGATCTTCTGTCCAAATCTTTTTACAGCCCAATTCCTTTGCGCTACAAATAATCATGGCGTCCCAGAAAGATATTTTATTGCGTTGCTGAATACAAATGGCTTCTAATACACTTTTTAATTCCGGCTTATGCAGGCGCCACCGGCCATAGTCATCAATAATACGCATTGTTTTAGACGGCGTAAGAGGATGGGGAATTTTCTGCGTCAGGTTTACATAAAACTCCTGCAGCACCTGAATACTCAAGCATCCCTTTCCCGAATCCCATAGTTTTGAGATCAACTCCAAGGCGCGCCCGTGCTTTTCCGCACTGCTTACATCATATGCATAAATCAGTATGTTTGTATCCACAAACTGGAGTCCGTTTTCATCTGGCATGCAAATCGTCTCTCTTCCAGATTATTTTCCCTTCTACTCCCAAGTTGAAACCATTTTTCATCGTTGCAAGCTGCCTCTCTTTTGCCTTGTTATAGGTTTCATCCTTCTCAACAATATCCTCTAGGGTTTCCGCAAGGAGGCGGGAAAGGGATGTTTGCCTGCTAACAGCGATATGTCTCGCCTTTATTAAAATGTCTTTAGGTACCGATATGGTAACATTTTGTTTTATCATTGTTTTTTACCTCCACTAAATAAGTGTAACACAGTTTTTGTGGAAGCACAAATCGAAACAGACGCAAAGAGATATCAACATGTCGGCATCAAGCATTTTCGCCATGCAGTTACCTACATTTAAATAGCCATTATAGCTAGTTCATTTATACGCTGCTGCTTTGCGAATAACGAAATCGCTTCGCTATGAACTTCCCTAATAAACCTTCCGCGCTTTTGTAGGTATTTGATCAGACGACGAGCACACTTAAGCTTATGCTTGCGAGCATTGCCGCGATAATGCTGCTTGTGAGCGGCATAGGCATAATACATTTGATGCAGAGTTTTACAACACAGACAATTCCAATTAGGCGTTTTAATACACTCAACTGACTCATGCAAAATAATTCAAAATCTTTGTTAAATTTTATTGACAATGATTTTCAGTTGTGTTAATATTCGTTTGAGAATAATTCTCATTTTAAGTAGCCGGCTATAATAATTATTTTAGGAGGAGATTCCAATGAACAAGAAAACTTTATACATAGTCCTGGGGGCTGTGCTCGTGATCGCCGCTTTCTTTGTCGGCGGTATGGTAGATTTAACCCCCACAGATGAGGTACAGGCTAAGCCTGAAGTTATTAACATTTACACCTCAAGACATTACGGAGTCGAACCGGTATTCGACAAATTCACCGAAGAAACAGGCATTGAAATCAGATTTACCACAGGCAGCGACGCATTATTAAGGGAACGCTTAAAGGCTGAAGGCGCAAATACGCCTGCTGACATGTACATTGCTGTAGACGCGGGAAATTTATGGCTCGCGGCTCAAGACGGACTACTTGCACCATTGGATAGTCAAACACTTTTAAACAATATACCTGAAAATCTTCGCGACCCGGAAGGACGCTGGTTTGGCCTTACAAAAAGGGTACGCACACTTATGTTTCACCCCGACCGCGTAACAGCCGAAGAATTATCCACATATGAGGATCTGGCGGATCCAAGATGGAAAGGCCGCATTGCTATGAGACCTTCTACTCACTCCTACACACAATCGCTCGTTTCAAGCCTTATAGCCGCGCACGGCGTTGATGAGGCTGAAGAAATAGTAAGAGGCTGGGCGCAAAACGAACCTGTATACATCGACAGCGATACACAGCTTCTTGAGGCTTTAGCCGCTGGTGAAGCCGATGTCGCCATCACTAATCATTATTACTTAGGCAGAATACTTCAGGACAATCCTGATTTCCCGATACAGATTTTCTGGGCTAATCAGGATGACAGAGGTGCACACGTAAACGTGAGCGGAGCCGGAGTAACTGCACATGCCCCAAACCGTGAGAACGCAATTAAGCTCCTTGAATGGCTGAGTGGCGACGGTCAGGAGATGTTTGCTTCAAGCAACCATGAATTCCCTGCCAACCCTGATGTACCCGCTCATCCGATCATAGTCGAATTTGGCGAATTCGTAGCCGATCCGCTTGACAAGAGCGAATATGGCAGACTGCAAGCTGATGCAGTAGAACTTTTACACAGAGCCGGCTATCAATAAATCATGGGGACGGTTCTATCGATGGGACGGTTCTCTTGATTGCGAAATAATTGTCAATGTTGTATGAGTCTTAAGTTTGCAATACAGGCTTGAATCGTGTTAAAGTATGCACGGTAAAGATTTTGATATAATTATTAAGGATGATTCGTTTGTTCCAAAAACTTCCCCTGAGTTTTTTTGACAAAGACAAGAGGCCCTACGGCCTTTTGTCTATTTTAATGTTTGCGGCTGTAGGCTTAACTCTTTTGCCGGCGATTGTTGTCGCCTCATCGCTTTTTGAGCCTTCGTTCGAAGTGTGGGCACATCTTTGGGATACTATTCTCCCGCAAATGCTTTTAAACACTTTTACACTTTTAATAAGCGTTTCAGTAGGCACGCTCGTCATAGGCACAACTCTGGCATGGCTTGTCACAGCCTATGAGTTCCCCGGTAAAAAAACTTTCAAGTGGCTATTAGTGCTGCCAATGGCTATTCCTGCCTATGTTATGGGTTTTTTATATATGTCTATGTTTGACTTTGCCGGTCCTTTTCAGACATTTTTCCGGAATACGGTTGGATGGCAGGGCACTTTCCCTCAGATAAGATCAGGATTCGGTGCTATTGTCGTCATGACTTTGGTTCTTTATCCATATGTATACATGCTTGCGAAGGCGGGATTTGAGGGACAATCGGCTTCGGCCTTTGAAGCGGCAAAAGTTCTGGGAGCGAGTAAGCTTAAAACTTTTTTCAAGGTTGCTTTGCCTTTGGCAAGACCTTCAATAGCTGCAGGAGTCGCTTTAGCGGCAATGGAAACTTTAGCTGATTTTGCAACAGTCAGGTACTTCAATTTTCCTACTGTCGCCGACGGTATTTTAAGAGTATGGCATGGTCTTATGGATTTAGGCGCAGCATCGGAAATGGCGGGGATGTTGGCGTTTTTCTCGCTGTTAGTGCTTTTGTCTGAGCAAAGATTGCGAAGCGGTAAGGCTTATCACCAAACTAAGGGGAAAAATCAAGGTGTACCACCAATTTTTTTATCAGGCTCGAAAGGCTTGATTGCTTCCTTTATATGTGGAACTGTTTTTTTTGCAGCGTTTGGGCTGCCGGTTTTGCAACTTTTATATTGGGCTATATTGGAGATATCAGAAATTACGCCGCATGCTTTAGCCGTATATGGTCGGCTTGCTTTCAGAAGTCTTTCCGTATCGGCAATAGCTGCTTTTTTTACTGTATTTGTCGCACTTTTCATAGCAAGCATATCAAGACTTGGCACAGGAAAGTTCTCTAGATATCTAGCCAAGGCTTCTACAGTAGGCTATTCTATTCCAGGCGCTGTGATCGGTGTCGGGATTTTAATTCCATTATCTGCTCTTGATCGCTATATCATTAATATAGCCGGAAATCTGTGGGGTATTGATCTTGGACTTATATTCACAGGCTCGCTTATTGGATTGGTGTACGCTTATGTAGTAAGGTTTATGGCAATAGCTTACGGAAGCGTTGACTCAAGTATGGACAAAATTCCGCCCAATACCGTTTTGGCGGCAAGAATGCTCGGGGCTAACGCTTTTAGAATAATTTTTAAAATAAAACTTCCGCTTATCTTGCCTGGAATTATAGCCGGAGCGGTGCTTGTGTTTGTCGATGTAATGAAAGAACTTCCCATCACGGTAGTGCTTCGTCCCATGAGCTATGACACGCTTGCAATCTGGGTGTGGCAGATGGCAGCTGAATCGCTTTGGACTGATACTGCGCTTCCGGCACTGGCAATTGTGCTTGTCGGAATTTTACCTGTATGGATTCTTATGAGAAAAAGTAAAAATGATTGATTTGCCGGAAAGGAACTCAATATGAGCAATGATTTTGTGGTATTAAAAGGAATAGTCAAGCGGTACAAAGATATAACCGCGGTTAATGACTTTGATATAAATGTGAGCAAGGGTGAATTTTTTTCGCTTTTAGGCCCGTCAGGCTGCGGTAAAACCACTACGCTTAGACTTATTGCCGGACTTGATTGCTTGAGCGGAGGAAGTATAAGTATTGACGGCCGCCTTGTTTCCGATCCGACATTTTTTATTCCTCCTGAAAAACGTGAAATCGGAATAGTATTTCAGGACTACGCGCTTTTCCCGCATATGACCGTTTTCGAAAACGTGGCGTTCGGTCTGTATGGGCAAAAGAAAAATCAAGTAAAAAATAGAGTAAACGAACTTCTTTTTTTGACAGGACTAAACGGTATGGATAAAAAATATCCACACGAATTATCCGGCGGTCAAAGACAAAGAGTAGCGCTTGCGAGATCACTTGCCCCCGCGCCGAAAGTAATGCTTTTAGATGAGCCTTTTTCGAATCTTGACGCGGAGTTAAGGGAATCATTAAGAAATGAAACAAAACAGATACTTAAAAAAAGCGACACAACTGTAATCCTTGTTACCCACGATCAAGAGGAAGCTTTTTCGCTGTCGGATAAAGTAGGAGTATTAAACGAAGGCAAACTTGAACAGGTGGGTACTCCCTATGAGGTCTATCACAATCCTTCAAGCCGTTTCGTGGCTGATTTTGTGGGCAAAGCCGATTTTGTTGCGGCTATTACGGAAGGCGATTATGTAGTTTCAAAAGTAGGAAGATTTCAGAATAATAAAAACTATTGCCTGAACGTTTCGAATGTAGAGCTTATGATAAGGCCGGATGATGTGACGATAGAAGCCGATTCAAACGGTGAGGCAATTATTGAAGATATGCTCTTTTTAGGCTCGGATGTGCTTTATAAGCTAAGATTAGCTGATAATATCACAATACATTCAATCGGGCTGTCGGCGTTTCCGCTAGCAAAAGGCACTCGAGTCAATGTATCCATTCATATGCCGCATACGGTGTTTTTTCCGGTTTCTGAGTAATAGAGGTTCGTGAGTGTAGCCGTTTGATCCTGCGAATTATGCTTATTCCTATTTTTGATTGTTAAATATTTCGCAATCAACAGAACCGTCCCATCGATAGAACCGTCCCCAATATTTGAATTTAATTTTCTGCGAAGAGCCTGTATAGCATTGCCGCCACTTCGGCTCTTGTAGCTATTCTTTCCGGTCTGAAAGTATTATCCGCGAATCCCCTTACAATTCCTGCTCTTGCGGCGGATTCCACTCCCGATCTTGCCCAGGTTGGTATTGCATCCGCAAATGTCACAGGGAGTTCAGACATGTGCACACGCACATGTCTGCCAGCGATCAATCGGTCTATTATCACCGCTATTTCAATTCTTGAAATACCACGTACAGCGCCAAATGTTCCGTCAGGATATCCGCCCATTAGCCTTGCGTCAACGGCTGCACCTATTGCTCCTCTTGCCCATCCCAAACCGGCTACATCGGTAAACCTGTCCGCTGTTTGAGGTCTTGATTCAAGCCCAATAGCACGAGTCAGCATGGCTGCAAACTCGGCGCGTGACACATTCGCATCAGGCCTGAAGCTGCCGTCCGGGTAGCCATCAAGTATGTCCATCCCGGCAAGAGTAATTATCGGATTTCTTCCCCAATGTGCAGCTATGTCGTTCATCGCAGGCAACGGATCAGTTGCTATAACGACGAATGCTGAAAGCCAATCAACCAAGGCGGTAACTGTCCCTGCTCCCCTTTGCCCTCCTATATAAATCCAACGACCGGTTCTGTCGTTGAATCCAAATAAAGCCGGTACTCTGCCTGCAGGCACTATAGCCGGATCAAAGTTCATAGTCACTCTTGCAGGTGAATCGAGCTCTCCGCCTGATAAAGCAAGCATTACAAGATCAGTGCGAGGAGTCAATATCAGATTTTGTGCATTATTGAAAAGGGGACTTGCTTCAATATCAGATAAAACCCTCGCTGATACGGAAGGCATGAGGCCTGTTACCGAATTCGGCGGAAACAAGGCTTCGATTGTGCCCTGGATTTCGATTTGTGTAGTTCTGCCGTGATCAACAGGCTGGTTTATTATATCAAGTTGGTCTGGTATAGGTGTTCCGGTTCCCGTTACAGTAACAGCACTTTTCGCAGTACGAGCTCCGTCAACAGTTCTGACCGTTATTGTGGCGGTACCCGCTCTTATAGCGGTTACTAGTCCCGTATTGCTTATTGTAGCTACTCTGGTATTGCTTGAACTCCATATAACGCTTCTTTCGGATGCATTTGCAGGAACAACTGTTGCCGTTAATTGCTGTGATGCTCCCGCGTGTATCGTTGTTGAAACAGGCGTCAGAGTAACACCGGTAACAGGGACTGCGGTTACGCTGACTGCACTTGTGGCAGTGCGTGCTCCGTCAACTGTCGTGACCGTGATAGTGGCAGTTCCCGCTCTTATTCCTGCGAGCAACCCGTTCGAACTAACGACAGCAACCGAATTGTCGCTTGATGTCCATAAAAGATCTCTGTTGGAAGCATTGGCGGGTGCTAATGTAGCATTTAGTTGAAGAACTGCTCCTGCTAGTAGAGCAACATTAGCAGGCGTTAATGTCACGCCTGTAACTGGCACAAAAGTCACAGTTATTGCGCTTGTTGCAGTGCGTCCTCCGTCGTCGGTCCTCACCGTTATTCTCGCCGTACCGGCTCTGTAGGCTGTAACAAGCCCGGCGTTGCTGACTGAAGCTATTGAAGAATCGCTTGAACTCCATGAAACATTTCTATTGGACGCGTTTGCGGGCGCAACGGTAGCTGTTAGCTGTTGCGTTGCACCGATATTGACATTTGCGGTCGCAGGAGCCAGAGTTACTCCCGTAACCACTATCACGTTTACTGTCACATTTGCAGACGCCGTAGAACCGCCGTCATTTGTGGTAACTGTTATGGTAGCACTGCCTCCGCCTACTCCTCTTACCAAACCGGTTCCGCTCACTGTGGCTACAGAAGCATTACTCGAACTCCATACCACGCTTCTGTCGGTAGCGTTTGCGGGAAGAACATTCGCTGTTAATTGCTGGGTTGCTCCAAGATTTATCGGAGGAATAATCGCAGGAGCTAGAGTTACACTTGCCACCGGAACAGCTATTATAACGACATTGCTTGTAGCAGTAAAACCTCCATCGACAGTACTCGCGGTTATGACAGCCGTGCCTGAAGTACCTGGCGTGTTTGGGTTAAATGTGACAAGACCGTTTGGATCCACTGTTATCCTGGGATTGCTTGAGCTCCATACTACATTTCTGTTGTGAGCGTCCGCAGGAATTACTCTTACAGTGAGCTGTTGTGTTAGATCTGTTAAACTTAACCTGACAACGGAAGGGGTCACCGTCACTCCCGTCACACGCGATCCCACCGTTATTCTGCTTGAAGCCGTGAGGTTTCCGTCAACGGAAGTAGCGGTGATTATGGCGTCTCCCACCGTTCTTGCAGTAACAAGCCCCGTATGGTCTACGCTTGCAACGGCTGAGTCGCTTGACGCCCAAGCAACTCCTATGTTGGATGCATCAGGTGGATCTATAGTAGCAGTTAGCCTGCTTGTCGTGCCAATTATCATAGTTGCGGATAAAGGAGCTATAGTGACGCCGATAACAGGTACGTTTGAAACGGTTATCGTCGCTCTATCCTCAAATCCTCCATCGACTGTCCTCGCTGTAATAATAGCTGTCCCAGCGCTTCGCCCGGTCACAATACCTGTTGAATTAACCGTCGCTATGTTGTTGTTGCTTGAAATCCATATGACGTTTTTGTTGGTTGCGGTTAGCGGTAATACGGTTGCTGTAATCTGAAGTGTCCTGTTCACGCTTACGTTTGCGGATGCCGGTACCAGCGTAACGCCTGACACGGGCACAGGTACCGCTGTGATCATTATTCTATCGGTAAAATTCCCTTCGTGCGTTGTTACGGTAATGTTCGCTGTACCTGCACTTCTCGCTGTAACAATCCCTGTTGTCGGATGAACATCAACAACCGCTGAATTATTTGATGCCCAGAAAACCATTCTATTATGCGCAGCAGAAGGTAATACTGTCGCTATAAGTTGAAAAGCACTTCCGATATCCATTTGAGTCGGAAAAGGTGTGTTGATTGTAACTCCTGTAACAGGTACAACAATCGTTATGTCACTATACGCCTCAAAACCGCCATCGATGGTTTTCGCTGTTATCGTCGCCGTTCCACTGGCATGTGCAGTTACCAAGCCGGTTGTGTCAACCGACGCAATAGTCGATGTGCTAGAACTCCAAATAACTTTTCTGTTAGTTGCGTTCAAAGGTAAAACTGTCGCTATGAGCCTACTGGTAGCACCTTCGCCTAAAGTCAGATTAACCGGCGATACGTTCACTTCGGTAACCGGAGTATTTGTCGCTAAAGCAGATTGAATTGGATAAAGCCCCTGAAAAATCAGGTAAATAAAGAAAATTACAGATATTAGCAGGCACTGTATGCCATTTCTTTTAAAATGTCGTCCTCTATAGTTAAAATCGTACATCAAACAAGCCCCTTGTCTTTATATTTTTTGCCGTGCCATCCAACGGATTGGAGTTGATTAAATCTTTCGCAATACCAGCATTTTGCGCAATTAGGATCAATTCGATAATTATACACTTAATATTATCGTACAAAAACATAAGTTTCTTAGTACTGATTTCTTAATCAACTAAATAAAAATCGCATTATTGTAACTTAAATATAGACTTCTCTTTGGTTAAATAAGCAAAAGCGGAAGATCAAAAAAATCTTCCGCTCAAAATATATGCTATTTTTATTTACTCCAGCATTGTTAAATATTTCGCAATCAACAGAACCGTCCCATCGATAGAACCGTCCCCATTATTGGGATTATTGGCCGGCGGCGTAGCGGACCCTCGCCTGGTGTTGAGCACATCTTCTTCCCGTTTCGTGGACTAAGCTTCCATAGAAATGTATGCAAAAATGTCCCTGGAAATTATTGTCCTGTATCCCTTCTCCGCCATGCGGCATCCCGTTCATAGATGCAGCAATCCTTCTTCCACCTATTTCAACTATGATGGCCTCTCTTCCCCAACTGAAACTGCCTCCATAAATCCTTCGTAAAATCTCGGTATCCTCCACCGTTAAAGGCTCGCTGTCAGCATGGAATCTACCTCCAAACCGGCGAGCGAAAAATGTAAGTCCGGTATCTACATGAGTTACCTTAACAATCATGCCACGTCTAAATATATCTTCCACACCGTCAAACCATGGCATCATAATAACGCCATCGCGCGGGATAGGACTTAAATCGCTAGGCCTTTGATTTCCTCTTGAAGCTGTAGTAATCCTGGGAGGTCTCGGGCGTTGCCTTGTTCCCTGCTCAACTATGCGCGAAACAGGCTCCTTTATGACTGTATCCTTCACTATTCCTCTCTCAATTTCTCTCCCATTTTCCCTCGTTATGTATATCTCAACTTCGTTTTCACCGTCTACGC
>Ga0209105_100690_pt1 | contig 10713 bp, 8 predicted proteins | sample SedPBSmetaG_FD_184158 | JGI IMG/M metagenome (GOLD analysis project Ga0209105, IMG submission 184158) | Freshwater sediment bacterial and archeal communities from Indian Creek, Illinois, USA to study Microbial Dark Matter (Phase II) -... | ecosystem: Environmental > Aquatic > Freshwater > Creek >...
GTTATTCAAGTATTACATTCCATAACTAAATTGTCATGACATTATTAGCCATAACAAACCTCTTCACAGTCATAAGTGGAATTATCTTATTACCAATACTAACAAGAACGCTTACTGTAGAAGAGTACGGCATTTGGGTTCAGATCGTTGTTACTATCGGCTTAATACCAACACTTGTAACGATTGGACTGCCTGACTCGGTAGTTAGGTTCCTGGCAGCCGCGAAAAAGAGAGAAAAAACTCAAGAAAGTTTCTGTTCTATCGCTTTCGTCGTCTTACTTACAAGTGCAATATAAGAAAAGAAATTGGAGATATCTATTTGAGGGCAGAAATATGAAAAGAACATTCATTGAAATACTGGAGAATGTCGTAGCATGAAAATATGCGTACTTGGTTTAGGCTATATAGGGCTTCCTACTGCATGCCTTTTTGCCAGTGTCGACCACGAAGTTGTTGGCATCGATATCAATCAAGAGATTATAGAGAAATTAAATCAGGGAAAATTGCCTTTTGAGGAAAAAGGACTTGAAGAATTATTTGAAAAAGCGTCCCAAAATATGAGATTTAAAGCAGAAGTTGAAGAGTCAGATGTATTCATCATTGCAGTACCGACACCATTGGACAAAGAAATGAAAATGGCTGAATTGAAACACGTAAGATCTGCAACAGAGATGATATATCTTCATCTTAGAAGAGGTAACCTTGTTATCCTCGAATCAACTGTCCCACCTGGAACAAGTGATAAGCTATTGGTTCCAATATTAAAAAAATCAGGATTAAAAATGGGCGATTTTAGTTTGGCACATTGTCCAGAGAGGGCCATGCCAGGGAATACCATTTATGAGATGGTCCATAATGATCGAATAATTGGCAGTATAGATAAAAAATCCGCAGAATTGGCAGAATCGTTGTACTCGTCTTTTGTGAAGGGAAATCTCTATTTGACAGATGCAATGACTTCGGAATTTGTTAAATTGATGGAAAATACATTTAGGGATATAAACATCGCGTTAGCAAACGAGTTCGCTCAAATAACAGAGGAGTGCGGAGTGAATGTTTGGGATGCAATCGAGTTAGCGAATAAACATCCTCGTGTGAATATACTCAAACCAGGCCCTGGTGTTGGTGGGCATTGCATAGCAATAGATCCGTGGTTCCTAACCGAGAATACAACTAGATCTCGAATTGTTTCATTGGCTAGGGAGATCAACGAAGGGATGTCAAATTATGTTTTCCAGATTGTTAGGCGAATACTGAATGATCTTGCAGATCCTGTGATTACTGTTCTTGGTGCGGCATATAAAGAGGGCGTGAGTGACACAAGGGAGACGCCTGCTTTGAAGTTTATAAGATTGGCAGAGAATGAAGGATATAAGATAAAGGTGCATGACCCTCATGTTAAAGATTTTTGGTATGAGGTGCTGGAATTAAAAGAAGCTGTTAGGGACAGTGATTGTATAATATTGATAACAGATCATCCTGAATTCAAAGAGATCAATCCAAAAGAGATATATAGCACGATGAGAAATAAGAATGTTGTCGATACGAGAAATATGTTGGATGTAGAGCGATGGGAAGAAGCAGGATTTAAAGTGAAGGTGCTGGGGGCTGGGAAATGATGTTATCAAGTTTAATTGATAACTTTCTCATTCCAAATCTGAAATGCTTCTTTGGCTATCCAGCACATCCTCGCTCGGGGATAGGATACCTTGCTAGTTCGTTCGAACAGCATAGAATCACGCACAGTGTATTAGGATACGGGGGCTGTTTATGAATGTAGTCGAGCGCGTTGCATATCGTGTATTCACTTTACTTGGACGGGAGATCTGCCGTCGTGAGTATTTGAATCAAGAGATGGGGGGCGTGAATGAGCGACCGATTGAATATAGTTTTGCGCTACAATGCCTTTCCTACGCCTCCTCTGCCCAGACTGTACTTGATGTTGGCTCAGGACAAAGCCCATGGCCTTCCCTCTTGCGAACCTGCGGTTATATGGTCACCGCGATTGATGAAGTAGAAAGCTATTGGCTAAATACCACGTTTTTTAATCGTCATTTCTATGTTCTTAAAGATGACATTACTAAACCTAAACTGTCTAAAACCTTTGATGTCATTACATGCATCAGCACTTTAGAGCACACCCCCAACCACCAGGATGCCATTCAGGGGATGTTTAGTCTTCTAAGACCTGGCGGATTTTTGATACTGACTTTCCCTTATAATGAAATACGCTATGTAAAGAATGTCTACGAGCTACCTGATGCTGGATACGGCCAGAATGCGCCATATATCTGTCAGGTCTACTCTCGGCGAGAAGTTAACAGGTGGTTAGCTGATAATCCAGCCAAGATTCTTAAACAGGAGTATTGGTAAATGTTCAACGGCGAATTCTGGACATTTGGAGGTCGTTGCCAGCCACGCAAGGTTGCAATTACCGATAGACACCACCATACTAATATTTTAATTCGGAAGGTCCCATAGTAAAAATGCGATGGAGATGTGCTTTTCATGACCAGTCTTGAATTTACAGACGACTACTATAACCATCATTGGAGCAAGATAGAGCCTCTTTCTCCTCAGGAAGAGGATCGTATAAGGAAAACGATCTCTCTTATCCCTGAAGATTGCCATTCTATTCTAGATATAGGTTGTGGTGACGGTAGGATAACAAATCGCTTGGTATCAGGATATAGCCGGGTTGTTGGATTAGATCAAAGCAAAGAGGCACTGCGGCATGTCAAAAGCCAAAAAATGCTTGGCAGCATAGAATCATTACCTTTCCCAGACAGGAGCTTTGACTTGGTTCTTTCCTCTGAAGTGTTGGAGCATCTGCCGTTCAAGGTCTATCCCAAAGCTCTTAGCGAAATAGAAAGGGTTGCTGCGAAATATATTATTGTAACCGTGCCTAATAACGAAGATATTAAACGCAGCTTAGTAACTTGTCCTCATTGCAGTTGTGCTTTTCACCCTTGGATGCACCTTAGGTCGTTTAACATAAAAAGAATGCAAGAGTTATTTAGTCAATTCAGCTTAGAAACTTTCAAACTTTGCCAACCATTGGCGAAGGAATACCCTGGGTTTCTCATAAAGATAGCCAAACTTCTCAGACTTATCCCTAGCAATTTTTCCCCCACTGCCCTATGTCCTCAGTGTGGCTATACTCCTCTTTCATCCCATGAGACCGGCAGTAGTTTAAGTTCTGATGTTAGAAATAGCTTTTTGGTTCAGCTTATTCGTCCTTTGGCAAGGTGGTTAATACCTACCAGGAAGACTGGAGGGTGGCTCATGGTCCTCTATCAAAAGGGTCAAGAAGAGCTCTATGGTGGCCATAAGAATGAATAATCAATCTTCGACCGAGTTACAAAAATTTACCGGTGATGTAGCGTGGGTAGTTATCTCTATGGTATTTACATCTTTGACTGGATTAGTTACCCTTCCAGCTTTGACCAGAGCTTTTTCCGCCGAGATCTTTGGCGTATGGGTGCAAATACTTGTAACTGTGGGACTACTAACTCCTATCTTAACCTTACATCTAGGAACCACCATGGTTAGATTCCTGGCAGGGGAAGACGATAAAGAAAAGAGGCGCCGTGTTTTTAGTACTATGCTATGGCCTGTTGTTGCCTTTACCTGTTTTGTGCTCCTTATCTCTTTACTGTTAAAACAGAACCTGTCTATACTCCTCTTTGCGGATCCCAAATATTCTTTTTTTATTCCCTTAACTTTTCTCTGGGTTTTAACCGAGGCTCTATTCTTACTCTCCCTCTCCTACCTGCGAGCAAGGGGAAAGATAAAGATGTTATCCTTTATTCAACTAGCTCTTGCAATTGTTAAGATGGGACTGATAGTAACACTGGCAGTCACCGGATATAGCTTGGAGTGGATTATCGTCTGCCTGATAATTGGGCAAGCTCTTTTTCTGACTCTGGTCTTTGGAATGATAGTAAATGAAATAGGTATCCCTCAGCCATGTCTGCAAGGACTGAGTGGCTATTTAGCCTTCAGCACCCCTATGATATCAACCGGGGCTTTGTTGTGGGTAATCAATTCCAGTGATAGGTTTTTCATTATTCATCTCCTCAATTTATCCCAGGCAGGCATTTACTCTGCTTCCTATACTTTGGCAAGCTTAGTCTCTTTGTTTTTTATGCCTGTATCTTTTGTTCTCTTCCCCACAGTATCAAGATTCTGGGAACAAAAAGAATTATCAAAGGTGCGAAACTACTTCGAATGTTCCACCAAATTGTTCCTAACTCTCGCTATTCCTGCTACAGCGGGACTCTACATGGTATCCCAACCTTTGCTTGGTATCCTCACTACCCCTGAGTTTATGGTGGGCGGAGGTCTGGTTTTACTGATAGCTCTTGGCACGGTATTACTAGGTATATGGCAGATGAATGTCTACATAATCCTTTTGGTGGGGAAGACTAAATGGTTGCCACTTATGGTCGGAATAGCTGCGCTTACTAATGCTGGTATTAATATAGTGTTAATACCTAAAATTGGGATAATGGGAGCAGCGATTTCTACCATTGTCTCTTATTTTATACTTTCAGCGATCGTAACCGCGTGGGCAACGAGAGCGATCAACTATAGGATCGACCTAAAGTTCTTATCCAAGGTTGTCATGGCGACCCTCTTAATGACTTTTTGCCTGAGATTCATCGGAATTGATAGTGCCTTAAGCATTGTCCTTGCAGTAATCGCTGGAGCAGCAATATTTGGCGCGGGGCTTTTGGTATTGAGAGCTTTTTCTAAGCAAGACACAAGGCTTATCAAAGAAATATTGGCTGGTCTGAATCCCAGGTTGTGGGCAAGGAAATACCATGATAGACAAAATCCTCCTGTCAGCAATGAGCAAGAATCTAATGAGGAAAAAGATGACAAATCATGATTCAAATCAAATGACAAGTGATAAAAGTCCAAAAAGAAAAGTAGTCATAGTTTCGTTCCTTTTCCCTCCCCCCTAAGTAATATTACGACAGATCCTCTTATCCAAACCCAAATCGTGCTGAAAAGGGATAATAATAAAGTCAAAAAGCAAATTGATTCGAGATGCGAAGGAGATTGTGCCGACATCGAATACGAATTCCTTGGATAACTTGCCCATTCCTTCATCTGCTCACCATATTGTTGAGCAGCTCTGCAAACTTTCTTGCCATCTCTCTCTGACTATATTTATTGACCTCTGACTCTATCCCATTGTAGCCGACCCGGCCACTTGATTTAAATTCATAATATAAGTTCTTGAGAGCATCCTCAATCTCTTCTTGGGTTGATGCATGTACACCTGCTTTCGTCTCTGATAAGAGTTCTTCGACCACTCCCCCTGAGATTCCTATAGAAAAAATCGGTCTTCGTGCAGCTAAGTATTCAAAAATTTTCCCTGGACACACTCCCTTCTCATCAGGATCATTCCATGTTAGTAGAAGCAATACTTGAGCTTCTCTTTGCTTTTTTAATGCCTCTTCCCGCGGAATTAAGCCCTGCACTCTGACAATGTCTTGTAAGTCATATTTTTCTATATCTCTTTCCAACCAACCTTCTTTATACCCATAAAAATCAACTGCGATATCTTCTCTCTGTATAATCTCGTCCGAGATCAATTTTTGTATAGCTTTGAAAAGCGGTTCAGGGTCCCGCTTTCCTTGATAAAGGACCCCAGTATAGAGAATTTTGAATTTATCCGAAAGGTGAAAGTCAGCAACTGTTTCATCAGGATCAAATCCATTTGTGATGGCATATATTTCTTTCCCTTTATGCAACTCTTTTAACTTCTCTGCTAACGGCTGAGATACTGTCACCAAAGCAGGCGCCGCAGATAATGTTCTTATCTCCAGTCTCTTCTCTCTGAATCTTCTTATAGGGTTGTATTGAAAATAATTGTTTTGTGTCCAAAGATCACGCAAGTCAGCAATCCATGGAATTCCATGTCTATTCTTCAATTGATTAGCTATAATATGGGATGTCACAGGAGAGGATGAACTGATGATAGCATCGAATTTTTCCTTCTCTAATAATCTATTGCCCGCATCAATTGCAAACTTAAACCAACTCTTTTGCTCATCAGGGTATGCAAAGATTTCACCCCATAAATTTAGTATAACATCTGTAATCGTCTTCCTATTTTTATAAGTCGCTAACCCAAACTGTTCTTTAACTGATTTATCCAACTTGAGGCCAAGTCTCTTCTTCCATTTAACGAGTAAATCCTCATAGCCTGTTTCAATCACTCGAACCTGTCTGTCTGCATGTGTCTTTGATATATCTGGCAATTTAGGGGTTAAGATAGTAGCCTCCCATTCAAAATCATATAGATATTTTGCCAGTCCTCGCAGGCGTACAGCGCCTATGGCGTCTCTTTGAGTGAAGTAATAGGTAATTATTAGAACTTTTTTCATAAGTTCATCTTCCTTTAGCATTGATCTTCCAAATCTGAAACTCACCATTAGTGTAAATCATCGTCAAACCCTGGTCATGCTCCAGTCTTTTAAAATCGTCCGGAATCCATCTAATCTCTGCCAATTTTGGGAGAACATCAACATATATCGATCTGCATCTTTGTGTAATTATTAAATAAATGTTCTCTTGAAATGATGCGGATAACGAAGAATAATTATCATAACCGAAACGATGAGGGACTTTTATATCTTTCGGGATATGCCCCGGAATTCTCTGCTCTACTTGTTGTTCAGCAGTTAATAAGAGATGAGAAAACCTACTTGGTGCAATAGATATTCCTGTTATTGGCATGTCCAGATCTCTATGAGGAAACAACCAATCAAAACCCCTTACTTCTGATTCTGTTGTCTGCCAACTGCTACTTAGACTATAAGGAGATGGATAGGTTATTAATATACCCTGTATGAATAGCGCAGTCGTCAGAGTAATTATCAAAACAAGAGCAAACTTATGGATAGACCTTTTCTTTGTCTCTCGTATCTTCTCTATCATTTTGTATAGAACAAATCCTACAAAGATCGTAGAGATCATCACAAGAAAAAAGAGAATCCTTAGTGGTCCAAATCCCACATGTAAAAGATAGAGCATCGCAATAAATAAACCAGTTATTGTGAATGGACCATACAATGAGAAGAGATCAATATATCGTTTATCACTGTGCAACTCTTTCCAAAGGATTGGAATACAAATTAGAGTTAGGATAATAAATACAAATGTCCCCCACATCGTTCTGAATATGTGCTCAATCACGCTAACTCCATATCTCTCCGCAAGCGCTGTCTTATCAACTAACGCTTCAAGATGTGTGAGTCCACCTTCGGCTGCTATAGTATAAATATTTCGTATCGTGGCATCCCAGACACCAAATCCAGAGATCCATGTTATCGACCATACTACTAAGATAAAGAATATAGTAGATTTGAATATGCTAAGACTTCGACCTTCTCTTTGTGGGGCGTCTTTATCTTTATTGATGAGTGTAAATACTCTCCTCGGTATCCATAATGTGGGTAGCATGATCAATAAAGCAAGAGTTGGTACCTGGTGAAATAGTGGTACTAAAAAGACCATAATAATAAGTAGCAGACTCCATTCTATCTTGTGAGTGGTAAAATCTTTAACTATAATAAATAAGAACATAGGGAAGAGAAGGATAACGTGGTGGTTAGGCGTGAAGTTCAGGTACCATCCGTGTAGTAGGATACAAGAAGCAATGGTGGCTAAGATGACTTGCCCTTTTTCTGGCAAGATAGACTTTGCAAACTGGTACATGAAACCTACATATAATATACCGAAGAAGAGTGGAAGCAATTTATGCAATGAAATTAAATCTATAATCAATATCTGTGAAATTTGAGCTGCATATATATGCAATATTGGATAGAAGTTTGTGCGCGCGATATAACCTGCATTGATACCTTCTTTGATCCACCCTATATGGGTTGCTGGATCGCCTATCATGCACCACATATAATAGCCTCTTATGATATGCAGTGAGATAGATATTATATAGCTTAAAAAGATCAGCAAAAATCCGAGCTTCCATAGATTATGTTTTCTGTATTCTTTAGTGTAAATTTGATGAACAACAATTGTAATTCCGCAAACAATCGATAAAATCAAAGACAACCATAATAGAGGGGGAGTAGCTGCAAAGATACAGGGTTCGTATCCGGTAGCAGGAGTATCCCATGCCACGACGAGTGCAACAGAAATTAAGATAAAACAGATAATTGCTATGATTTTAATCGCTCGATTCACCTCATCGAATCTTATAAATTCAGTTTTGATCTCCTCAAACCATCCTGATATACTCATCCGCGAAAAAGGGGAAAAGGCATCATTCGGAGAGACTTCTCTCCTTCTATATACTCCCACTATTGAAATTAAAAATATAAACGCGAACAACGAAGATATAAAAGGGTAAATCCTTATCCCAAAAGCTGTATAATTTAACGTAAGCCCTATCAAAGATGTAACAGCTATGCTCAGCCCAAAACTTAAAACTAATCTCTCAACAATCTCCAGATCCGTTTTTCGGGGAAACAATGCAGAGATTAACACATAGCCTGGGAAGAAAAAGATGAATGGCAAGCCAAGTATGATGCGTGCTGGTGAATCAGGGAAGAAAGTTATTATACCAATAAGTAAAGCTGAGAGAATAACAATTAAGATCAAGTCTCGCCCAATTTTAACGTTAAAAGCTTGCTGTATGTTGCTACTTGGGGTCATAATAACTTCTCCAGTACCTTCTTATATCTCTCCACCGCTTTCTCATAGGTGTATTCCTTCTCCACAAGAGCGCGAGCATTTTGGGTAATTTGCTCAAGGTTTGGGTGATTCAAAGCCCTGATGACATTTTCTGCTATACATTCAGGGGAATTGTTCTCCATGATGAAACCAGTTTCTCCATCCTTTATCACATCTGGTATTGCTCCAACTGGTGTAGCTAAAACTGGTGTGCCACATGCCATTGATTCCAACATAATGTTGGGGAGCCCCTCAGTATAAGATGGTAAAACAATTAATTTTAATTCATTAAAATAATTTGGAAGATCATCATGTGAAATCCATCCCCCAAGTTCTACTTTATTATTTAATTCCTCTTTATCTATATATTTTTCGATTTTGTCCCGTGACTGTCCATCTCCTGCTATTAAAAATTGTAAATCGCTTTTTCTTTTTGACATCTTTGGAATTGATTTAACAAAATTTAAAACCCCTTTTTCTTGACTTAAACGTCCTATATAACCAATTAAATTATTTCTCTCATCAAATTTCTTTTTCATCTTAAATTTATCAAAGTCCAGGAAATGGTGATGAGCTATGGAGATTTTGTTTCTGTATTTTTCTAAGTCATATTTTTTGATGAGTTTTGGGGAGTAAAGGATGATTCTGTTCGAGAGAGTGTGATTAATTTTCATCAAAGGAGCAAATGCTATATGGAGATGATCTTTTTCGAGCTGAGCAAGCTTCACTCCAGAACCCATTATAGGTATTACAACATTCTTCTTCAAAAATTTTGCAGTTAGCATGGATAAAATCAAGAACTCTCCCCCATTAAAGAAAATCCACAAGTCTACCTCCTTTGATAACTTTGCTAATTTGTATGAGATTTTTAATTGCGTATAAGCATAAATCCAAATTCTATTAAATGTGTTTGCTCTTCCTGTGTGTTCCACTTCATGTACGTGAACATTCTTGTTTTTTACATTTTTCGTAAAGAAACTGTATCCGGGACCTCCGGTGATAATCTGAATATCGTCCGCGAGGGAGCAGCATATATCTACGAGATTCGATAAAGGGATAACACTTGCCGGTGTGATGGGATTGGTGGCTATGCCAATGGTTGTATGCCTTTTTTTCATCTTTTCGCTTCCTCCATTTCAAACAAATTTCTTAATCCCTTTTGGTGTTCCTTCTCAAATTCTATGACTATATTATCCCTTCCACGATTGCTTTGTTCATTCTATCCACGTTTTTTCATACATCGCATCCAGTAATTCCTCTTTTTAGTCATTTATAGCTATATTTCTTCTATCCACTTTTCTTATATATATCCTATATTACGCACTTTAAGCTTAATAAAGACATTGATTTCTGCAGTCATTCATTTGAAAAGGGTTAATCACTTGCATTTTAGAGCCTCTTTAATAATTGATTATAAACTTTTTCATAATCTAAAGCAACTTTATCCCAAGTTCTTATTTTCTCACTGAGAGGACCTACTTCCTCATTATTTTCATAAATTTTGATGATCAAATCTGCTACTTCCTTAAAATCAGGAGGGTAACTCACCCCAAAACATCCAGGTTCATTTAAAAATTCTTTTAAAGCTGTCCTTTTTGTAACTATAACTGGCGTTCCCATAGCTAAAGATTCTGCAACCACAATTCCATAGTTTTCAGATTGAGATAATAATAAAAGTATATCTGAATTTTTGTAATAATCCAAAATTTTCTCTGATTGTTGAATAAATCCTTCCCAATTAATAAATTCAGTTACATTTAATCTATTTGCAAGTTTTCTAAGATCATTTTCATATGGACCTTCGCCTATAACCGTCAAATAAACACTTATATTTTTTTCACTAATTAATTCATGAAGAGTTTCTATGATATGCTGTACTCCTTTTAATTCCAATAGATAACCAACATATAATAAATTTATGGTATTTTTATTTTTCTTCTCTTTTTTAATATCAATAGTATCGACACCATGAGGAATAACTATAATTTTATTATTAGGGAC
>Ga0209105_100691_pt1 | contig 10707 bp, 13 predicted proteins | sample SedPBSmetaG_FD_184158 | JGI IMG/M metagenome (GOLD analysis project Ga0209105, IMG submission 184158) | Freshwater sediment bacterial and archeal communities from Indian Creek, Illinois, USA to study Microbial Dark Matter (Phase II) -... | ecosystem: Environmental > Aquatic > Freshwater > Creek >...
CTGAGGCATGGATCTGACCCCGATGCACAAGCGCGTGATCGCGCTGGACGTTCACCAAGCCAAGATCACCGCCTGCGCGGTGGTCGAGCATGAGGACGGCCGCGTGGAGGTCACCAAGCGCGACTTGACAACTTCATCACCCGCTACAAGTTTACCTGCGGCCTTATCGACGGCGGGATAGCGGTGACCGAATCCGTAAGGCGGCACCTGATTTCCCGAGGAGTAAAACCGGAGAAGGTGCGCACGATATACAGCGGCTCCGATCCCTCCGTCTACTCGCCGCGTCCGCCCGACGCCGGCATTCTGGCCGAACTGGCCATTCCGGAAGGTGCGCCGATCATCATGATCGTCGCCAATTACAAGGCCGATAAAGGGCATCACATACTTTTCGCCGCCGCCTCGAGGCTGCAGGCCAAGGGGATCAAGTTCCACCTGGTCTGTGTCGGCCGCGATACGGACTCGAAGGAATTGCGCGACAAGTTCGCCGCGAGCGGCCTTCCAGAAGATCGCGGCCGCTTCCTCGGGCAGCGCACAGACGTCGACAGGCTCCTTTCGGTCGCTTCCGTCAGCGTTAACGCGGCCATAAACGGCGAAGCGCTGAGCGGCAGCATACGGGAATCTCTGGCCATGGGCGTGCCTGTGGTGGCCAGCGACATCGCAGGCAACGCGGAGATAGTTTCTGACGGCGAGAACGGATACACTTTCCCTATGGGCGACGCCTCCGGTATGGCCGACCGCCTTGAGAAAGTCCTTAGCGACCCCTCGATACGCGGCAGGTTCTCCTCCAAGGCCGTGGCGCTTGTAAAAGAGCGCTTTACCACCGACATCATGACCGAGCGCACCTTGCAGTATTACAACGATCTGCTCCAGGCCCGGGCACGCTAACGATGGGGATTAAAGTCATCCAGGCTAACACAAAAAAGAGCGAAGGACTGCCCGCATGAACTTCTCCGCCGAAAAGACCCGCGACTCGCTGCGGCAGCACCTGGCCGGGCGGCTGCTGCTGGGCCTGCTCTCGCTTACCTACTCCGGCGCGATCCGCGCCCGCAAAGCCCTTTACGCCCGGCGAGTTTTAAAAAGCCGCAGGCTGCCCGTGCCGGTGGTCTGCTTCGGCAATATCTCCTCCGGCGGCACCGGCAAGACCTCCACCGTGGTCACCGTGGCGCTGGAGCTGGCCCGCTCGGGCCGCAAGCCGGCCGTGCTGCTGCGCGGCTACCGCCGCAAAGCCCCCCCGAACAGCGTCACCGTGCTGACCAAGGGCCGCCCGCTGGTGCTCGACGAGGCCGGCGACGAGGCGCTGATGCTCTACCGCATGCTCGAGCCCGCCGGCGTGCCGGTGATCGTCTCGGCCGACCGCTACGCCTCCGGCACCGCCGCCGTGGAGCTGGGCGCCGACCTGATCCTGATGGACGACGGCTACCAGCACTTCGCGCTGGAGCGCGACGCGGACATAGTGCTGGTCAACGCCACCGCCCCCTTCTACCGCGACCGGGTGCTGCCCGCCGGAGACCTGCGCGAGGCTCCCTCCGGCCTGGGACGGGCCGCCGCCGTGGTCATCACGCATTGCGAGCAGGTGACGCAGGACGCCGTGGACGAGTTGCGCGCGGAGATCAGGCGGCTGGCGCCGGCCGCCGAGATAATCGAGAGCATGCACGCCCCCGAGACTTTCATAGACCCGGCCACCGCGGTGAACGTGGATCTCAACGCCCTGCGCGGCCGGCCCGCCGTGGCCCTCTCGGGCATAGGCGATCCGGCCTCTTTCGAGAACGTGCTCAAGAAAATGCAGCTGGACCTGAAACAGATCTGGCGCTACCCGGACCACCACGCTTTCACGCCCGAGGAGCTCGCCTCGGCCCAGCAGACCCGCGACGGCCTGCCGCTCATCACCACCTACAAGGATTTCTCCCGCTTCCCCCCCGGCTGGCAGAGCCTGCTGGGCGGAGGCGTGCTGATACTCTCGGTCAAGATCGTTTTTCTGCTCGACGGCTGGAAGCGCCTCATGCGCGTGGTGGACAGCGCCGGGAAGGCTAAAGACTGATGCGCGCCTGGCCCCGCACCCTCAAGAAAAGCCCCGCCGCGCCCACGGCTTTCCTGGACCGCGACGGCACTATCAACCGGGACCGGGCCGGCGTCTACATAACCTCTCCCGACCAGCTGAAACTCTACGCTTCGGCCGCAAGGGCAGTGAAGCTCCTGTCTGAAAAAGGCTACAGGATAGTGGTACTCACCAACCAGTCCGGGGTAGGCCGCGGCTACATGACGCTGGCCGAGGCCAAAGCCATAAATCTGAAACTGGTGCGCGAGCTGAGCGCCGCCGGCGCGCCGGTGGCGGCCGTCTATTTCTGCCCGCACGCCCCAGACGCGGCCTGCGCCTGCCGCAAGCCCCGCCCCGGCCTGCTGCGCGAGGCACGCAAGGACCTTCCGGCGGACTTGAAGCGGTCGTTCGTGGCCGGCGACAAACCGTCGGACCTGGCCCTGGCAGAGAACGCCGGCCTGAAAGGCTACCTGGTGCTCACCGGCCAGGGCCGCGCCGCCGCCGCCGAGGGCTACAAGGACCTGCTGGCGCTGGCCAGGGCCGTACCCGATCTCCGCAAACTCAACAAAGGCAAAGACTAAAATGAAAAAACGCATACTCGTCTCCCAGATCGTCACGCTGCTGCTGCTGCTCGCCGCCCGCCCCGAAAGCTGGCTCCTGTTCTGGGCCGGCCTCGCCGTCATGCTGCTCGGCCAGCTGGTGCGCCTGGCGGCCAGCGCCGCGATAGTAAAGTCCAAGACGCTGACCACCAGCGGCCCCTACGCCGCCGTGCGCAATCCCCTCTACCTGGGCACCATGGTCATGACCGCCGGGCTGATGGTCATGCTCTCCTCCCCCTCCCGCCCGACGCTGACGGCCGTCCTCTGGGCCGCCGCCGCCGCGGCCTTCGGCTGGATCTACTACGTCACCATCAAGGCCGAGGAGCAGTACCTGCAGTCGGTCTACGGCGACGATTTCGTCAAGTACAAGGCGGCCGCGCCCGCCATTCTGCCCACCCCGTCGGGCCTGGCCGGCTTCTTCGACTTCTCCGCCTATTCCGCCGAGGTTTTCCGCAAGAACAAGGAATGGCGGGGCATGACGGCGGCCGCCCTGCTGGCCCTCCTGGTGGCCGCCCGCATCCACTATGGTTTTTAAGCTCCTCCTGCTGCTGGCCCTGGCCGCGCCGGCCTCGGCCTCGGAGGACCTGCTGGAGCACCCCTACTGGAACCTGCCGGCCTCCACCGCCGCCGTCACCCCCGCGGCGCCCGGCCTGGCGAACGGCGAAACGCTGGAATACGACATTTACTGGGGGCTGGTCTACGTCGGGCGCGCCTACCTCAAGATAGAACAGACCGTGGACATCTCCTCGCGGCCGGCCCTGCATATAGTTTCCGAGGCCAGGTCCGGCTCGTTCATCAACAATTTCTATAAAGTGGCCGACCGCAACGACTCCTGGATGGACGCCGAAACCCTGCAGTCCTACGGCTACTACAAGAAAGTCTCCGAGGGTAAATTCTTCTTTAACGAGTGGCTGGTCTTCGACGCGGCGGCCAAGCGCTACTACGGCCGCAAGATGAACAAGAAGCGCCAGGTCACCGAAGTGGAAGGTCCGCTGGAGGGAGCCGTCAACGACGTGCTCTCCGGGCTGTACCGCCTGCGGGCCATGCAGATCCCCCAGGGTTCGCGCGTGGAGCTGGACGTCAACACCAAGCGCAACTGGCGCCTGACCATCAAGTCCGGCAAGAGCGAGAAGATCTCCACTCCCTACGGCAGGAAGAAGTGCACGCTGCTCGAACCCATGGCCGGCGAAGAGGGCATTTTCGTGGCCAAGGTCGGCAAGCGCATGCTGGTCTGGATCACCGAGGACGAGCTGCGAGTGCCCATGATGCTCAAGGCCGAGATCTTCATAGGCTCCGTGACCGCCAAACTGGTCAAGCGAACCATCGCCACCGGCCCCTATAAATTCCGCTGACCCCCGCTAACCCGGCGGGCCCATTTGTTATAATATTTATATTATGACAAAGGCTGCTTACAAGCGTCTTTCCTCCATCGTAGCCGGCTTCCGCGGCCGTAAGATAGCCGTTTTCGGCGATGGGGATAGCAAGCGGTTGCGCGCCCCCTGGATGGTAAAGCCCTGCTCGTACAGCAGATCGCGGATGCGCCGGATCATCAGCACCTCGTGGTGCTGGTAGTAGCGCCGGTTGCCGCGCCGCTTCATGGGCCGCAGTTGCGTGAACTCCTGCTCCCAGTAGCGCAGCACATGCGGCTTGACACCGCACAACTCACCCACCTCACCGATGGTGAAGTAGCGTTTGGCCGGGATGGGGGGCAGCTCCGTAGTCATGGTCTCTAGGTTTTAAATCGTAGAGCAGCGAATCTACCCGAAGCGCAGCCAAATGCAAAGACCGTTTGGCTCAGTAAAACCCGCAAACGACCCCAAAACACCCAATTTCCATTCGCATCGAAGGGCTATACAAAATCCCTTGCCAAAAGGATTGCGAATGATTATCATCCGCCTACATTCTTCCGGAGTCCTTCCATGATTGTCTGCGTGTGTCACCGGGTCAGCGACAAGACCATCGCCGCCTGCGCCCAGCAAGGCGAGGGATTCGATGAGATCCAGTTTGAGCACGGCGTGGCCACCCAATGTGGCCAGTGCGAGCACGCGGCACGGCGCATCTGGTCTGAATGCCACCCGAGCCAGCGCTTGCTGCACTTGCACCAAGAGCTGGCACCTGCTGCATCCCATTGGACCGCCCCATGATGTGGATGGGTCTTTTAATTTCTTTTTTACTTACCGTCGTCTTGGCATTTTGGCTGCTCAGGCGATGACATCTGCGACGCGCGCATCCTAGTTTGGTCGGTGATGTCGCGCAAGCGCCCCTGCTCCAACACCAACACGCGCTGCGCCAAGTGACGCACCAAGGCGCGGTCATGCGAGACCAGCAACACCGCCAGCCGGTGTTCGGCCAGGACGGCGCCCAAGTCTTGCAGCAGCGCCGCCGTGGTCACGCTGTCGAGAGCCGAAAAGGGCTCATCGAGCAGCAACACCTGCGGCTCGGCCAGCAAGGCCCGCGCCAGCACCACGCGCTGGCACTGCCCACCCGAGAGCTGATGCGGCAAGCGCTGCATGTCGGCCTGCGTCAAGCCCAAGCGTTGCAGCATCTGCGCTGCCCGCTGGGGTCGCTCCAGTCGGCTGGCCAGCCCAAAACCCTCCAGTGGTTCGGCCGCCGAGGCCAAGGCGCTGCGGTATGGGTTGAGTGCGCACTGCGGCTCCTGCCACACGTATTGGATGGCACGCCGCTGGGCCAGGGTTCTGGCCGCTGTCAGCGCCTGTCCGTTCAGGCTCAAGCCGCCACTGCTGGGCTGCAGCAGCCCGGCCAGACAACGGGCCAGGGTCGATTTGCCGCTGCCGGAGCGGCCCAGCAGGCCCACCACTTCGCCCTCGTGCAGATCCAGCCCGACGCGGTCGAGCACCGGTGGCTGCTGCGCCCCCCAGCGGTGGCTGAGGTCGGCCGCGCGCAACCGCAGCACGGCTTGGGAGCGGCCCGGTGCGCTCAGCGGATGGCCCGGCGCGCTCATAGGCTCTGACCGTCCAGCCAGCGCGCCGCCTGCACCAGTGCCGCACCCGCGCGGCTGGCTGGCGCAGTCAAGAAACGCTCTGCCGGGGCCTGCTCGACGATGCGCCCGCGCTCGAGCACCAGCACCCGTTGCGCGTGCTGGCGCACCAGGCGCAGGTCGTGGGTGATCAGCAGCAGCGCGCAGCCAGTGGCTTGCTGCATTGCCAACAGCGCGCACAGCACCTCTTGGGCGGTTTCGTCGTCGAGGCTGCTGGTGGGTTCGTCGGCAATCACCAGTTGGGGCCGCAGCAACAGGGCCATGGCGCACAGCACACGCTGCTTCATGCCCCCGCTCAACTGGTGCGCATGGTGGCGCAGCACCGGCGCTGGCAATTGCACCAACGCCAAGGCCTGCTCCACGGTGGCGGCCGGGCGCTGGGCGCGCTGCGCCACTTGCTCAAGCTGATAACCCACGCTGAGCAAGGGATCCAGCAAAGCCCCCGGGCTCTGGAAGATCAAAAAAATGCCGTTGCCGCGCAGCGCATGCCATTGTTTACTGGACAGCAGGCTCATTTCCTGGCCCTGCCACCGGATCGAGCCGGAGCGCCAGCACAGCGGCGGCTGCAGCAGCCCGAGCAGGCATTGGGCCAACACCGATTTGCCCGCGCCACTGCCTCCCAGCAACGCCAGCCGCTCGCCTGCAGCCAGATCGAAAGTCAAGCGATCAAGCAACACCGGACCACCCGCGGCTTGAACCGACAGCTCCCGAATTTGCAACAGCGGATCAGGCACGGCTTGGACCCTCACCAACGCAGCGGCCGCCGGGGTTCGAGCCGCTCGCGCAAGCCTTCGCCGACCAAGTTGAAAGCCAGCGCGGCCCACAACACCGCCAGCCCCGGGGCCCACAGCAGGTGCGGTGCAGTCTGAAAGAAGGCGCGCGCTTCGTTGAGCATCACGCCCCACTCGGGCGTGGGCGGCTGCGCGCCCAAACCCAGAAAACTCAAGGTCGAGAGCGCCAAGATCACGCCCGCCGTCTCCAAACTGGCCAGCGCGGCCAGCGGGGCCAGCAGTTGCGGCAGCACATGGCGCCAGACGATGCGCAGATGCGACAAGCCGGCCGCACGCGCTGCGGCCACATAATCGCGCTGCAGCGCTTGCAGCGCCAGGATGCGCACGATGCGCGCCAGCCCGGGCGTCCAGGCCACGATCAGTGCCATTAAAACGGTCAGCAACGAGGGCCCAAACACGCCGATGATGGCCAAGGCCAGCACCAAGGTCGGAAAACCCAGCAGCACGTCGGCGCTGCGCATCAGCAGGGCATCGACGAGGCGCCAGCGCACCGAATGCGCACACCAAGCCGCCGTCACGCCCCAGAGCAAGGCCAGCGCCAACAGCACCGCCGACGCTGCCAGCGCCGCACCCAACGAAAGCCGCGCCCCCGCCAGCACGCGCGACAGCACGCAGCGCCCCAGCACGTCGGTGCCCAGCCAGTAGGTGCCGGAGGGCGGCTCGAGGCGGCGCAACAAATCCTGTGCCAGCGGGTCGTGCGGCAACCAGACCGTCGGCCACAGCAGCAACAGCAGCAGTGGGGCGAGCAGGAACAGTCCGACGTGGGTCGCGCTCAAGCGGTTGCTCATTGCGGCCCCACGATGCCGGCGCGTATGCGCGGGTCGAGCCAAGCCGCCAAGGCATCGGCGAGCAGGTTGGCGCACACATAGACCACCCCCATCAGCAGCAAATAGGCTTGCAGAATGGGCAGATCGCGCTCGGCAATGGCTTGCAGCACCAAGCGCCCGAGGCCGGGCCAGCCAAACACGGTCTCGATCACCACCGCGCCGCCCAGCAGCGCCCCGAAGGCATTGGCCCACAGACTGATGCTCGGCACCAGGGTGCCCGGCAGGATGCGGGTCAGCACCAGCAACGCGGGCGACAAGCCCTGAGCGAGGGCCAGGCGAAAGGGGGCCTCGCTCATCACCTGCAAGGCCCGATCCCGGATCAGGCGGCTCACCGGTGCCGCGATCAGCAGCGCCAACACCGCGGCGGGCAGCCACAGATCGGCTGGCGCAGCCTGCCCGATCACCCGCGTCAGGCCCCAGTGGACGGCGAACAGGTACAAGGCCAACAAGGCCAGCCAATAACCCGGCAGCGAAACCAGCAGCACCACCAAGGCGCGCCAACAAGCCGCCGCCCAGGCGCTGCGCACCAGCGCCGCCGCCAAGCCTGCCAGCAGCGCCAGTGGCACAGCCAGCGCAAAGGCGACCGCCGCCAGCAGCAGCGTCGGCCCGGCGTGGGCGCTGAGCTCTTGCGCCACTGGCCGCCCGCTGGCGATCGAGCGCCCCAAGTCGCCCGATAAAGCGGCGCTCAACCAGCGCCCGTAGCGCTCGGCCAGGCTGCCGTCGAGCCCGAGTTGGCGCTGCAAGGCGGCGTGGTTCTCGGGTGTCAGTGCAATGCCCTGGCGCAAGGCCTCGGTCAACACCGGGTCGCCCGGGGCCGCCGCCACCAAAGCGAATGTCAGCACCGACATGGCCAGCAGCAGCAGCGGCAGCGCCAGCAGGCGTTGCAACAGCCAGCGGCGCATCAGCCGCGCCCCGGCAACGGGCGCACCGCCCCGTAGTCGATCCAGTCGCGGTGCTCGAACATCGGCACCTCCAAACCCGGGCGGGCCAGCACGAACTGCGGCACGTGCAGCACGGCAATCGCTGCGACGGCTTCGTCCACGACAGCGCGGTGCGCGCGCCGCACCGCCTCCAGGCGCTGCTGCGGGTCATCGGTGCGGCGCGCTTGGTCGAGGGCGGCATCCAGCGCCCTGCCCGCCGCCATGTGGCGGTAGCCGCGCCAAGGCGTTTGGCTGTGAAACAGGTTGTAGAGCAAAAACGTGGGATCCAGATTGGTGTTGCTGGCCAGTTCCAGAAACAGATCGCCCGCCCCCGGCTCGAGGAAGCGTTGACCGTACAGCGCGTCGTCCTCCACCGCCACGATCTCGATCCCGATACCGACTTGGCGCACCATCTGTTGCAGCAGCTCGGGGAAGGGAGCCACAGCGGCCAAGTTGGGAAAGGCCGCCACCAGGCGCAGCCGCAATGCTTCGCCGGCACGCGTGCGCAGACCGTCGCGGCCACCACGCACCCAGCCGGCGGCGTCGAGCAGGCGGCTGGCCTCGGCCGGGTCGTAGCCAAAGCCTTGCACATGCGGGCCCAGACCAAACATCCAGTCCGGCAGCAGGCCACGCGCCGCAATGCCCCGGCCAGCGTACAGCACGCGCGCCACGGCGGCCCGATCGATGCTCAACGCCAGCGCGCGCCGCACCCTGGGGTCAGCCAGACGGGTAAAGGGCGGCTGGCCGTGCAGGTTCACCAGCAGCGCCAGATACGACACCGGGCGCGAGGCGTGCAGGCGCACCGGCATCGAATCGCTCAGGGCCAACAACATTTGCGGCGTCACCTCGGCGATCAGATCGACCTCGCCCGCCACCAGCGCCAGCAGGCGCGTCATGGGGTCGGGGACAAACTGAAAAAGCATGCGCTCCTGCACCGCAGGCGGCCCCCAGTACTGCGGGTTGCGCACCAGCTCCAAGGCCCGGTTGGGCTGGTAGCGCACGAAGCGCCACGGGCCGGTGCCGGCCGGTGCCACGCGCCGGTCGCTGTGCTGCGAAAACAGCGAGGTGGCGCGGTGCGACATGTTCTCGATCAGCAGATTCGATCCGGTGCGCGAGCTGAAAACAAAGTTGCGCGCATCGAGGCGGCGCAGACTGGCCGGGTCGATTTGCAGAAAATCAGACCGGCTTTGCCCGACCTGGCGCAAGGCGGCGATGGCTGCATCACTGTCCAAAGCCGTGCCATCGTGATGGCGCAGGTTGGCGCGCAAGGTGATGCGGTAGTGGCCTTGGCGCACCTGCCAGCGCTCAAACAGCAGCGGCGCGGGGCGGAAGCTGGCGTCCGGGCGCACCCCGGTTTCAGCGATCTGTGCGTGCGGGTTGCGCACGGTAAAAGTGAAGCGCTGCGGATCGACGTTGTAGCGGTCTGGCCCGGCGGCCACGCGCAAACCCGAAAACCCCTGCGCAAGCGCGGGCCCAGTCCAACCGACGGCAGCCCCGGCGACACCCAGCAACTGGCGGCGTGTGAAGGCAAAGTTCATGGCAGGCTGAAAGACAGGGTGGCAAAACGGCTGCTCCACGCTGCGCCGACATGCGCCGGTGGCTGCAGCAAGGTGGTGGCGATCAACTGGCGGCCCCGGCAGCGCAGCGCCAAGGTGGCGCGGCCCGCGGCATCGGTGCGCAGCAGCCGCTCGCCCTTGCGGTCAAACAGCCGCAGCGCCGCATCCGGCACCGGCTGGCCGTGCTGGCGCAGTTCGACGCGCAGGCTGGAGCGCAGGCGCAGCCGGGTCGGGTCGCGCAAGGCCACGATTTCCAGCGTTTGACCGAGTGCGCGAACTTTTTTCCAAGGCAAGCCGCCCGCACCGACGCGAAAATAGGCTTTCGCGTCTTTGGCGTAGCGCTCCCGCCAAGGCTGGGCGCGGGCGCGTTGGGCTTGCCAGGCCTGCAGCACCGCCGCAGCGGGCTGCACCTCAGCCAAGTAGGCATCGACCCCGGCCGAGGGGATTTCGATTTCGATCAGATCCGTGGTCAATACAGCACAAGACAGACCGGGCGCGGCCAGTCCGAAGCGCACCCGCACCCGGTTGCGCAAGCGCACCCACGCCACGGGCTGGCGCGGGCGGCCGATCAGCCCGAGGCTGCGCAGGCGCCTCTTTTTGGGCGCGCTCAGCGGCTGCAAACCATGCCCGGCCGACAACTCCAACAGCAGCGGCTGGGCCGGCAGCGGCCGCAGCGGCAGCGGCTGCACCCAAGTGTCGTGCGCCTGCACCGAGCCTGCAGCGCACAACAACAGCAGCAGCAGCCCCAAAGATTGGAGGCGGCGCATCAGAAGTGCACCGTGTAAGACAGCTCCAGCGCGCGCGGCTCGCCCAGCAAAGCCTGCGCCCCGCCGCCGGCGGAGCGCGACAGGTACGCACCGGACGGCCCGCGCCATGAGCCGGGTTTGAAAATCCATGCCTAGCCTCGCATTGGTATGAGTTATGAGGACTTCATATTACTTCATACAAACGCAAAGGAGCCACTGTTTTGGACTCCGTGCA
>Ga0209105_100693_pt1 | contig 10676 bp, 10 predicted proteins | sample SedPBSmetaG_FD_184158 | JGI IMG/M metagenome (GOLD analysis project Ga0209105, IMG submission 184158) | Freshwater sediment bacterial and archeal communities from Indian Creek, Illinois, USA to study Microbial Dark Matter (Phase II) -... | ecosystem: Environmental > Aquatic > Freshwater > Creek >...
TAAGGTATGTGCGTTGTGTATTGATTGAGGAAACAAAAAATGAGAGGGGATAGTAATTTATGAATCGTAAAAAATTAGCATTTCTTGCAATGGTCTTGGCACTGGTTTTCGTAGCTTTCGGATGTGCGCCGGCGCAGCAACAGGCTCAAAGAGATCCTGCGGCGGATTTTCCGTCAAGGCCTATAACTTTGATAGTGTCTTTTGGCGCCGGTGGGGGTACGGACGTAGGAGCAAGACTTTTAACTCCGTTGGTGGAAGCCGAGCTTGGTCAGCCGATAAATGTAGTCAATATAACCGGAGCAGGTGGATGGGTTGGTTGGACTGAGCTTTCAAGAGCGGAGCCTGATGGGTATACTATAGGCTATATTAACACTCCCGCACTTATTATGGGCTATATAAACCCCGAGCTTGGAAGGCCTGCGGGACTTGAAATGTTTATTCCGATAGTAAACCATGTTTGGGATTCAACGGTTTGGGCGGTTCTTCCTGATTCGCAATTTCAGACTGCGCAGGATGTACTGGATTATGTGAAAGCTAATCCCGGGCAGCTCAGCAAAACAACGACCGGGGCACATACTCAGCACCATATTAACGCTATGGAATTGTATAGGCAAGGATATGAATTTAACGTAGTGCATACCGAAGGGGCGGCGGATGCAACAGCTATGGTCTTAGGTGGTCACGCCGAGATCCTGTCAACAGGCGTCGGTGAAGCCACAACTCTGGCAAGAGACGGTAAATTAAGAATTCTTGCGGTTATGGATGCAGAAAGATCGAAATATATGCCGGATGTACCCACCTTTGAAGAAGCAGTAGGTATTGAGCTTATATCATTCTCTTCAAGAGGAATTGCGGCACCTGCCGGCACCCCGCAGGAGATAATTGACAAATTGGCGGCTGCTTTTGAGAAAGCTATGGCGGATCCGGGACATATTGCAGAAATGGAGAAACTAGGTCTGGAGTTAAGATATATGCCTCCGGCCGAATATGGCGCTTTCCTTGCGGAATACGAACAGGCATTAAGAGAATTAATGGGCTGGTAGACTTTATGCATCAAAACGGAAGGGGGGGTTATCCTCCCCTTTCTTTTGATGACATCAGGAGGTAGCAGATGAAGCTTAAGTTTAAGTTAGATATAAAGGAAGTTTTGTTTTTAGGCGTTATAATTGCGATTTGCATATGGCTTTATAGCGTAGCAGAAAATTTCCCGGAGGCAACAAGAAGATATCCTCAATTCATTTTGATTGCGGCAGTTGTCTTGGCGCTGATCGAAATTATTTCGAAAACAGTAAAATCAAGTAAATCAGAACGTCAAGAGCCTGTCGAAAAGAAATCTTCCGTTGTGCTTGTGAGGGTTCTGACTGTTGCCGCAATATGCATAATGTATGTGCTTCTCGTTGATATATTCGGATTCTTTTCCTCAACAGCGTTATTTAGCTTTTCGTTAATGTATTATCTCGGGGTAAGGAAGCCTGTGACTTTGATAGCTGTTGCGGCAGGGTTGAACATAGGAGTGTATCTTCTGTTTGTGACCTTTTTAAGAATCTCGATGCCACAGGGGTTGCTGTTTTAAGAGAATTGATTATAGGAGGGGTTAATAAGTGGCGGAGATTTTTTTACACATTTTCAGTTTACAAAACATCATTGTTATGATTTTAGGGATTGTCGTAGGAATTGTAATTGGGGCGCTGCCTGGATTGACTGCCGTTATGGCAATATCACTTCTGATTCCGTTTACATTCGGCATGCATCCGGCGACAGGCATACTGCTCCTGATGATAATTTACAAGGCGGCGATTTACGGAGGCAGCTTGTCGGCGATACTTTTACATACGCCGGGAACGCCTGCTTCGGCGGCGACAGCCTTGGATGGGTATCAATTGACCCTACAAGGTAAAGCGAATGTGGCTTTGAGGATGGCCACCATAGCTTCAGCTATAGGGAGTCTGTTGAGTGGAATAGCTCTTTTGACTTTGGCGCCTCCGCTCTCAGTTTTTGCTTTAAGATTCGGACCACCGGAATACTTTTTGCTTGCAATATTCGGTTTGACAGTAATAGCATCTGTTTCATCCGGTTCTATTGTAAAGGGGCTTATTGCAGGAGCATTCGGATTGCTTATCGGCACTGTCGGAGTTGATATAAATATTGGATTTCCGCGCTTCACATTTGGACTTTTTCAACTTGAAGGTGGTATATCCTTAGTTCCCGCTATGATAGGTATGTTTTCCATCCCACAGGTGTTGAATCTGGCTAAGGAGACATTGAAGAATGCGAATTTACCGGCGCCGGAAAGTATCCGTAAAATCAAACTAGGTAAACTTTTTCCCAGTTTCACTGAGCTTAAAAATGAATTTAAAGAAACTTGGGCTACAATGCTTAGGTCGTCTATTTTGGGAATTATTGTTGGTATACTACCTGGGGCGGGAGCTGATATCGCTTCCTGGGTCGGATACAATGAAGCTAAAAGATTTTCAAAACACCCTGAAAAATTCGGGAAAGGCTCACTTGAAGGTGTAGCTGCCCCTGAAGCGGCGAATAACGCAGTTACGGGATCTTCGCTTATACCGCTTTGGACTCTGGGTATACCGGGCAGCGCAGCTGCGGCAGTGATTCTGGGCGGGCTCATGATTCATGGGCTTGTGCCGGGCAGAGAGCTTTTCACTGTACACGCACACATTACCTATACAGCCATCTGGGGTTTCATAATAGCGAGTATTTTGATGGGGCTTATAGGATTTGTGGTGATCAAGTATGCGGTACTGGTAGTAAACATTTCAAACGAAGTGATGATGCCTATAATCACAGCATTGTGCGTGATAGGAGCTTTCGCCATTACCGGAAGCATCTTTGATGTGTGGGTAATGCTTGCCTTTGGTATTGTAGGTTACTTTCTAAGAGAAAACGACTTTCACCCGGCGCCTGTCGTTTTGGGCATGATATTAGGCCCTATGGCAGAAATCAGGTTTACTCAATCGATTGTTCTTGCGGATGGCAACATACTTGGATATATGGCAGGTAGACCAATCAGTATAATTATTACTATCTTGATCGTTATATCGTTATTGACTCCTTTCATAGGCAAAAAAGGCAAAAGGAAGACGGCGTCTGAAATTGTCGATGAATAAAAGGGTTTTGATAATGATTTAGGATAAATATACAAATATTTAGGAGGAATACAAAATGTCTAATGTAGGATTAAGAATCATCTCAAGAAAACAGAACCCCGAAATGGTGAAGCTATCAAAAGAGTTCGCTCCATACCCTACTCCGAATATCGCTGATAATATGAACAGGCTGCCTTGTGTGGATGCCGGTATAAAGCTTATGAATACGGCAAATTTGAAATTAGCCGGTGTTGCCTTTACGGTAAAAACCCGGCCTGGGGATAATTTGCTAATTCACAAGGCGCTTGATATGGCAGGCCCGGGAGATGTTATAGTCGTGGATGCCCAAGGGGATATGACGAATTCTTTGCTTGGAGAGCTTATATGCTTTTACGCGATGAAGAGAGGAATAAACGGCATGGTCATCGATGGCGCTATAAGGGATGCGGACACCATTTCCGAACTCAATTTTCCGATGTTTGCAAGAGGGGTTACCCCTAAAGGCCCTTATAAGGACGGACCTGGGGAAATAAACGTACCTATAAGCTGTGGCGGACAAGTAGTCAATCCGGGAGATATAATAGTTGGAGATTATGATGGTGTGGTTGTAATATCACCAAAAGACGCAGTGGAGCTCCTTGAAAAGACTAAAGCTACAATGGCGAAGGAACAGGATATTGTAAAACAGATTGAAGAAGGTAAATGGGACAGAACATGGATTGATGCGACGCTTAAGGCGAAAGGGGCAGAGTTCATTGAAGAGTAATAAAAAGTATGGGCACAATGAATTGAGAGATTTTTGTACAAAAGTATTACAAAAATTTAATTTGCCTTACGAAGACGCATATCTTGTAGCGGATTCGCTTGTGCAGGCAAATTTAAGGGGTGTCGACTCGCATGGCATAACAAGGATGGGAATCTATACTGAGAGATTGTCACGCGGACTTATTGATCCTAACCCTAAAGTTGATGTAATAAAAGAAACTGCGGCTACCGCGCTGATTGACGGCAAACATGGCATGGGACAGGTTGTAGCCGCAATAGCTATGAAGATTGCCATAAGTAAAGCCAAAGAAGCCGGAATCGGACTCGTTGGGGTAAGAAATTCGAGTCATTTCGGAACAGCGGCATATTTCAGCCAGATGGCTTTACAGGAAGACATGATTGGCATAGCGCTGTCAAATGCGCCTGCTACGATGGCGCTATGGGGAGGAAGAACTCCCTATGTCGGAACAAATCCTTTTTCGTTCGCTGTTCCTACAGGAGGGGATATGCCGATAATACTTGATATGGCTACAAGCGTCATAGCAAGAGGAAAGATAATTATGGCTGCGCAAAAAGGTGAATCGATACCTCTTGGACTGGCTGTCGATAAAGAAGGATTAATGACTACAAACGCGGCCGATGCTTTGGAAGGGGCCGTACTTCCGTTTGGAGGTCCTAAGGGTTCTGGGATTGCCTTACTTATTGACATATTGTCTGGAGTACTTAACGGAGCCGCATTCGGACCTCATATTTCCGATTTATACAGGAATTTTGAAGTAAAACAGAACGTGGGACACTTACTGGGAGCGATAAATTTGGGCGCTTTTGCCGGTATAATAAACTTCAAAGCGGCGGTTGACGCGATGATAAAAGAGATAAAAGCGCTCCCGGCTGCAAAAGGAACGGAATATTTACTCTTGCCCGGTGAAATTGAACTTAACGAGCAGAAAAAGAGAGAAACCGAAGGGTTTGGACTTGATGTAGAAGTGGTTGAAGAACTGTTGAATTTAGGTAAAAAATATGATGTGGAATGGGTAGAATAATATAAAGGTGATTTATGGATGAATTGATTTTATACCTTGATCCTGTGAATGAGGCAAGCAGGGCATTTATTAAGGGTCTTGCCCCCAGCGGCTTTGAAGTTTGTTTTGCTAGGCCAGATGGAAAGTTTCTTGAAGGCATATATAGTTTAGATGTGCGGTATTTGCTTGTTGCAAGCGCAAAGGTTACTAAAGATATAATGCTGGGCTGCAAAGATCTTAAACTTATACAAAAAACCGGTGCAGGTACCGAAAATATTGATAAGGAAGCCGCCGCATCGCTTAAGATCCCCGTCGCAGCAACTCCCGGGGCTAATTCGGCTGCGGTAGCGGAGCTTGTGATCTTGTATATTCTGGTGCTTTACCGCAATTTGATAGAACTTGACAGGGCGACAAAGAATGGATCTTGGTTAATGTGGGAAAAAAGGCATCAATGTTTTGAGCTTAAGGGAAAAGAAGTAGGATTGATTGGTTTTGGCAGTATAGGCAGAGCTCTGAATCGAAGACTTCAGGGCTTTGAAGCCAGAGTCAGCTATTATGACATAAAACGTTTGGATCAAAACGAGGAAAAAGCTCTCGGCATACAGTTTAAAGTTTTGAATGATATTTTGGCGTATAGCGATGTGATAAGTCTTCATCTGCCTTTAAACGCATCGACTCGCAATCTTATTGGGAAGCGGCAATTGGAGATTGTTAAACGCGGTTGTATATTAATAAATACTTCAAGAGGTGCGGTGATAGATGAAGCAGCACTTATAGATGCTCTTGAGTGCGGAAAACTGGCAGGTGCTGCTCTGGACACATATGAGCATGAGCCAATCAAAGCCGATAACCCTTTACTCAAGTTTAAAAATGTTATTACCACACCTCATGTCGGAGCAGGAACAATAGATACGTGGAAGACAGTGTTGCTGGAAGCATTTGACAATATAAAGAGGGTATCTGAAGGAAGTCTGCCACGCAATGTGGTTAATGAGGTTTTTTAAACTATAGAGTATACATTCTGTATTTGGAGATTAAATAATGAGTGAATTTACAGTTGGATTTTTGGGTTTTGGCAAAGCTGCGTTTACCATTGCGGAAGATTTGATTGCAGCGGGATTAAAGAGTATAATTGTTTATGATAAAAATTGGGATGTTGAGCCATATAGCGCAGCGATAATTCAAAATGCCGAGAAACTGTCGGCAAGGGTTGCTCTTTCTCCCTCTGAATTGGCAAACAGGGCTCAGGTGGTTATTTCGATGGTTACTCCTGCTTCGTCAGAAGAAGCATTTCTGAGTATAGCGCCTTATTTGTCTGACAATTCTTTTTTTATCGATATGAATTCGAGTTCGCCTATGACAAAACGAAGTTGTTATAACTATGTTTGTGTAAATAATCCGACCGTTCATTATTTGGACGGCTGCATTTTAGGAGCGGTTTCCGAAAAAAGAATAAAGACCCCTGTATTGCTTTGCGGCCTAAAAGCAAGCCAAATGAAAGAATTTTTAGACAATTATGGAGCAAATATCGAAGTTCTTGAAGGATTACCGGGTGATGCTTCTGCGGTCAAGATGGTCAGAAGCGTGTTCATGAAAGGGATTGAAGCGTTGTTTGTCGAAACTTTACACGCAGCTCAAGCTTATAATATTCAAAAGCAGGTAGTTGCGACAATAAAAGACACTTTTGAGACGCTTACATTTGATCAATTAGTAAACATGCTGGTAACAACGCACGCCATTCATGGCAGAAGAAGACAAGGTGAGATGGAGGAAGTCATCGATACTCTGAAAGCAAAAAACATAGATGCAAAAATGTCTGAAAGCACATTGGAAAAATTTAAATGGTCCACAGAACTCGCTCTTGCAGGATTTTTTAATAACATGCTTCCGGAAAGATATGATTCGGTAGTTGAAGCTATATATACAAAAGCTAGAGCACTTGATTGAATTGTTTAATTGCTCGCACCATCTGAGTTGTGTTGATTTAGAATCATAGGACAGGAGGGATAAGCTTGTTCAAGGGAATATATACCCCGATAGTGACGCCTTTTAAAGAAAATGAAGATTTTGACCACGATAAAATGAAATATAATCTTAATAGATTAGGTAGCACACGACTTGAGGGTATTGTAGTTTTAGGTTCAAATGGTGAATTCTGTTATTTATCCGAAAAGGAAAAACTTGAGATCGCTTCATTTGCATTGGAGAATTTTACAAAAGAGAAAAAAGTAATCGTAGGCACAAGTTGCGAATCGACAAGAGAAACAGTATCCTTAACGAAGAAGATAGCAGAGATGGGGGCGAATGCGATTCTGGTGCTTCCATCCAACTATTATAAAGGAGCCATGAAAGATGATGTTTTGTACAAGTATTTTATTGACATAGCTGAAGCATCACCGATTCCGGTTATGCTATACAATATGCCTGCAAATACAGGAATAAATCTGTCAGCATCGCTAGTCGCAAAGCTGGCTAAGCACGAAAATATTGTCGGCATAAAGGATACATCCGGTAATATCGTTCAACTGACCGAGATTATAAGGGATACCGATGACGATTTTGCCGTGTTTGCCGGAAATGCGGGTTATTTGTTGCCAGCATTGGCAGTAGGCGCAAAAGGTGGAACTTTGGCTTTAGCAAACATTTTTCCGGATGAATGCTGTGAATTATTTAGTTTGTTTCACGAAGGCAAGTTAAAAGAGGCGCGAGAATTACAATTAAAGTTGATAGAACCAAACTTTGCGGTTACGTCTGGAGGAGGTATTTCAGCTTTAAAGGTTGCAATGGATATGCTTGGGTATAAAGGGGGATTACCGAGAAGTCCTTTAAAACCCTTGGCTGATGAAAGCATTAACGCGCTTAGGAATATTATGATAAAAGCGGGAGCGATATTAGTAAATTGAGTGTTTTCAAAACACATGTTATTTATGATAATTAGTTTTCTGAAAAGACTAATGTTACTAAGGCAAAGGAACAAGAAATTATTAAACTGTTTGAAGAAGTTATATTTGATCAGCAAGACCATAAGGGAGATTAGTATAATTAATAAATACGATTTAGGAGTTGAACATTATGAAAATTGTAGTATTGGACGGATACACGCTAAATCCCGGAGATTTATCCTGGGGTGATTTGGAGCGAATTGGCACACTTACAGTATATGACAGAACCGCATACGATTTAAGCGGATTAGACATGATCATCGATAGAATAGGGGACGCGGAGGCAATTTTTACCAATAAAACACCTATTACAAGTGAAATAATGGACAAAGCGCAAAATTTGAAATTCATAGGCGTTTTAGCGACAGGCTTCAATGTAGTGGACGTAGTCGCCGCAAAGGAAAAGGGCATAGCGGTTACAAATATTCCCGCATATGGAACTGCGGCGGTCGCTCAGATGACATTTGCACTGTTGCTCGAGCTGTGCCACCACGTATGGCATCACAGTGAGCAAGTAATGAAAGGAAAGTGGACGAATAATCAGGATTTTTGCTTCTGGGATTATCCATTGATTGAGCTATCAGGCAAAGTCATGGGAATCATAGGATTCGGTAAAATCGGTCAGGCAGTCGGCCAAATCGCGCAGGCTTTTGGTATGAAAGTACTGGCTTTTGATGCTTTTAAGAATGAGAGTCTTGAAAGTGCCACGCTAAAATATGTTGAACTGGATGAATTGCTTGCTCAATCGGATGTAATAAGCCTGCACTGTCCATTGTTTGACAGCACAAAAGGCATAATCAACAAGGATACGATAGCGAAAATGAAGGATGGAACCATGCTATTGAATACTTCAAGGGGACCTCTGATTGTTGAGGAAGATTTGGCTGAGGCTCTGAATAACGGCAAACTATTTGCAGCAGTCGATGTGGTATCACAAGAACCTATAAAGGCTGACAATCCTCTGCTTAAGGCAAAGAACATAATTATAACGCCGCATATCGCATGGGCTCCGGTTGAATCCAGGAAACGCCTTATGGATATAGCTGTAGACAATTTAGAAAAATTTCTGGCGAAGAATCCGGTAAATGTTGTTAATCCATGAATTGATACTCGGTGTGCTCAATATCTACGGTGATTTCGTTGTTTTCCGTATTTTGGCCGTTACATGAATTTAGTGTATCGAATACAAAAACATTTGCTATTAGGATTAAAAGATTAGTCGTTTTGCACATTGATATAATGGTGTTCTACATTAACATTTAATCATCAAAGATATGTAATAGAAGTTAAAATAAGTGAAAGTGAGATATTTTTATGGGTTTTAAAGTATTAATACCGCAAGATGTGTCCAAAGTAGGAAAGGATTACTTATTAGTGCGGGGATACAAGATAAAAATGGGTAAAAGTATTACTGTTGAGCAGATGATTAAAGATGTTGAAGATTGTGATGCGATCCTAGCAAGGACAGCACTGTTTCCCGCAGATGTTTTAAGGGCTGGCAAGAAACTTAAAGTTATAGCCAGACATGGAGTTGGAGTGGACAATATAGACTTGAAAACAGCTGAAGAGCTTGGAATATGGGTTACTAACGCTCCGCTGTCGAATGCCAATTCTGTTGCGGAGCACACTATAGGATTTATAATTGCTTCAGCAAGAAACATGGTAAGATGTGATAAGGAATTCAGAGCAGGTAACTTTGAAATAAGAAATCAGCTTAACGGATATGACATTGAAGGGAAGATATTAGGGCTCATAGGATTAGGCAGAATAGGGACAATGGTTGCTATAAAAGCATCTTTAGGACTTGATATGAAGGTAATAGGATATGATCCTTTTCTTACTCAAGACAAGGTTATTCCACAAATAGAATTAGTAAACGATTGGGAATATATATTTAAAACTGCTGATTTTATAAGCCTTCATATGCCAGCGAATGAAAAAACCAAGGGTATAATCGGAATGAGGGAATTCGAAATGATGAAGCCAACGGCATACTTTATAAATTGTGCGAGGGGCGAAGTCGTAAACGAGCCCGATCTTATCGAAGCGTTAAAAACAAACAAGATTGCAGGCGCAGCCCTTGATGTTTTCAGTGTCGAGCCTCTTTCGAAAGACAGTCCGTTATTCGGATTGGATAATCTTATTATAACTCCTCATAATGCTGCGTTAACAAAGGAAGCAACAATGAGGATGGCTCTTCATGCGGCAATAGGTATTGATGAAGTTTTAAGTGGGAAGAAACCAAGCTGGCCGGTAAACAATCCAAAATTTTAATAAAATTTTTCAAAAATATTAAGAAGAATCAATGAATTAATAGGTATCGTAAAATATTTATCATGAATGTTTAGGAAAGAGGAAATTAAGTGAACATTTTGGAGCAACTTGTTCAAGATATAACGCTCCCTAAAATGTCAAGAATAAGACAAAAGTTTCACAGGCCTGTTTCAGAAGACGTATCAGATGCAATAAGAAAACAATTGCAAAGAGAAGGAGTTTTAGCTAGGATAAAAAAAGGCGATAAAGTTGCAATAGCTGTAGGAAGCAGAGGAATTGAGAATCTCACTGCTATAGTCAAAGAGTTAGTAATTGCGTTAAAAGAAAAAGAGGCGGAGCCTTTTATTATTCCTGCCATGGGAAGTCATGGGGGAGCAACAGCAGAAGGCCAAGTAGCAGTATTGCAAAGTCTTGATATTACGGAAGAAACAGTTGGCGCAAAGATTCGTTCGACAATGGAAGTAGTGCGGATCGGTACTACAGATAAAGGTATACCTGTTTGTTTTGATAAATATGCTTATGAAGCTGACGCAACAATTGTAGTTAACCGCATAAAACCGCATACTTCC
>Ga0209105_100695_pt1 | contig 10668 bp, 13 predicted proteins | sample SedPBSmetaG_FD_184158 | JGI IMG/M metagenome (GOLD analysis project Ga0209105, IMG submission 184158) | Freshwater sediment bacterial and archeal communities from Indian Creek, Illinois, USA to study Microbial Dark Matter (Phase II) -... | ecosystem: Environmental > Aquatic > Freshwater > Creek >...
TATAATGTACCCATAGATTTACGGGTTCTTATAAATGATTAATCTAATTTTAGGGTATTTCAGTTAAATTAGAAAATATAACCGTTAACTTAATATATGACATCAAATAACCTTTAAGTTATGCAGGGGTGCCCGAGCGGCCAAAGGGGGTGGACTTAAGATCCTCTGGCGTAGGCCTTCGTGGGTTCGAATCCCATCCCCTGCACTTCAACATTTTTTCATAAAAAAGGTGATCAAAAATTCAGAAAAGTCCGATTTTTCTGTCCCGAAAAATTCGTAGAATTTTATTTTCGACGGCCTCGCTTCGCTGCGGAGAAAAGTAAACTTAATTAATTTAGAAAACTAATAACATGCCCCAGTGGCTTAGCCGGTAGAGCGATGCCTTGGTAAGGCATAGGTCGGGGGTTCGAATCCCCCCTGGGGCTTTTTCAATTTTTCTTTTAAATAATAATTAATTGGATTCATTTTACTCCTGCTTTTAATATGTTGTAGACTTTTAAAGAAAAAAGGTGAACTAAAAGTATATATTGGTGATTAAGTAATTTATATATCAGGTGAAACTTCATGGAAAGAAGACGCACAGATGCCTGACATGAATTTTAGAGAAAAAAAACCGTATATTCAGATAAACTGAGGTATTTGTCCTAACTGGACCTGTTTTTCAAAACCCTGTAATTTTAGTAGATAATTAAACAAAAAAGAGAACCTGTTGATTATTCATTAGATAGAATATAGCATGATCTGTTCAAAAGCAAAAAAATGCAACGAATTGATGGTTAAAAAGAGTAGAAATTAGATTTAAGAATTAACTACATAAAAATAATTTTTCAGATTTTAGAAATTTATAAGATTATTTTTAAGTGTGATAAGATGTCAAAAATGTTAGATGTGATAATGGCATGTCTAATATCTGGAATTGCTGCATTTACAACTTCGAAAATGGGAATAGAAGGATTGAGAGCAGTTTCAGGGGCAATGTTATATCAGTTCATGGATGCAAACTTATCCCTCGTGGATTTATATGCTCCTCTGTTTGCAGAATTTGGCTTTATAATCTCTCGGGGAGTTCTAACAGCGTTGTTATATGCTATTTTATCAGTGATCCAAGAATCAGTGGTAATTTAATTGTGAGGAAGAAGAAAGCAGAGGGATATCATGACAAGAACAAAGAACATTACATTAAAAGCAATATTAGACGTAATACGTTATGAAAATCCTTCAACACAGGATGAAATAGCAGAAAGATTGGGAATAACCCGTAGATATGTCACTAAATTACTCCAACCCATGATAAGTAAGGGAATTGTAAAGAGGGCGTATGTAATTGAACCCAAAAAATTTGACGAGTTTTTAGAAGTTTACGGGGAAGAAAAGGTGCCGGTAGAGCACGCATCGTTAAAAATTGTAGAACTGCTTAAGGGAATGGCCAATCATGTTTACAATCAACTCGAAACATCTTTCAATGCTCTTTCATCATATGATGATGAAATGGCCAATGAAGCTTTAAAAATGGATTATATAACTAATAATATGCATGAAAAAATAAGAACATCTGTGGATATGGCCATAGCTATGAACCCTACTCCTGAATTCAGTAAAAGCAGCGCTTTTAGCGAGGTTGCATATGATTTAGAACGTATTGGAGATCATTCCTGTCAGTTTGCAAATTTTACACTTAAAGAATCCTATGAAATTGATCCAGAAACGTTTAAATATATACGGGAGATGCATGAAACATCTAAAAAGATGGTAAATTATTCCATGGAAGTATTTTTAAATGAAAGACTCGATTTAAAGGATAAAGTAATAAATTACGAAGAAAAAATCCACGTACTTCAAAAAAAAGCTTTAAATTGTATAGCAACTCAAATGGCAGAAGCATCATTTGAAGATACTGAGCGTTCAACATATTATCTTTCGTTATCCAGGGTTGTAAAATCCTTTGAGAGAATTGGCGATATTTCCATTGAAATTATCGGTATTTCAAGAGAATACCATGAGAATATACCAAGAACCACCACTCCAGAACGTTTCAGAAGGAAAAGTCAAAATTACATAAAAAAATAATTAATATTTTAGTTTACTGCGTTATTCTTCTTTTTCCATGTATTCCTTTATTTTTCGTTCTTCCCATTCTTTGGAGAATATACCTCGTTCCAGGAAAACAGATAAACCATGTGCAACAAGTCCTATCCCCCAGAAGAAAGTTATAAACAGAAACCACCAGAAACCCGGAGATGTAAAAAAATTAACAACTGCCAGGGCCACGTTTACCGCAATATAAGAGATTAAATGTCCATAAAAGTCTCTTAATTCTTCTACCTTTTTTCTTGCTCGATAATAAGCTTCTTCTTTCATGATAACCACCTTTGAATTAATCTTTATCATCAAAATCTATGTGTGAGAACTGTTTTTCTGCAGACTTATTTATGTAAAACTTATTATATATTATTATATATTTTAAGGCATTTCAGGGTTGGATTCTGAACCGTGCCCTTTATATAGTGTTCAACATCCAACAACCTGACAGCTCGGGTATTTCATTTATTTCAAACATTTAAACTTCCAAAATAAGGACTCACAGATTAGGTAAAGAAAAATGAGTTCAGAATAAATTAAATGCTTCTGTCAACTTTTCCGTCATAGTAGATCTCTTCTACTTCAAAAAACTTCCTGAAAGCCGGTTCCCTTGTTTTTTCTTCATTTACATGGGCTAAAATCCCTGGAAGACGGCCTATCATAAATATGCCGCTTCCAACACTCCAGTCAAAACCCATATCTGATAATATTGCCCCATTGGCACCATCGATGTTCATTTTTATTCTTTTTTTATCATGAAGTATGTCTTCGATTGCAACTGCAAGTTTAGAATGTTCACGGAAGCAGTCATACTTTCTTGAAAGCTCCATTAATTTGGGTGCACGTGGGTCTTCATTGTGATATCTATGCCCAAAGCCAAATATTTTTTCATTGTTGTTTAGAAAATAACTAACAATTTGCTCAGCGATCTCATTTACATTGTCTTTAGATAATTTAATTCCTTCCTGGAGCATATTCATAGCCTTTTCAATGGCACAGGCATGATTTTTTCCAAATGCAAGGAGACCTCCTGCAATACATGCGTGCAGAGGAGATCCGGTTGATGCCATTATTTTTGCAGCCTGCGTACTCGGGGGCGTCACGCCGTGATCGCAGAATGACACTAAAACTGCCCCTAACATTTTTGCCTCATTTTTAGAGGGTAGTTTTCCTTTTATGAGCAGATGTATCATTTCTGAAAAAGATATATTTTCAATTAGATCTTCCTGTAAATAACCTCTTGTGGTTAGCCTATTGGGCTCTACACTGGTAATTGAAGTTTTCCACTTAAAATTACGCGACTTAAATATATCTTTTAATGCTTCTTCGGTTATCATAATAGATATCTATAGTACAGAGATTATATTTAAATTTATCGCTTTTAGTACAATTATGTTCATTTTTAGTGAACAGTGGCCCGTCGACGGTAGTTTATTCTTTCCATGTGTTCACTTATTATGTAAACTTATACACAAATAGGAAAGTTTAAATATTATGTATTTGATCAGTATTGATGAGGTGAAACATATGGATTCAAAATACATAATTGGAATAATAGCAGCCATAATAGTAATAGGTGGAATTGGTGCTTTCATCGCATTGAGACCTGCACCAGCCGAGGAACCAGTATCAATATCTGTAGTGGGTTCAACATCTGTACACCCACTAGTAGAAAAGTTAGCTGAAACATATATGCAAGAGAACCCCCATGTAAGGATCGACGCTCATGGCCCAGGTTCAGGTGAAGGTATTAGGGCTGCTCGAGATGGTATTGCAGCCATCGGTACAAGTTCTAGGGAACTTGAAGAAGAGGAAAAACCAGGGGTAAGTCAATTCCCTGTTGCAAAAGATGGAATTGCTACTGTAGTACACCCTGAAAACCCCGTAAGTGACATGACTAAAGACCAGATTAGGGGCATATATATAGGTGAAATCACTAACTGGAGAGAAGTAGGTGGACCTGATGAAACAATCAGTGTTATAACCAGGGAAGAAGGTTCTGGTACAAGAGGAGCATTTGAAGATATAGTAATGGATGACGAAGCAATTATGCCTGGTGCTATAATACAGGATTCAACTGGAGCTGTAAATATGGCTGTATCAGCGGATCCAAATGCAATAGGATATGTATCCTTAGCCTATATAACTCCAGAGGTTAAAGCTTTAAATGTCGAAGGTGTAGCACCATCAGTAGAAACAATATTAGACGGTACTTTCCCAATACGGAGACCATTTTTGTTCTTAACCAAAGGTGAACCAACAGGCGCTGTTAAAGAATTTATTGACTGGGTGTTAAGCTATGAAGGACAAGCTATAGTAAAAGAAGAAGGTTTAGTACCTGTAGGACCAGTTAGAAGAGGAGCAGAGATCTACGACCCGGAAGATGACTTTTTGCCCCCCAGAAGATAGAGTACTTGTAGGATAAGTGGTTTTAATCACTAACTCCATTTTTCTGTGAAAAAATGAATTCATTTTTAAACAATCAATTTTTCTAAACAATCAATTTTCAGTGAGGTATTCAAATGCATAAGAAATTGGAAGAAATTTTTGTGGAAAGATTATTATTTATAGCTGCAATATCATCAAGTATCATAACCCTTTTTATAATTGGATTTATTTTTACAAAAGGTCTTCCTGCAATTAATAGAGTTGGATTTTTTAACTTTATATTTGGAACTGAATGGCTACCTTTAAGAGGCATTTTCGGTGCTTTACCTATGATAGTAGGGTCCCTGTACATAACAGGACTGGCTTTACTCATGGCGATTCCCCTATCTCTATCTTGTGCCATATTTTTAGCTGAAATTGCGCCCCGCGGGATGAGAATGACTTTAAAGCCCACAATACAGGCTTTAGCAGGTATTCCCTCTGTGGTATATGGATTTTTTGGAATTATAATTATTGTTCCATTTATAAGGGAGCAGTTTGGAGGTACAGGATTCAGTATTCTTGCAGCGTCCCTAATTTTAACTGTTATGATTCTTCCAACAATAACCAGCATATCAGAAGATGCTATAAAATCCATTCCCAGGGAATACAAAGAAGCGTCCCTCGCACTTGGGGCAACTCACTGGCAGACTATTAAAAACGTTCTTTTTCCTGCAGCAACACCTGGACTTATAACTGCAATTATTTTAGGATTAGCAAAGGGAATTGGAGAAACTATGATAATTATGGTTGCAGGGAATGTTGCACTTATTCCAACTTCAATCTTTGAACCAGCAAGGGCTTTAACAGCCAATATAGCACTTGAAATGGGTTATGCAGGAGGAATCCATTATAATGCCCTTTTTGCAACAGGTATAATCCTGTTCTTTATGATAATGGTTCTTCTGGTTATAGTAAATTACATTCGTTATAAAAAGCAGGTTATTATTGGTGGGGGCTACCTCTAATGTCATCAAGAATAGAAAGTATTAAAAAAGTTTGGCGGAAGGGGTTAAATTTTAGACTTATATCACCAAAAAATACTCAAAGGATAATGAAAGGAGTATTTTGGGGGGCAGGAATCATTGCAATTCTTATATTGCTATCTGTTGTTGGCTATATACTTATAAATGGGTTACCAGTTGTAAATTTGGAATTTCTGTTAAGTAAACCCATTGATGCTGGTAGGGGTGGTGGTATATTCCCTATGATAGTTTCAACAATTTATATAATGCTCATTGCTGTGCTCATTGCAACTCCGTTGAGTGTTGGAGCTGCAGTTTATTTAGCAGAATATGTTAGCAGTAAAAGCAAAATAGTTAAAGTTATGATATTTGGGGCTGAAACACTTGCATCTATTCCATCAATAGTATTCGGCCTTTTTGGTTTAGCATTTTTTGTTATCTTCCTTGACTTTGGATGGAGTGTATTATCAGGGGGGCTTACATTAGCCCTCATGGCACTTCCAATAATAATGCGTACATCTGAAGTTTCTATTGAAGCAGTCCCCCGATCATATAGGGAGGGAAGCCTTGCACTTGGAGCTACTAAATGGCAGACAGTGTACAGAGTAGTGTTACCCGCTGCAATTCCAGGAATTACTACCGGTGTAATCCTTGGAATGGCATCAGCAATTGCAGAAACTGCAGCAATTCTGTTTACAGTGGGTGCAGCAACAAGGATCCCTGCATCTGTTTTTGATCCTGCAAGACCATTGCCTTTGCACCTTTATATACTGGCAACTGAAGGTATATCCCTTGAAAATGCTTTTGGAACTGCAGCAGTTCTTGTTATTATGGTACTTGTAATAACCATCGTTACTAATGTGATGGTTGAAAGATATACTAGAAAAATGATGGGGCAATAAAATGAAATATAAAATAGAAACAACAGATTTAAATGCATATTTTGACGAAGCCCATATTCTAAAAGATATAAATCTTAAAATTCCTGAAAAAACAGTTACATCTCTAATCGGGCCTTCAGGGTGTGGAAAATCAACATTTATACGAACTTTAAACCGGATGAATGATTTAATTGACACATTTAAGATGAATGGAACAGTAACGCTCGATGATGAGGATATATATGACTCTAAATTTGATGTTGTGGAATTAAGAACAAGAATAGGCATGGTTTTTCAAAAGCCTAACCCTTTCCCTAAATCTATATTTGATAATGTATCATATGGTTTAACAGTGCATGGGATGAATGATAAAGACAGGATTAGAGAAAGGGTCGAAGAAAGTTTAAAAGCTGCCGTATTATGGGATGAAGTTAAGGATAAGTTGGATAAGTCTGCAATGGGCCTTTCTGGAGGTCAGCAGCAGAGGTTATGTATTGCAAGAACAATTGCAGTAAATCCCGAGGTGATATTGATGGATGAGCCATGTTCTGCACTGGATCCAATATCAACAACTAAAATAGAGGATTTGATTCATGAACTAAAGAAAGAATATACCATAATTATTGTTACACACAACATGCAGCAGGCTACAAGGGTTTCTAAACACACGGCATTCTTTTTGCACGGTGAAATTGTAGAAAGAGGGCTTACTGATAAATTGTTTATAGAACCTGAAGATAAACGTACTGAAGATTACATTACTGGTAGATTTGGATAATGAATGCTAAAAGGTGGGGTAATGTTTGGAACAATTTTAGAGAATAAATTAAGGAAGATTAGCTCAAGTCTCCTGGATTACAGTAACAGAACTGCTGACATGATAAAAGAGTCTACTGATAGCTTTGTTAATGAAGATGTTGACTTAGCAATGGAAATAATTGAAAATACAGGCGAAATTAACAGGGAAAGTGGAAATATTGAATATGAGTGCCTAAAAATTCTTGGACTTCATCAGCTGGTTGCTAAAGATCTAAGGTATTGTGCGGCGATTTTAAGGACTGCAACAGAACTTGAGAGTATAAACGCTCTTGCAGCTTACACATCCCGATATTCCATTGATTTCACTCAAAAGGACAAAAATTTCTACAAGCCGCCCCATCTTACTTTCATGTCTCAGACAGCTCAAAACATGCTAAAAGACGGTGTTGGCTCTCTTTTAAGTGAAGATATTCAACTTCTAAAGCGTTCTACCAAAAATTTTGTTTCTCTGCAGGGTTTCTATAATCAGATGTTTTCTAAGCACAATGAAGATAAATCATCAGGCGCATCCATGCATACAATACTTGTAGGGAGAAATCTTCTAAGTACAGGACACCATATAATGGGAATGAATGATAAAATAGCATATTCAATTATTGGAAAACGTGTTACCCATCATAAAGTGTTTTATAACATTTTAATGAAATAGAAGTATGATGCTGTCTTGCAACTCAAAATCTAAACAAAAAAGAAACTCGAAAATTCCATGTTCGACGGCTTTATAACCAGAAATAGGTATCCGGACTGGTAAAATATCTATTTATGGGACAGCCTCTTATGTATAACACAGGCGTGAAATGAATGTGGCTTCCATCAGATGATCCTGAAGAAAAAGTGTATGGAAACAAATTTAAAAAGGAAAATATTCCTTCATTGGGTTATATACGAATTTTAAACGATGATTATGAATCCATACTCTTTATAAATGGTGGTTTGGTAGTGGGGGCATGGCATCTGGATGTGGGAACCTTAAATGAGCTATATGAAAATGATGCAATGAATAGAATTAAAATTAAGACTGAATCAATAATAGAAATTTATGAAACTCCCAAAAAATTGTTTACCACAGTTGTGGAACTAAATGAAGAGTGTAAATTATCATTACCTCTGAGTGTTAATATGTTTTGGGATAAGATAGGGATGAAAAGCACGGATTCTCGTGAAGAGTTATTATTGAAGTATAGAATCAGTGAACCATCAGAAAATGATTTAGAAAGTCTTATAAATGGTTACAAAGGCAGATGATAAAAATGAAAAGGTATCCAAGAGTTCGATTCAGAAAAAGATTAAGGGAATTAAAAGAAGAAGTAGAAGAGATGGGGCATCTGACCCTTAAAGCACAGAAATATGCAATGAAAACATTAACTGATTTTGACGAAGAAACGCTGAAATTTGTAAATGAAGCAAACAAAAAGATAGATGCAATGAAGTTTGATTTAGAAAGGAGATGTATGGGCATAATAGCATCAGAACAGCCTGTAGCTAAGGATTTAAGGTTTGTTGAAGCATGTATTAAAGTGGGAACTCATTTAAAGAGGATGGTTGATCTCTCGGTAAACATTGCTGAGGCTGCTAAAAAATATAAAAGGTGAAGAAATACCTGAAAGGCCCAGAGAAGACCTTATTCACATGTCAAATATAGTTCAAATGATGGTAAGTAAAGGGCTTTATTCATTTTTAGACCAAAATATGAACATGGCAATGGAACTGAGGCAGGATGATGACAATGTCGACGATTTATTTGATCAGGTACTGGATAATATTACACAGAACATGTTCCAGGATAAGGATTCAATATCTTATTTAGTACACCTTTTATTTGTTGCAAGATTTCTTGAAAGAACCGCGGATCGTGCGGTGAACATTGGAGACAGGACCATATTCATGATAACATGTGAAAGACCAGGATTGTAAGTTTTTATCTTGATTTTCCGGTTGCCAGGTACCTAATAGTTTCAAAAACCATAGCAGTTTTAAATAATTTGCCTTAAAACTCTTAATTTCTTTTTTGCATAGTAATTCGCTCTTAGTGGACGGATTCAAATTTTGCTATCATTTTCTAATTATTTAGTTATCATTACAGGCTTGAAAAATCAGATCATAATCCATAAAAGTATATATCAGATAAGACATACACATCAAGTGTAAAATAAAACACAAAACATGAATTAAATACTTCCTTCAAATTTAAAGGGAGAAGTGATAAAATGGATAACAGGTGGAAAAATCCAGAGTTAAAAAATGAATTAGTATTTAATACGCTTGATTATTTAAATAGAAAACATAATGTTTCTCTTAGGGATCTGGCTGATTACACTGGTCAGGAATATATTGTAATTCAACATTTAATGGATGATTTGGAAAATCAGGGATTAATTAAGTCTGAAACATTTTATAATTTGAAAAAACTGGATAAAAACAGTAAATAACTCTTTTTTATTTTGCAATTTGAACCAGATAGTTAAGGTTTTAAAAGAGCTGTGGCCTGCCTTGCAGCCCAACATTGAATACAAACGCCAATAGGTAATCCTGCAGTATGAGTATCCGCTGTTAAGATTTTAACGTCAAAAGCAGTGGTTTTACCTCCAAGACCCATTGGACCTATTCCTGTCTGGTTTATCTCATCTAATGTTTCTTCTTCAAGACGAGCAAGAATTTTATCAGAATTTCTTTCTCCAATTTTACTTAAAAGTGCTTTTTTTGCAAGCTTCATGGCTAAATCTGAAGATCCTCCAATTCCAATACCAACAACAATTGGAGGGCATGGTTTTCCTCCTGCAGCGATGACCGTGTCCAGAACGAATTTTTTAATGCCTTCAATTCCTTCGCCAGGTAAGGCCATTTTAAGGGCATTGTTATTTTCAGAGCCAATTCCTTTAGGAAAAGCCGTTAATTGAAGAATTTCATCATCTACAAGCTCAATATCGACATGTGGCATTAAATTACCGGTATTATCTCCTGTATTTATCCGGGTTACTGGATTTACAACATTAGGTCTAAGTGGAACTTCTTCAGTGGCCCTTGCAACCCCATTTTTAATTCCATCTACAAGATTTTCAACTTCAACATGCCCGAGTTTTACAAAAACAATGGGAAGGCCTGTATCCTGACACATTGGAACTCCAAGTTTTTCAGCAGCTTCAACATTATCCAGTATAGCTTTAAGATTTAAACATGCAAGCTTGTGATCTTCATTTTCATATGCATCCTGAAGCGCTTTTTTTACATCATCTGGAAGTTTAATAACAGCTTCTTTGAATAAATTGAAAATAGTATCTTCTATTGTATTTTGAGTAATCATGATAATCATCCTTAAATTAATTCTTGGATATAATATTATAGAGAAATTTGAAAAACTTAAGTTTTTTGGTTTGGTTTAGCAAGTTTTATATGCTTTTTTTGTATAAATGAGGCTGTGTCGTGGGTTTGATTTTGATTTTTTTAAATTTTCTATTATTTTTTTAAAATCTATTGATCTCTATTAATTATTATGTATC
>Ga0209105_100699_pt1 | contig 10574 bp, 8 predicted proteins | sample SedPBSmetaG_FD_184158 | JGI IMG/M metagenome (GOLD analysis project Ga0209105, IMG submission 184158) | Freshwater sediment bacterial and archeal communities from Indian Creek, Illinois, USA to study Microbial Dark Matter (Phase II) -... | ecosystem: Environmental > Aquatic > Freshwater > Creek >...
CCAGGAAGGAGCGGTAATCGGTAAAAGTTTGCATGGTTTCCTGGAATTCGTTTTCGCTGCGCGTGATTTCGGCAAACAAGGCCTGGATTGCCTCGCCGTGTTTTTCCAGAAAGGCCTCACGGAAAATGGATCCCTGGTAAACGCCCGTATCCATAATCATCTCATAATAACGGCGCATATCGTGCTTGGCTGTCAGGCTGAAATGATAAGAATCGGAGCCGAAGCGCATATTTTTCAGTGCACGGTTCAACTCCTTGATCTCCTCATGGCCACCCTGAATATATTCTCCCAGCCTGGCGACAAAATGCTCCTGAAAACTCTGCTCCGCCTGTTGCCGCGCCTCCCGGGCCTGCGTTTCATAATCCTGCAGGTGGCTGTCGGCCAGCAGGCGGTGACGGCGCTGGAAGGCCTCATTATCGGGTGCTTCCGGATCCCCGGGAAAGTCAAATAGATGAACAAAATCGGTGCGTGTGCGAATGAGGGACTGCAGCTGTTTGTGCAGGCGGGTATTCAGCCCCTCGCGGCTGCCGCCGTAATTTTGCAGGATAGTCTCAGGACTGCGTTTCGCCGCTTCCCTCTCCCACTTGCGGTCGCACTGTTCCCGCAGCTTTACCTCCAGCGCTGTGGCATAGCGTTGCCATTCCCCGGCAAGGGCAGCAGCTTTTTCCTGCAAAACCAAAATTTTCTCCAGGATATCGTCCAAATCCCGCTGCAGTTTTCCCTGTTCCCTTTCTGTGGCGCGCAGCTTTAATTCCAGCTCTTTTTTCGCTTGTTCCAGAGCGGTTTTTTGATCCTTTAGCAGGCTTAACTCCCGGAAGTCCAGGGAGAGGAGCTCTTGCTGCCGTGCCGTCAATTCCTCTGCCGCAGCGGCTTTCTCGTCCAGCGTTAGCGCGGTCCGTTCCCATTCAGCATAACGGTCGCTCTTATCTGCGGCATAAATATCTGCCGCTGCCGCAACCTCAATTTTTTCCCGGCAGGCCGCCAGGCTATCTTCCCGTTCCCCCAGTTCCTTGCGGCGCCGGGTCAATTGGAAGCGAATCGCTTCCTTGCCGATAAAAGGCAGCTCATAACGGCTGCGGGGAATCTGCCGCGCCGTGTGGTTTTGATAAAGCATGCAGCTTTCCGTAATCGCCCGGCGGTGTCGGGGCAGTTCCTGTTCCGTGTCGCACTTGATCACGCTACCGAGCAGCCACCGCGCATATTCAACATCCGAGACGATCTCCTCAGCCAGGCTGTTTGCCATGAGGGGCCTCACTTCCGCCAGCAGACGCTCCGTATTCACCAGCCCCACCCGCTCGATGCCCAGCGTAAACTTGTGCCGCTCATAAAGGGAAAGGGCTTCATGGAAATACCCCGGGGGGACCAGCAGGTCAAATTTTTGTGTGTGCAGGTAACCTTCCAGCGCGTTCTGCCAGCGGCGATCCCGGATCTCCACAACCTCGCAAAACAGGTAAACAGGCACTTTCTCCCCATGGGGCGAGAAGAGGTGCTCCTCCAGAACCCCTTTCAATTTCATGGCCGGAGCATCACTGCCCAATACCTGGTTTTTTTCCAGTTCAGCGATGGTCCGCTTTAATCCGGCAATCTCCTGTTGTAACCTGGTTTCATCCCCTTCCCAGCCATGATGCCGGACGGTCAGCCATTCCCGGGCCTGCTTCCAGCAGGCCGCATGATCCCGCGGCTTTTGCGGAAAGCAGACAGGGCGGCCTTCCGCTGTCCGCGCCCACATTTCTTTTGCCTGCAGCAGACCATAGGAGAGCTGTAAGGGGCCTTCCAGTTTAGCCATGATCTCCGCGAGGGAATGAAATTCCTGCACTTCTGCTTTGAGCTGCCGCAGCAGGTTGGCTTCAATTTTTTCCAATGTTTCCAGGCGCTGCCGCAGCCCTGTGATCACCCGTTTCAATTCCAGCTCTTTGATCGATATCTCATTCTCCCGGATGGCCTGCTCCAGCCCCAGGATCTCCGCATCAAGGCGGACCTTTTCTGCGTCGGCTTCATTTGCCCGGTGCGCCAGTGTTTCTAATTTTGTTTCCTTTTCCTGCCGGGCAAGTACGTGCTCGTTGATTTTAGCCGCCCCGTCTTCCCAGCGTGCCCGTACAATCATATAATCATTAACGGCAAGGCTGTGCCGCAGCTTCTCAATCTCCCCATATTGATCCCCGATCTTTTCCAGGGCGGCAATTTCTTTCTTGGTGGCTTCAATCATAAGTTCGACCTGGCGGAACTTTTCAAAATACTCCCGCATGGTCTCCACGTCGATCACCCGTTCTTCCAGGATATAATCATAGACAAAGCGGCGCAGGTCTGTGATTGGCGAGAAAGAGATCCCTTTCGTAAAGAGGGAGAAGAATGATTCCTTGGCACCGCCAAAAAGCTGGCGCAGGTCATAAATATAACCGCTGAGATCGTTGCGATACTGGCGATGCTTAATGCCGCGCGCCTTCAGATAGTCGAAAAATTGGCGCCGGTTGCGCGGTTTTTGCGGTTCATGAAAGAAAAGGTCGTCATGCAGCGGCTCCTCGTCCACCTTAAAGAAAATATGCTCTTCCTCGCCGGTGACATGATAGTAATCAAAGACCACCCCGATCAGGTAAGGCTTTCTGCTGCCCGTATGCGTTATCTCCAGGGCAATGTAGCTGGAAAAGTCGTCATTACGCAGGAAAGTGGTGCGGCCTTCCGTTCCTGTCTTGCCCCGCAGATAGCTCTTCAGGTCGCGCGTGGTCCGATCCTCCATAGCGGAGGAATTGAAACGGACTTTTTTAATGTTAGCCACAATGGCAAGCTGCAGGGCATCCACAAGGGTTGATTTGCCTGAACCGTTGTCGCCCGTAATTAACGTGCTGCCGTCCAGGATTATGGTTTCATTCCCAAAAAAGTGCCAGTTGATCAATTTAATTTTGGTCAGGTTTCTCATATTACACCTCCGGCGCTCTCCTCATCTCATCAACATCAGCGTCGTTGCTGCTCATGCTTACATTCGCACCCCTTTTAAAACCTGAACAGTTACTCAGGGTAAACATTTTCTTCTTCTTCTTCTTCAGGGCCTGCATCGCTGTCCCCTTCCGGATCTTCCCTGTCAAACAGTGCTTCTGCGTGCCCTTCCTCAGCTTCAGCTTCAGCCTCGGCCCTTTCCTTCAGCCACTCGGCCAGGCTCTCCAGATCACCCGTATTTAAAACGAGCAAAAGGGAGGGGTAGAGTACAAAAACCGCTTCAGCTTCCCGCCAGTGCCCCCGTTTCAAGTCCAACAGGGAAAAGCTGTTAAACATCTTTAAAATACGCTGCATGACCTCCCGGGCGGGCAGTCTGTTTTTTATCTGCAGCGCCAAATATTTTTCCATGATCTCCTGTCCTGTCACCATTACTTGCTGGGTCAGGCGCAAATCCCGTCGTTTTTCATCGTATAGCAGGCGCAGGATGAACAGGAAGATGGTTTCCTGCAGGTTAAAATTGTGGCGGTTTCGTTCATCCATGTTATAGCACTGCACCACTCCGTACTGTTTGAGCAGGTGCACGCTCCAGCGGGCCATCTCCAGATAGCGCCGAAACAGCTCCAGGTTTTTTTCCACAAAACGATAGTGGCGCCGGTCCTCTTCCCGCTCATAAACCAGGTATGTCTTGGCAAAGAGCAGGTTCACCGTTTCGCTGAACAATTGTTTTTCTTTGTCTGTAAGCTCCGTATGTAATTCTATAAAATTCGACATAATCAAACATCCTTTCTTTCCAGCGTCAGGGCGGGAACCTCTACGCTGCCGTCCAGGATGCTGATGGTTTTTCCATGCTCGCCAACCAGTAAATAGCGGGCACGGCGCGAACGGCTGAACAGCAAAATGTAAATCAATTTAACCCACTGTTCCCGTGTATGGATGGGCACCTCACTGAGGGGCAGCCTCACTTTATGCTCCAGCAGCACCTGCACATAACGATTAATCTCATGTACCGTTACCTCATCCTGCAGGCGCTTGCGGAAGCGGGCCAGCTTGGTGCTGCGTGTCTCCGGATCCAGCTCTGCCACCTGCAGGGGTTGGGGAAGATGCTCGCGGGCTTGACGCGCCGGAGTTTTGATGCTGTGCTCGTCAACGGTGCGCTGGGCAAACAGCCGAATCAGCCGGGCAACATCAGGGGAAGCCTCCGCATATTCACCCCTGTGTCTGGCCTGGCGGGAGAGGTCGCGCAATATTGCGGTTAAGAACCGGCTCACGCCCCGTCCCTGCTGCAGTTGAAAACGCAGCTTCTCCACAGCGGAACGGGCATATTGGGCGTTACGGCGGTCTATCTCCTCCAGCAATTCGTCCATGCGCCGAAAAGACTCTTCGATAAACTCCAGCCAGTCATAGATGGTATTTTCCCCGATGAGACGGTCCGGTGCCTGACGTTCATCCACCATACGGACCGCCTGGTTAAGGATCTCGGGCCGGTTGGCCTGCCATTCCTTAATACGGGAAAGAATGCCGGTACGGTATTTGGAGATATGTTCCGATGTTTTTAAGCGGTAATATTGTTCACCCAACACCTGGACATGATACTCATCAAAGATATGGCGGATGATCTCATGGGGGTCTTTCTTTTTTAAAAGCTTTTCCGTATAGCCTTTAATGCTGTGGCCGAGGCGCTTTAGTCCGTCAATCAGCTCCGCCGTGTATTCCGCTGCCTGTTGCAGGGCCACATAGGACAGCCCTTCCTCCCCGGTGAGGTTCTGGTAAATGCTCAGCACCCTGCCCCGAAATTCCATGCGGTAACCGGTGCAAATCTTTTCCAGTGTCTCCAGCATGGCCAGGGCGTAGTCGGGCACGGAAACTTTAAAGTTATAGTCGTAATGCTGCTCCTGCACAAACCAGCCGGCATCTGCCAGCTTGCGAAAAAGGAGATTGGCCCGCTCCCGCACGCTCTGTGCCGACAGCGCCGCGCTGCCGTTGCCCCTTTCGTTGCTCCCTTCAACATCCGGCCATTGCTGCGGCTCCATGCTTTCCAGGTGCTCACAGAAAAGATCGATTACCGTTTCCCGGGGCAGGGTATAAATGGTACGGCGGTACTGTGCGTATACGCTAAACAGCAGCTCGCTATGAAGCTCCTTTAAAGGACCGGCCAGCACGGAGAAAAAATTTTCCGGCACCTGTTCAAACAGGGAGTTTCTTGCTTCCGCCATCGTCCCTCACCGCAAAAAATGTTTATTTAATAGTCTATCCTCTATTATTCGCTTTCAGAAAGTTCAATCCTGCAAAGGCTTATTGAGGAGCTAAAGTAACTGAATAGACGGCGGATACATGCAATGCCGACACTGTTGCATCTTAAAGAATTATAACGAAATATTTATCTTCCCAAAACTTGACACCGGGCACAAACTGATGATATATATGTATTAGTATTCACAGTACATATAAAGCGCAGCGCAAGGCAGGTGACCTATTTTGTTCCATATTGACCAGCGCAGCAGCACCCCCATCTATCAGCAGTTGGTGCAGGAAGTCAAAGCAGCTATCCTCCGGGGTGTACTGCGCCCCGGTGACAGGCTGCCCTCGGTCCGCGAGCTGGCCGGCCGGCTGGCCATCAACCCCAACACCATTCAAAAATCCTACCAGGAGCTGGAGCGGCAAAAGGTGATCGAAACCTTGCGGGGCAAGGGTACCTTTGTGTGCCATGATTACCGGGCGCGGGAGGACGGGGAGAGGATGGGCCTGTTTCAGGATGAGATGCGCAAAATCCTGATTGAGGCCCATTATTTGGGATTGAATCAGGAACGGATTTTAACGCTGGTAACAGAACTTCTGCAGGAGCTTGGCAAAGGGGAGGGAACAAGGTGAAGATTGTCGTAAGCGACTTGACAAAGACTTTTCAGGAAAAAACAGCGCTTAAGGATATCAATCTTACAGTGCCGCAGGGGGCTGTTTTTGGCCTGGCGGGGCCAAACGGTGCCGGCAAGACCACGCTGATTAAGATCATCATGGGTCTTTTGCTGCCCACCCGGGGCTCTGTCTCCATCGGCGGGCAGCCTGTGCGGCAGGATCACCGGCTCAAGGCAAGGATCGGCTACCTGGCTGATTACCAGCGCTTCTACCCCGGCTTCAAGGTAAAAGATATGTTCCGTTTGTACCGGGAGTCCTATCAAGGGTGGAGCCGGGAGCGTTTCGAAGAACTGCGCCGGCTGTTCAACCTGCCGGAAAATATCCAGGTAAAACACCTGTCCAAAGGAATGCACACCCAGCTGGCCATCATCTTAAACCTGGCCTTAAGACCGGAGCTGCTGGTTTTAGATGAACCCACCTCCGGGCTAGACCCGGTGCTGAGGCGGCAGTTTTTGACCATCTTGATGGATGAAGTGGCTGAAAACGGCACCACCGTTTTTATCTCCACTCATCAACTGCATGAACTGGAACGCATCTGTGACCATTTGGCGATTATCCATGAAGGACGGCTCATAAGCAGCGAAAGCCTGGAAGAGTTGAAGCAAAAGGTGCGCAAGCTTCAGGCCGCTTTTGCCACTCCTCTTCCCGCGGAGGTCTTGCAAAGGCCCGGCATTCTCAATGTCGAGCAAGCAGGCCGGGTTTATGGCATCACCGTGCAGGATGGCTTAAGTGAGCTGATGGCTGAGTTGCGGCAGTTTCAGCCACTATTCTTGGACTTTGTGGATATATCCCTGGAGGAGATCTTTATTCACCGTATGGGAGGCGAAGGCTATGCCCTTAAACAGATACTTGCCCCATAAAACCTTGTTTTGGAAAGACTGGAAAACCAGCTTGCCCGTTTTCATCCCGTTTGTCTTATTCATTACTTTCGCGACTACTTTTTACCTGCAGGTTACAATAATCGGGGGGCGTGAATTCATTGGCCCGTGGCCCGAATTCGCATATTTTGAAAATCGCCTGCTGTCCAATGAATTTTGGTTTGGTATTGGCTTGTTTTTGCTTACAGTAGCTTTGGCGGCAGTGCCCCTGGGCCAAGAGCGGGAGCGGGAAACCCTGGGACTTTTGCTGGCCATGCCCTATTCCCGGAAAGAGATCCTCTATAGCAAAGTGATGGTGGGCCTGATGCAGATCCTGATTGCCCTGGTCTTAAACGCCCTGCTGATGAGCCTCCTCGCCTGGGCCAACCCCGGAATCAATTATTTCTTCGGCATGCCGGAGATCTGGGGCTGGGCCGGGCACAGCTTGCTGGTTCTCACTTTTATCTTTTGTTTTACTGTATTGATCGCCACCGTTAGCGGTACCACATGGGGGAATTACATCCTGGCGCTGATCTCTTTATGGTTCCCGGCAGGGTTCTTTATGCTGCTTTTTATGAGCTTCATTATCTGGATTGACTTCCCTGTGGAACAACTTGATGATCCGATACCTCTCCTCCGGCTGTCGATCGATTCCCTGGGCCATCTTGCTTATCTGAAAACAATTCCCCTTTGGCTGATAGCCTTCAACGACTTGATCACCCATCAATCTGCGGCCGCGATTGGCGGCAGGCTTGCTGTGCCATACCTCTATAGTCTCCTGGCAATCCTCTCCCTTGGCCTTTATGCCATGGCCCAATTTCTGTTTGCCAGAAACCCGTTGGAAAAAGACGGGGAGGTTTTGCTCTTTGAAAGGCTGGAAGGCGTCTTCAAGCTGGTAGTTATTACTTGTTTCACCCTGCTTGCCGGCCCCATGTTAGCCGGTTTGTTTGCTCGCGGCGATGACATCAGGCTATTTTTAATCCCCAGTTATCTGGTGGCTGGGGGAGGCACCTGGTATCTCGTAAACCGGCTCCTATTATGGCGCCGGGTGAGGTAGAGGGGTATGTCAAAAAAATAGACCCCACCAATGCACCAATGTGCGGGACACAAAAACGTTTGGTGCCGTTATATTTTAGATCTTTTTAGCAGTGCCGAGTTGCTCACAACGGAGAGAGAGCTCAGCGCCATGGCTGCTGCGGCGATCATCACAAGGATAATCCCGCCAGTTTCTTTGGCCACATCTGTCATAGGAAGAACTGATAATAGTGTTATCGATTTCACCGCTGACCCTGCTAGCGGCAGAGGCGGAAAAATTATTTTTGGCGCAGGGCCTTTCGGCTGCTGCCCGCCGCCGGCGGCTAGAGATTATCTGCTAACATTCTGCTTGACACATAATATGTGTGCACGTATAATTTGGATAAAAGAGCATAAAGGAGTTATCTTCTTATGAAGAACATTACCATTTCGCTTGATAATAGACTCCTCGAGGCTGGCCGCCAGTATGCCAAAAAGCACAATACCTCTCTAAATGCCTTGATTCGGCGACTACTGGCTCAGGCGGTATTGCCTTCATCCCGCGACTGGCTTGATGAATGTTTTTCTCGAATGGATCAGGTAAATGCGAATTCCAGAGGTCTAAAATGGCAGCGGGAGGACCTCTATGATGTCTAAGATTTTCTTAGATACTAATATCCTGATCTATGCCATGGACCAGGCGGATCGGGACAAAAAGGTCAAAGCCCGAAATCTTCTGCGTTCAATTGTTGATGAAGGGCGCATAGGGGTAATTTCAACTCAGGTTTTGCAGGAATTCTATGTTGCCTCAACTCGTAAGCTGAATCTTGACCCGCTGCAGGTTAAGGCCATTATGCATACCTTTGATGAGCTTGAGATCGTCACCGTGACCCCGGCTCTCATTCAGGATGCTATAGACTGTAGCATTATCAACCGTTTGTCTTTTTGGGACGCCTTAATAATTATAGCAGCTGAGAGCGCCCACTGTGAGAAGGTTTGGACAGAAGACTTAAACGATAGCCAGATAATCCGGGGGGTAATGGTTGAGAACCCATTCCGATGATATCATATTTGAAATATATCCGGAGTGCCTTACCATGATGCGGCGAGGCAAACCAGGGGAAAACTTTTGCTTATGTCTGCGTCGGAAAGTAGCGTTCCGGAAGGATACGCACTGGAAGTCAACCGGCAGGCGCGTACTTGTCTTGTTAAGCGCCGCGGTCATTTGTTCGGGGAAGCAGGCCGCATCGGTGTCCTAGCCGCCGGGACGGCAGATATCGGAGTAGCGGAAGAAATTGACAACGGTTTTGGCGCCGGTGTCTTTGCCTCTCTCATTGCACGGCAAAGTTGCCGGGGCAATTAAAGTTTTCCGCTGCGCAGGATGGCAAAGAGCAGCCAGAAGGCCATCACGCCTGCCAGGACGAAGCCGGTTTCGATAATCGGCAGCCGCCAGAGCAGCGTTACGCCGGTAATACCGGCTACCAGTCCGGACCCGACAATCAGTCCGGCCATAATTATACTGAAAGCCAGCAGAATAATGCTGAAAGAAAGACGGTTGATCTGCCTGTCCAGATGGGAGAAAAGCCTGTCCAGGTCCGGGTAACTGTGTTGCAGCGGAAAGCCTTCCAGATCGGTGCGCTCCAGGATTTCACCCAGCCGGCGCGGCAGCAACAGGAAAAAATCGCCGGCCTCTGAGATATGTTCCGTGAAAGTCTCGCGCATGGCGGCCATGGAAAACAATTCCCGGGCCAGCCTTCCGGCGTAAGGTTTCAGCAGCTCAATCAGCTTCAGCTCCGGCATTAGGTCTTCAATTACGCCTTCCAGCGTCATCAAAGTTTTCCCCAACAGGGTAAACTCGGCGGGAAGGCGTAATTGGTGTTCGAAAGCCAGGGCGAAAGTTTCCCGCACGGCTGCTCCCAAGTTTGTTTCAGCTAACGGAAGGTCCAGATATTTCTCCATCAGTCTTTCCACACCGTGGCGCAGTGCCTTGCGGTTTACCCTACTGGAGACGAAACCCATGTCGGTCATGGTGGAAACAACCAGGCGCGCGTCACCGTTGACTAGTCCTAGCATCAGCCGTATGAACTGCCGTCTCCGCGAGCGGCGCATCTTGCCGACAATACCGAAGTCCATAAACACCAGCCGCCCGTCCCCGGAAACGGCCAGGTTGCCGGGGTGCGGGTCGGCATGAAAAAAGCCGTGGATAAAGATCTGCTCAAACATAACGTCAACCAGGCGGCGGGCGATTTGCTCGTTGCTGTGCCCGGCGGCGGCCAGGTTGTGCAATTGATTAAGCTTGATGCCAGCTACCTTTTCCATGGTCAGGACAGCGGGGGAGCTAAGTTCCGGATAAATGCGGGGGATAAACACGTCCGACCTGCCTCGCAGCTGTTCCCGGAGCCGGACGGCGTTTTCCGCCTCGCGCCGGAAATCCAGCTCCTCCCTGACGGCGCGTTGCAATTCCTGCACCACCTCGCCGGCCCGGTAGACTTTGCCCCACGAGGTGTGGCGGTCGGCGAAGCGGGCTATTTCCAGCAGGATTTCCAGGTCCGTTTCCATTTGCGCGGTAATTCCGGGCCGTCTTACTTTGACGACTGCCTCACTGCCGTCCGCAAGAGTCGCGCTGTGAACCTGTCCTACGGAAGCAGCCGCCAACGGCTCAGCCGTAATTTCGGTGAAAAGTTCACTCCAGGGTCGTTCCAGCTCTTGCCCGATGATAGCGGCAGCTTCCGGGAAAGGGAAGGGCGGCACTTCGTCTTGCAGGCGTGACAGTTCATCCAGAATGTCGCGCGGCAATAGATCCGACCTGGTGGAAAGCAACTGGCCGAACTTGACGAAGGTGGGTCCGAGGTCGATAAGCAG
>Ga0209105_100700_pt1 | contig 10569 bp, 10 predicted proteins | sample SedPBSmetaG_FD_184158 | JGI IMG/M metagenome (GOLD analysis project Ga0209105, IMG submission 184158) | Freshwater sediment bacterial and archeal communities from Indian Creek, Illinois, USA to study Microbial Dark Matter (Phase II) -... | ecosystem: Environmental > Aquatic > Freshwater > Creek >...
GTAATAGACCGAATTGACATGGCAGGTGGGCATTACCAGCAGGGGTTTATCCGTGGGCAGAACACCCGTGTTGATATTGCTGAGCAGGTAATGGGCAATGTTGCATTCGTGGCTGCGCACCACTCCTTTGGGTTTGCCTGTCGTGCCGGAGGTGTACATGATTGTCCAGGCGTCTTTGGCATCCACCATAAGATCCGGCTCCTGAGGCGAACCGGCCTTCAAAACATCTTCGTAATGCCGGTAGCCGGCGGGGGCTGTTCCTTCGCCCAGCCAGATAAAGTTCGCCGCGGGAATCGTGGCGAGGCTATGTCGAATACTGTCGACACTTTCCACAAAGGGCGCTTCCACGATAAAGGCTTTACACCCGGCATGATTGACAATATACTCAAAATCCTGTGGTCCCAAACGAAAGAGAATTGGCACGGCAACCTGGCCTCCCTTAGCACAGGCAGCATAGATATCCATCCATTCAACGCGGTTGTAAGAAAGAATGGCGACCCGTTCGCCGTAGCCAACGCCCATCCCCTGCAGAGCATTGGCAAGGCGGCAGGCGCGCTCGTTCCATTCCCTGAAGGTGAAGCTTTTATATTTATCCTGGCAGCCGAGCTTGTCAGGATAATTTAGGGCATTCATCTTTAAAACGGTCCCTGCGTGCATCCATTTGCTCACGGTCATGATAATCCCCCCTGCTGAATTGTCAACTACAGCTTGAAAGCTTCTTCCGCACCCGTATACTTTTTGCGCAGTTTTGGCTTTTCGATCTTGCCGGTGGGGTTACGGGGAACCTCGCCGAAAAACACCTTGCGGGGCCTCTTGTATTTCGGCAGGGCCTGGCAGTACTCCAAAACGTCCGCTTCGCTAAGTTCCTTGCCGGGAACCGGATCCACGACAACAGCTACCACTTCCCCGAGCCGTTCATCGGGAAAACCAATGGCGGCAACATCTTTTACTGCCGTATGAGCGTGCAGGAAGTTTTCCACCTCCACGGGGAATACATTTTCCCCACCGGTGATAATCACGTCCTTTTTCCGATCCACGATGTAGATGAACCCTTCTTCGTCCTCTCTCACCATATCACCGGTATAGAGCCACCCGTCCTTTAATGCTTTGGCTGTGGCCTCGGGGTTTTTGTAATATTCCCGCATCACGCCGTTGCCGCGCACAATAAGCTCGCCGGGCTGTCCGGAGATAACGTCGTCGCCCTGCTCATCAACAATGCGGGTCTCCCAGTTGAAACCGGGGCGTCCAATCGCACCGATCTTGCGCGTGTTTTCTATGCCCAGGTGTACACAATTGGGGCCGGTTGCTTCGCTGAGCCCGTAGGTCGTGTCGTAGCCCATCTCAGGGAAATAGCGCTTCCAGTGGGCAATCAGGGAAGGGGGGACAGGCTGGGCGCCGATGTGCATGAGACGCCACTGGGCAAGCTCATAATGCTCCAGTTTCAGCTCGCCGCTGTCCAGTTTCAGCAGTATATCCTGTGCCCAGGGAACGAGCAGCCAGACAATTGTGCCTTTCTCCTCGCTTACCGCCTCCAGGATCCACTGCGGGGATATTCCCTTGAGGATGACCGCGGGGCCGCCTACGATCAGGCTGCCAAACCAGTGCATCTTGGCACCTGTATGATAGAGGGGAGGGATGAGGATGAAGTTATCCTCTTTCGTCTGGAAATGATGCCTGTTTTCCGCAATGCAGGCGCTTTCCATATTCTTGTGGGTCAGCAGTATTGGTTTTGGTTGTCCCGTCGTTCCCGAGGTAAAATAAAGCCCGCAGGGATCTTCCATGGTTATCTCCACTTGCATGGGGTCAGCCGGGGCGCCGGCAAGCAGCGTCGCATACGCCTGGGCAAAAAAGGGAGGGACTGTCTCACCCACATGGATGTATTTCTCAACAGAGTGCAGCGTATCCTTTATACTTTCCAGCCGCTCCCGGAACTCTTCACCGAAAACAAACATCCGGGGCTCGGCAACTTTGGCACAGTATTGTATGTCATCGGCGGTGAAGCGGAAATTGAGGGGGACCACCCATGCGCCGGTACGGACGATACCAAAATAAACGACAAGCCAGTCTATGGAGTTGTGCATGAGGTGCATGACCCGATCGCCTTTCTTTATGCCCATACCCCGCAGAGCCTGTGCAAACATGTTGGCGCGCCGGTCAAACTCATGCCAGGTGATGGTGATTCTTTTGCGTTCTGCGGGAGATCGCTCCACCAGTGCTGTACTCCCGGGAAACATTCTGGCGTTCCTAGCCAGCATCTCTCCGATGTGAATAGCCATGCCACTCATTTTCTTTCCTCCTCTTCCTGCATTGAAAATAGATTTACATTTACGCGGAACAGTCAAGACTGTTCCCTACTATTATTCTGTTCCTTTTGGGGATAATCTGGCCCGGGTGATGCCGTTAACCACGTTCGCCGGGTTTTCGCCCGCAGCCACACGCTGCATATTGTCCATGGCCAACCTGAGCATACGGCTGAAAGATCCGGCGGTTACCCCCGCCAGATGTGATGTCACAATCAGCCTGTCACTTGCCCCGTCCGATAAGTTCAAAAGCGGATGATCCGGCGGAGGCGGATCCGGAAAGAAGTGATCCAGGGCGGCGCCCCCCAGGTGACCGTTTTCCAATGCGGCAGCCAGGGCAGCCTGGTCGATGATCTCGCCTCGGGCCGTGTTAATAAGGAGGGAACCTGGCGGCATAAGGGATAGTGCACGGTGGGAAATCAAATTGCGGGTTTCTTTGCTCAGCAGCAGATGCAGACTGATCACTTCATTGTTTTTCAGCAGTTCCTCAAATGGGAGATAAACGACCCCCAATTCAGCTTCAACACTCTGTTCGGCACGGAACGGGTCATAGTAGCTCACCTTTGCCCCCATATAGGAGAGCAGCGCAGCAACAAGGCGGCCGATTCTGCCCAGGCCCACCAAGCCGATACTGGTACCCCTTACCTCTTTCAGCCCAGTTCTGATCAGTTCCCGCTCAATTTCTTTGTATCTTCCTGCTTTTACCTCACGGTTGCTGATCAGTATTTTGCGCTGCAGATTGACAAGCAAGCCTACGGTAAATTCAGCAACCGTATGTGCGTTTTGTCCCGGAGTATTGGCTACGGGAAGGTTGACCTCCCGGGCTGCGTCCAGATCTATTTTGTCGTAGCCGGCGCCAAAACCCTGCACCAGGCAGACGGAGGGAATATTGCGCAAGATGCGGGCCGTAATGGGAGGGTTTGCCGCCGGCACAAGCAGGAAATCAGCACCCCGGCAGGACTCGATGATTTCATCCTCCCCATGCTCCCTGGCATAGCTGATCTCCCACCCGGGAGGGATTTGTATATTGCTTTTGACAAATTGCTCCTGCGGTAAATAACTGACAATCCTTGGCATGGCACATTAGACTCCTTTCTTTCTGCTGATTTCAAGATAAAGCTCCCTGTAAGCATCCAGGTCAACGATCATCTTATTAAATATAATTTTGCAACGTAAATTTTGTCAAGTGATTTCTGAATATTTGAATATTTTCATTTTTAATGGCGGCTATTGCAGAATGATACGGGCGTCCAGTGCCAGCAGCCCCCGGGGATAAACGACTAGCGGATTGATCTCCAATTCGCGGATTTCCGGGCCGGCGGACACCAGTGCGGAGAGGCGCAGCAGTAGATGCCGCAGGGCCGCCAAATCACGCTTCGCAGCGCCCCGGTAACCGTTCAACAGGGGATAGCTGCGCAATGCGGCAATCATTTCATCCGCAACGCCAGTTTCCAGCGGCGGCAGGCGGAACACGGCATCCCGGAACAGCTCCGTGTAAATACCTCCGGTGCCCAGCATCAGCACTGTCCCGAAATGGGGGTCGGCGGTTGCGCCGGCGATTAACTCCACCCCCGGCGGGGCCATCTGCTGCAGGATCAACGTAAAGGCATGGTCCAATTCCCGCCCGCGCGCAGTAAGCCGTTCACAGGCGGCGGTCAGCTCCCGCGGCGTCCGCAGGTTCAAAACCACGCCGCCTGCTTCTGTTTTATGCAGCAGCTTGGGTGAGGATATTTTCAGCACTACGGGAAACCCGATCGCCTCCGCCGTGCTGCAGGCCTGGGCGGCGCTTTCCACGATGTGGCAGCGCGTAGTGGGAATTCCCGCGGCTTCAAGGACTTCCTTGGCTTCCGCTTCCGGCAGCACTAGATCCCCTCTATCCCTAAAACGGCGGATCAAAGACAGGGCATGCATATGCGAAGGTCAGCTCCTTTTGGTTGTTCCCATGATTGCGGCCTGATTGCGTCCGCCCTGCCAAACAAGGGCCAGTGCCGCCTGGGCTGCTTCTTCGGGAGTGGCAAAAAGGGGTACGCCGCCGGATTCCAGTATGGCGCGCTCCCCGGGCAGGTGTGCGGCGGTGGAAATATAGCAGGCCAGCAGCGGTTTGCCGCTTTTTTGCCTGACCCGGACAATCTCGGAAGAAGGAAAGGGCCAGTGGGGATTACTATTATGGCAGAAAAATGTAATTACCATGTCCACGTTGGGATCGTCAGCCAGCAGTTCCAGGTAACGGCCGTAAACATCCGCCATGAAACCCGTCCCGGCCACATCCAGGGGATTCTTCAGGGCAAAGGGCGGGTTGGGACCGGTCAGCTTTTGCAGCTTCGCCATGGTTTGGGGCGCAAGGGGCGGCAGGACACAGCCCCATTCCAAAAGGATATCGGCGGCCACAATACTGGGCCCGGCTGTATGCGTCATCAGACCGATTCGCCTGCCGCGTGGTAACGGCGCCAGGGAAAGGGCTTTCAGCGCCGCCACCAGTTCGCCCATGGTTTCCACAGCATAGAGGCCATACTGCCGGAAAATATCGCGGTAAACGGCATGGGCGCCGGCCATGCTGCCCGTGTGGGTCAGCGTGGCAAAGTCCGCCGCTCCGGAACGGCCCGCTTTATAAACCACCACCGGCTTCTTCAGGCTGCCGGCGACACGCACCAGGCGGGCCGCCTGCTCCGTCCCCTCCAGGTACAGGCCGATTACCTCCGTCCCCTCATCCTCTCCAAAAAAGGCAAGGTAATCGGCAAGTTCAAAATATGTACGGTTGCCTGCCCCCACCCACTTGTTCAATCCCAGCCCGGCGTCTGCCGCACCGCAGATAAAAGATAGGCCCATGCCGCCGCTTTGGGAAATAAAGGAAGTGTTTCCCCGGCGCAGCTGCATGGGATAAAAAGTGGTGTTCAGGCCGATCGCGTTATTGATAAAACCCAGCGTGTTCGGTCCCACGAAGGGGACAGCGCAGCGTTGCGCCGCTGCCAGCAGCTCGTCCTCAAGGCCGCCGCCCGCTTCGCTTGTTTCCCGGAAACCCCCGGCGACACATACCGCCCCCGGCACACCACAGGCCGCACATTCTTCAATGGCAGCGATGGTTGCCCGCTCGTTTAAGGCTATGATCGCCAGGTCCACCGGCCCGGGAACAGCTGCCAGGGATGAGTAGACGGGATAACCCTGCACCGCCTGCAGACGCGGATTTACAAGATAAATGCTCCCCTGAAAACTGCCGCTGAGGCTGGTGAAAATATTATAGCCGACCCTCTGGGGGTTATCGCTGGCCCCCAGCAGCGCCACGCTGCGCGGGTAAAAAATATTGCGCAGCTTTGCCGTTGCCGCCGTGATGCTGTTTTCATCAAAACCCGTCAACAATGCTCACCTCCGCGATGGAAAGGTTTCGACGCGTTGCCGGCATTATCCTGCCATACTGATAAGCTGCAGCATCCTGCCCTGCTGCCAAGAAATAACCCTGCGGCTGCATTGACATTCACTGGGCTGCATTTTATAATTAAAGAAACAAGACTAATCATTTTTTATTTTCGAGATCAGGTTTAAGATCAGGCGGGCGGTTTTTCCGCCGGCAGCCGGGCCTATGCGGGCAGCAGGTAAGATGCACCTGTGGGACTATAGCAATAATAGTCCCACAGGTGTTGTTGCTTTAAGAGGGGGGCTTTCAGACCGGTGAAAAGTGTCGATTACAGGATAGGCGAAAAGGTAACAATTTACTGCCTCGCAGGCAACCTGCTGCTCAGTATATTTAAAGGCCTGGCCGGTTATTTCGGCGGCAGCAAGGTCATGGTGGCGGATGCATTTCATTCGGGATCCGATGTCCTGGCCACGTTCGTGGTCTTTGTTTGTATCAAGATCGCCAAAAAGCCCGCCGATGACTGCCATATGTACGGACACGGCAAGATCGAACCGCTGGCGGCGGCGCTGGTCAGTTTTATCATGCTTTTCACCGCCGCACTTATTGTCAGGAATATTATCCATTGTCTGGTGGCGCAGGAGTTTGTCACTCCTTCACCGCTGGCGCTTGCCGCCGCTGTTGTCTCCATCATTGTGAAGGAGATCATGTTCAGGGTTACCTACCAAACAGGCAAAAAGATCAACAGCGAAGCCATTACCGCCACCGCTTGGGACCATCGCGCCGATGCCTGGTCTTCCATCGGAACATTTATCGCTATTCTTGGCAGTATCATCGGCGGCAGCCTGCAGATTGACTGGCTTAAATATTTCGACCCCCTGGCCGGTATCCTGGTGGCGTTATTGATCTTTAGAACGGCTGTGGCTATCCTGCTCAAAGCCGCAAAGGGCCTCATGGACGCCTCACCTGAACCGGAAAAGGTAAAAGAGATAAAAAACATTACTGAAAATATTGAAGGCGTGCGGGCCGTTTCCTGGATAAGGGGAAGATACCTGGGCCAGCATATCATTATTGATATGGCCATAGAGGTAAACAGCGCAATGACCGTGGAAGAAGGGCATAATATCGCCGCTTTGATCAAAAGACAGCTTATGGATGCAGTGCCTGAAGTGGGCGATGTAGTCGTGCATGTCAACCCTTACCGGGATGACGGGCGGGGAGAGGAAAAGGCAGCGGCTATTCCCGCTGAAAGACCGTAAAATAACAGCTTTAAACGGTAATGCAGCGGCCCGAGGATAATATGGCATCCATGGTATCATACATATTTGTGACGCTGCCCACGGCCAGCTTATCTTTCAGCTGATAGTAGTCCAGGCAGGTGCCGCAGGAGAAGATCTCCACGCCCCGCGCAGCCAGTTCCTGCAGTTCCTCCAGCACAGGGCTTCCTTCCACCGTCAGGCTGACACCGCTGTTGAGGAAGTAGATATGTGCCGGAGATGTTTCCGCTTCTTTCAGCGTGAAGATAAAGCTGCGCATCAGGATTTTGCCCAGTTCTTCGCTGCCCTGTCCCAGGGTGGATGAAGTGATCAGCATTACCGTTTCCATCATCCCGCCATTTACGCCGCTGCGGCACGCTAAGGCCTGTTCCGGATGGGCAGCATGCGTCTGCTGCGCCTGCTGCCGCGCCTGTGCCGGTGTTTTAAGCTCTGCTGCACCGGCTGAGACTTGTTCCGCAACTTTCCTGCTGATATGAATATGGATGCCGTCTTCTTTTTGCTCCACCGCCACCCGGCAGCCGGCGCTGCGGGCGAAACGGGATACATTTTCCGCTGCGGTGGTGTTATCCGTCAGCACCGTGAAAGCAAGATCCGCAGGCAACGCGGCGGCCGCCTCGATTGCTTTTTTGGTATTGATCACCGGCAGAGGGCAGGAAAGCCCTCTGCAATCAACGGTGGTATAAGGCCCGGACACAAGCAGCACCCCTTTACATTTCAGAAAAGATGAATTCCGCACCGACGTGCAGCGGAACGAAGCGATCGCCCAGGGTATGGTAAACTATCATGCAAAGTGTACCGCCAGCCAGATGCAGGGCGGGTCCCCGGATGTCCGGGCCACGCGGTGACGTGTATGGGCGGGGATAAAAAGCCAGTCGCCTTGCTGCAATGTCATGCTGCGGCCGTCATCCCATTCCAGCACAGCCCTGCCCTGCAACAGCAGCACACACTCGTTTTGCGCCTGGTCATACCAGAAACCGGGGGGTGAAACCTGCCCGGTTGAGACAATGCGTTCGATGAGCAAGCCGTGCCCCTCTTGCCGCAGCAGAGTCTCATGCAGTTCCGCATGCTGCGGCAGCTGCGCCGGCAGTTGGAAAAGGTTCATTTACCACTCACCCTTTCCCGGGATTTTCGTTACAGCGGTAACGGCAAAAGAACAGCCAGGGCCGCAACACCCAATACCAGCGCCAGTGTCAGGCTAAAAGCCAGCGGCCTGGGGATAATCCCACCCCAGAAAAGACTGAGCCCAATAATGATCAGAATCAGGGGCCAGAGCCGCAAAAGCTCCCGGCCAAATTGCGGGGAAGCATAGCCGAGATTGATTAGAAATAAAACCATCCCGCACAGAATAAGAAACAAGGCCAGCAGAAAGATCCACGGCCTCATGGCCTCACCTCCCGGCGTTCATGGAACAGCAGGCATACACCCAGAATGATCAGCAAAAGGGGCCAAATAAAATGAAAAATGGGGCCGAATAATTGATCCACCAGGAAGATGATACCAAGACCAATCAGCAGCATACCGGCATTACGCCGCCGCCGTCTCCCGGACGCATCCCCGGAACCCCACCCGCTTGCGCAGCACGGTTTGCCTGCTTCAGCTTCTTCCGGCTTTGCCGCCTCCCCGTCACTGCTTTCCGGCGCTTGCGCCAAAACATTTTCATCTTCCGCTTCTGCGATCACTGCCGCTTCTGCTGCTGTCCTGCCGGCCTGCGGGCGTAAATCCACCCTCTGTTGTTTACCATATTCGTCTTGTCCGGAGGGCATAACAATCCAAGCAACAATATAGATGAGCAGCCCGGCGCCGCCGAAAAAGAAGGAGAGGAGCCACAACAGGCGCAGCAGTATAACATCCACTCCGAAATACTCAGCAAGCCCGCCGGCCACTCCGGCAATCATACGGTTCCGCTTTGACCGGTAAAGATTATGCACACGCATCGCCCCCTCATCAAAGATACGCGTTATTATACCATATTTGCGCCAAATATTTTCACACAACGCGGCAGATTTGACGATTTCCGGGCTCGCTACCGGGCTGACAACTGCCCCAAGCAGACTCTAAAAAGCTGAATTGCCATATATTTACTCATAAAATTGTCGTACACCCTTCTGCCAATGAACTGTCAGCTTTATGCCAGAATCCTGCTCATTCAACAGTATTTGCCTATTTTTACAGCGCAGCAGGCAGGAAATCGTTTCACTCCGCCAGATTAAGCAGCTGCAGGCGGCTTTTCAGCAGCAGGTTCCTGGTGTTCAGGCCGGCCGCCAGGCGTTCCAGGATACTTTGCCCCTGCTGCGGTGTTGTCGCCGGCAGCAACACCATAAACTGCCGCGCGCCAAGGCCGCAGAAGGCGTCACTGTTGCGCAGGGTCCGCTGCAGTACTTCCTGTAGGACTGCGGTCTTTTGCGTGTTGGCAGCAGACAACCCTTCCGTCCCGTCCGTTGTGACAGAAAGCATCAGCAACAACCCGTTCTGACCGCTTCTCTGCGCCCTGCGGGTTTCCATCTGACAGAGGAAGCGGAAAAACTCCGGCTCGCAGTAAAAGGCCCCGCTGGCTTGCTGCCTATTGTCTATTGTTTCCCGGAAACCGTTAAAATCAAGAACATTGCTGCCTTCGTCCTCACACTCCTGGATCTGCCGGAACAGCCGTTTCATGGCCAAAGAAGGCTTGACGCCCATCTCCCGGTAAAATACAGCCGTGGCATTCTCGTAATGCCACTTGGCCTGTGACACTTTGCCTTCAGCAAGCAGCGCCTCCAGCAAAAAAATATGTATTTCTTCCTCAAAGTAATCAATCAGCACTGCCTTGGCCGTTTCCTCGACAATTTCAGCATGAGAACCGGTTTGTCTGAGGAGCAGGGCCAGTTCCGCTACGCTTTGCAGATACAGGCGGTGGTAATGGCTCCGGAGGGGAATCAGCCACTCGCTGTAAGCGCATTCGGGCAACATGTCACCTTTGTAAAGGGCGAGGGCTTGCCTGTACAGATCTGCCGCGTCATTGCCCAGTCCCTGTTTTGCGGCCTGGCGGGCTTGGCGGCAGCACGTTTCAAAAACCGTGATATCCAGCCACAACTCCTGTTTGTGATTTAAGGTGTAACCGCCCTGGGTGAATCTGACCAGGTCCACGTCTCCCAGCAAGCTGCGCAGGCGGTGGATTAGCGTGCGGACGGCGCTTTTGGCATCGGCATAATCCTGCTCCGGCCACAGCTGCTCCGCAATGACTTCCGGGAGCAGGACCCGGTCGTGATGGACCAGTAAATATTTGAACAGCTCCCAGAGCTCCCGCGAGCGGTCTTTGCACTCGGAGAGGATCGATTCGCCGTTTTTTACCGCGAACTGGCCCAAAGTAAAAACCTGCAGCTGCCCGTCTCTTTTTGCGGGGTACGCCGGCGATTCATTCTCCATCATGTTCCCCCTACCAAAGATGTGTTACCGTACGGAAATGCCTCCGGCTCGATACGCTGCTGCCATTCTGCATGCCAGTCAATTATAACAAGAAAATGTTAAATATGCAAAACATTTTGCATATGCGGGTGCACGACAAATTTATGATCAATTGTTGACTGCTGAATTTATTTATGCTAATCTGAATGTATAAAATACATTCAGGAGGGATGGGCATGTCTACCGAGGCAGAACGTCTGGAAGC